>Ga0247611_10002653_pt1 | contig 28186 bp, 32 predicted proteins | sample 177DNAGHGhighgp2_FD_192422 | JGI IMG/M metagenome (GOLD analysis project Ga0247611, IMG submission 192422) | Sheep rumen microbial communities from Palmerston North, Manawatu-Wanganui, New Zealand - 1770 DNA GHGhigh gp2 | ecosystem: Host-associated > Mammals > Digestive system > Stomach > Rumen... | reverse complement strand
GTGTTAATATTTTTAATCCTTTAAGATTTTCATTCATTTATTATCATGTCCAATTAAATCTATAAAATAAATAAACAATGTAAACCAGGAACCAAGGGATATTAAAATACAAACTAAATATTTATTATGAGCATTAAATTCACTCATAAATTTTCCGCCGAATGCCTTATCAACATCTTCGCTATTTACCAATATTAGAAAAGCTAAAATACAACCAAACCAATACATCTTAATATCCTAATGAAAAAAATGAAACAAAATTAGTAAGATTATCAAGCTGCCTTATCATCTCATGACTAATAAAATAAGTTTTAATAGACATACCAATTAAGCTCTTATGCTTACTAACACATTGTTCTTTTATATAGTTATCAAATTTTATCTTATATTCTTCAGGAATATAATTAAAGTCTATCAATTTTTGATTATGTTTATATTCATCTTCGACCTTATGTTCTTTTCCATCAATATCTTTCCATGTTTGATTCATAAAGTTAATCCATTCATAACTATGGTCGATTCTATGTTCAAAAGCTTCATTTAACCCAACCTTTTTAACTCCTTTTTTCATAGTAGATTTTGTCATAACACGGGGATATGCAGGGAAAATATTATCAGAACTATCACCACGAACACATTTACAGAATAAAGCATATTCTTGCCAATTATCAGGTAAGCCTGTTCCAACTCCATCTAAATATTCTTTTTTAATAGTTAATTTACCTTTATTATCAATAGCTACTGCTTTACGTCGACCTTTTTTATCATTCATATCAAAAACACCTTCAGTAGTAATCAAACAATGCTGAGTTCCATTAAATAAAGAAATATTATCATTAACAAGTTGAATAAAATCATTATCTACTGAGCAAATTGTAATCTTATCATTAGGATGTAAAGCACAAAATCTAGCAATCATATCATCGGCTTCTGCTTCTTCACATTGTAAAACAGTACAATTAGTCTTCTCTTTCATAAAAGTAATAAATTCATTAAGAGTTTCTAACATCATTTCATCATGCTTGATTTCTTTAATTGTTCTTGAATCCATTTTTTCTTTGCGATTTAATTTATATTTACTATCCAATTGTTTACGCCAATTATGACTACCTTCGGCACAAATAACAAAATGGTCAGGCTCTAAATTTTTACCAAGATAATTCATCATAACAAATATAGAATTAAGAACTAATGCAGATTTAATTTCTAAATTCCTTTCATTTATTGCATATACAATTCTAAAAAATATATTATATAAATCAACTAATAAAAATTTTCTCATATTATTTTATCCTTTATTTAACTATTTTTTTACCATCACCAATGTCTATTCTATTGATAGTAGTAGGTATTTCATTTTGAAATATATCACTAATATTATCAAAAGATTTAATCATTTTCCATTTTAACCATTGGTCAACTATTTCTTGGTCATTATCTCCGGTATATCCTTCTTTTTTTAATTTTTCAATAAAAATTTCATTAAATTCTATATCTAAATAAAAATTATCCCCATCAGTTTCATCAAAATTAGGTTTAACAGCAACAAATGGCTTATTTTCAATAGTTGCTTTGGTTTTTAAATATTCTATTTGAGAAACTTTTTTAAATTTATAATCTAATTCTAATGTCTTTAATTTCTTTTCATTTTCATCAGATGTATTAACCAATATCTTTTTAAGTTCATATGAATATTCATCAATTTTTTTATACTTATAATCTATTTCATTTTTTCGTAATATATAAGCAGATGTTTCTTTTTCTGAATTACTAAGGAATTCATGATTCAAATATGCCATATCTTTATCATACGGTTTATCTTTATATAATTGGTCAGTTAACATTTCAAATCTTTTTTCTTTGTCAGCAAACCAAAAAACAGGATTAAAAATTACATTCATTATTCAATTCCTTCACATTTAGTAATTATACCACAACCTAATACATATGTAGGAGAACCATCTAAAATCTTAAAATTAAGAACCCTATCATCTTTATTTTTATAAATATGAGCATCAACTAACTTAAAATTAGAAAATTGACCTCTTATAATATTATCTGCTACCAAATCTTGTGCTTTAACTTCTTGTTCATAAAGATTATAAAATATTTGGTCTGGAGCTACATCAATTTTTACTTTACTATTATCAGATAATTTAACAAATTCCATATTTAACATATCTTCAGCTTTTGATGCTTGACACGAAGCTGGGTGAAAATATTGGTCTTCTGATAAGATTTTAATCATTTTACCTTCTAATACTTCTGCTCTGAGTCTTAATATATTGTTTTTTGTCGAACTGATTTGAGCTACTATTTCATTATTTATTGAAATACCCTTAGTTGTAATAATAAGAGTATCAACTGAAACTTTATTAGGAATAACTTCTAATATTTCAGTCTTTTTTGTTTTCTTAGTTGTTTTAACAACCTTAGTAGTTTTTGTAGATTTAGCTCTTGGCATTTCTTTACATTAAGTTAGTTGTTATTTGGAATAATTATAAGGTAGAGAATTAAAAAAGTCAAAAATATTAAAGGAGCCAAAAAGCTCCCTTAATATTTTATATTAAAATTATTTATATTTTTAATCACCAAGTTCCCGTTTAATATCATTTGGATTAAGGAATTTCCGATTTGGAAAATCTTTTTCTCTTCTTACTTTTCCCCAACCCTCTACCTTACTAAAGTAGCCTATAACACGACTGTAATGATTCAAATGCTTTGAATGACAGTTTGGGCACTCATCAAGATAACCTTTAACAACCGTTCCACAATCTTGACATTCAATATAACAAGCATTTAACGCAAAATGAGCCATACCAAATTTAACAGAATCTTCAATCAATCGTTTAGCTTGTGAGCGAGTAATTTTACTATCAATATTGATGTGTACAATACTTCCACCTGTCATCAATTTTTGGATTTCACCATCACGTTTCATTTTTTCATAAATAGTGTGATTTTCCCATAAAGAACACCATTGATTAGCTAAAATATCAGGCATTATAAAATCAGAACCATTATAATTACCATTTTCATCACCAAAAATAATTTTATCAGCTTTAGCTAATTTTGGTGCCATACCCTCTGCTGGAATAGCTTCAATATTCCAAATCATTTTATATTCAGTTGCAACTCTTTTACATTCATTATTGAAATATACTAAAAAGTCTTTCATATAATCAAAATCTTTATGATTAAATTTATATTTCAATAACTTATCCGCTTCAACATATCCAACGCAACCAAATGTAGAAAACATATGACTCATATTTATCCAACCATTTGTTAACCAAGGTTGAGTTCCACATTTTTCTAATTTATGAATTAAAACACGATGAGCTTGTAAAATTTTAGCAGATTCTTCAACTCTTTCTGTTAAAATCTTTTTGAAATCATCATAAGATTGAGCTTCACAGGCTACTCTATACATATCCGTAGTTACCACTCTATGCGAGCCCAGTGAAATCTGGGAACCACCGAAACTATTTACACCTTCGCCTAATCCTATCATATCAGCATCACTTAATAATCTACAACAAGAAGCTACTTTAGTACCTTCCGAGCAATAGATATTATATTTAGATATATCTTTACTAACAATATAATTATATAATTTATCATCAGGATTTGTTAATTTTCTTTCACCATTTTCGTCAACAGTAATTGAAAGATTACAAGTTGTTACTGGAAAAGGAAATTGTAGTCCATTTCTTAATGGGTCACCTGCATCAAAAATATCAATATAAATTTCTTGAAGCTCTTCAATATAATCTAATACAAATTCTCTAAATGCTTCTTTATTATTTTCTAATTCATTATCTTCAACAACTGCTGCTTTTTTAGGAAAATACCAAGCATAATTATCTTCACCAATTAAATTAAGAAGTTTATCTCTATCAAAACAAGAAACATTTGTGAATGGACTTTCAACTGAATTTCTTGAATAATGGTTCACAGAGTGAATAAATTGTTGTAAACAATTACCAATATATTTTCTAGTTTTTTTATCAGTTTTCAAATCATCAAGAGTTATACGCTCTTTATAAATAGCTAAATGTGCTATATCTAAGAAAAAGCTACCAACAGCAATAGCCCCTGCGACTGAGAAAGATAACTCTCTAATTGTATCACAAAGAATACTTACATAAGTATTAACTCTATGTGCCGGTGATGAATGAACTTGACCAAAGTTACGTCCTTGAATAACCAACTTTGAAGCATCAATACAATAGCAATACGGAATAGTAATCTTTGTTGAATCATTTAATGCTAATGATAAATCATACATTGAAGCACAGCATTTTTTAGCTTCATCTTTACCGTATAATTCTTTTAATGATTGATACAAATAATCATAACCAGCTACTTTTTTATAAGGTAAAAATGCTTCTCCACAAATACCTTCCATATTAACAGAAGTTTTATTGGCATTATCATCAACAGAAAAATTATTAACATTTTTATCATCACCAAATGTTAATTTAGAAATAGTTGATAATGGGTCAAAATGTTGAGCTGACATACCATGTATTTTAAGAATTTCATTAACCGCTTCTTTTAATTGTTCCTTATCTTTTATTCCGTATTTAGATTTTAATGATTTGGTTAAACATTCTGTAATATTTTTAATTGTTCTTGTTGTAGACGCTTCTGTTAAAGAAATATCTAAAATTTTATCCATTTCTTCTTGATAAGGATTTTCTTCATCTGGATTAAAATTTGGATATTTTACAGTAATTGGTTTTTTATTACACATAACACATATATTCCTTCTAAAATTTATAAATTCCGTTATTGCTTAATAGATTATATTCAGAGTCATATAATTCCTGATTAGGAGAAGCGAAACACATCTCATCATCAGTCTTATAACTCTGCCGACAATTATTAACATCAAAACCACCACATTTTAGGAATTTAAATCCTGAAACATTTTTATCTTGACAATAATCAATAGTATGTCCAGTATAAACACAAATATCAAGTAAAGAACCAATCTTTTTCAATATTTGTTTTACACTATCAATATTGAAACTACTTAAGGGGTCACCACCAGAGAATACAACCTTATTAGTTCTTTGTTTTTTACATTCTTCTAATAAAGAATTACAAAAAGATTCTACTGTATAAGTAACAACAGAAGAATTTTTATACCAAAAATCTTTAAGGTCTGGATTTTGACAACCCTTACAGCAATTATCACAACCAAGCATACAAATAATTACCGCTAAAGATTCATTATCCGGATAATCCAACCAAGTAGTTTGGAAGCCATTTAATATTCTTATAGTCGGTAACTTTGTTTGATGGTCTAACATTAAAATTGTCCATAAATGTATTTTTATTTATCTATTTTTGATTAAAAATTTATTTCTCTTAAATATCAATAACTTATAAAAAATATAGTAAAATCAAATAATTAGAACTTCTTAATACTTTCTTTTATAAGTTCTTGATTTAACATCTCTTTTATCCTTATATGAAGAGGATAAATTGGATTATCAATATTTACCCAAGCATAACCAGAGTGCTCCTTATTTAAATTAGGTATAAATTCACGAGGTGTTTTAATAATCACAGAAACATATTTAAAATTATTATCATCTGATAAGAAATAATTTAATGGAGCTGATTCTAATATTTCTGGAAAAAAACCAATCTCTTCTATAATCTCTCTTTGCAAACCATCAGTTAAGGACTCAGATGGATATATTTTTCCACCAGGAAATGCGAATTTCCCACCAAAACTTGATTGAGGAGCTCTTAGAAGAAAAAGAACTCTATTAGTGTCAGCAGCCTTAAATAGCGCTCCGGCTGACCTTAATTTATGTTTCATCTATAATCTTTAAGTTTTTTGTTAATTAAATAATAAGTAATACAATTAAAAAAGTCAAAATTAAATAATTAACCCAAAAATATTCCAGATACAGGTAAATTACCACCAGATACATAATGACTTATATCTTTTAATAATTGCTCTTGCATTTTTTGAGCATCACTTCTTTGATTTTCTCCGTCCTGATTGACAGCACCATTAGGCCCAGGAAGTGTTCCAAATCTACTTCTAACATTAGCTAAAACCAATTTGGCTTCTGATAACGCCCAATCTTCAATCCAACGATTAGCAAAAATATCTTTAAATAATTCTTCTTCCGGTCTTTCATTATAAGCATGTAATACAATAAATTCTTCTTCTGCTCTTGGATTTTCCATAAATGTAATTTTTTTAGTAACATTATTAAATTGATAATTCATATAAGCACCAAACATACGAGCAGCAGTTTTTAAATAATTATTATAAAGCTCATAAGTTGTAAGTCCGCCATTAGCTAAACCTGTTAATCCACCAAAACCTGCCATATATATTTGTGAAAAAGCCGAATATCCAAATGGCTCAAGATTACCAGATTGACCCATACCTCTACCAAAACCTCTACGATATACTTGCTGAACAGCAACAACCTCTTCAGGAAGTATATATTCTTTTTGGTCTTGAACCAATTTTAATATAATATAAGATTCCTCAACCGCACCATCGGATAATTGTTTAAATTTTCTTAGGGCTAAATCTATTGATAAATTAAGTTGGTCGGCTGTTAATTCCACATCAATCAAGCCACCACCAAGTCTTAATTGAATATTTTTTATAATATCTTCTCTTTTTACACTTTTTATAACAGCCATAAAGATAAAGCCCTTAAAATGAAATTATATATCTATATTTATCATTTTAAGGGCTTTAATATAAAAATTTTATTATAAAATCACAATTCCAGCATTAAAAGCAAGATTATTAGTAATTTTTTTACAAATTTCACTTGGTATTTCAATATTAGACAAATAATCAGGTAAAATACCAGTTTCCAAAGATATTTCATTGATAAGTTTTTTATCATTTTTTGCTTCTTTAATTGCATCAAGACTTATATTTAATAACTCATCTTCTACAATTTTTCCGCAATAATCATTACAATCATCTGCAATACAATCATACCCAACTTTATCTTCAAGAATCATCTCACAGACTTTATTCATTTCTTTATCAGTCAAACTTTTCATTTTTATTCCTTTCAAAGATAAATAACATTAAATAAATTATATTAAGCATAAATGAGCCTATTAAAAAATTTCAAATATGTCAAGAAATAATTTCGACTTTTTTATTTTTTTGAATTATTATTTGAAATAAAAACTCATTTTTAGGAGCAAAATAAATTGGCATCAATGCCTGAATTTTTAGAAATTTATAAAAACTTCAAAAATGTTGAATATAAAAAGTATTTCAACAAAACTTTTGAAGTACATAAATATCGTCAATTATGTTTAGATTTGGGCTTTAATTTAAATTTTTTAGATAGAAACTACCGTATTGGTTGCAAATTTATTTCTTTAAGTTATGATGGTTATAAAGGTTGGCGAACAACAACTAATGGTTGTTTCAAAAATTATGATTATAAAGACGATTACCTTTTTAGTAATAAATTTGGTTTATCCAAAGATATTCGTAGAGTCAGACTAACCAATTTAGCTCTTAAACAACATTGCACAGCAGCCAGATTAAAAAATCGAAGAACTAAAGTTCCATATAATGCTAATAATATCAAAGATTATTATTCTGAAGAAAATGATATTTTAAGAATCAATATTTTTAATATCAATAAAACATTAGGTGCTTCTTACAAAACAAGAAATAATGTTATATGGTTTGATATTGATGACCATAATAATTCTGGTATTGCTGATTTAAGACTTAAACAATTATTAAACATTATGGATTTAGATATTCATGATGCTTTAATGATTGAAAAATCTGTATATAATGGCGGTTATCATATTTGTTTTCAATTACCATATTATATAACTGACCGTAAATATTATTTCAGACTAAAAAAAATATTAGAAGAAAGAAAAATAGTAGGTGTTGATGTTGATTTTTCAAAAACAGTTTTAAGATTACCTTTATCTTATGAATATGTTCCTCTAAGTACCAATACATTAGAACCATTTAAAACTTTTAAAAACTTTATTCAATCAGTTGATTTTAATAAAGTAATTCATAATAAAATCTTAGATTCAATCAATGATAACTTTACTTCTAAAGGTGAAGAAAAAGTTAATCAAATTATCAAAGATATACTAAGTGGTAAAATAAAACATATTCCATTTGATGAATTAACCGAATCAATGGAAAATGCATTTTTTAAATATAAAGATAAAATAAAATATTGGAAAACAAAAAAAGTAATTATTCAACCAAAAACAATCAAAATGTCTGCTTCAGTTATTGATGACAAAATTGAAATAACTGAAGGAAAAAGATTTCAAATGTACCAACACATTATTCCATATTGTGTTAATCAATTAAACTATACATTAGAACAAACAGTTGATTTTATTATGGCACATAATAAATCATCAAAAGACATAAAAAAATATGGTCGTAATTGGGTAAAAAAAGACATCTCTTCTTTTTATCAGACATGTGTATCTAATAAATCACAATATCAAAACAACCAACTCAATGATTTTATTAGTTCCAAATTTGTTTCTAATCAAAAACACATTCCATCTGATTTATTATCAATTTTAAATAATAAAGAAGTTGAAAATTTTTATATTAACCAATTGATTAAAGAATATCAATCAGTTCGATTTATCTATGAACCAAATGCATATCAATTTACTGCTGATAAAATTCAATCAATGCATGAGCAATTTCCCTTTATTTTAAAAGAAGTAATTGGTTCATTTTATTATCAATCAAAAGAAATTGATGACAAATTAAGTAGATGTAATGATTCCTTTTTTAATCAATATATTGGTTTCCAATTATCTGCTATTCATTTATCTCGTATTATTGATGAATCAAAAATTTATTCATCTTATCAATTTAATAACAAAATAAGTTCTTTTAATATTCAATATCTAAAAAAAGCAATTTTAAATTTAATCAATTTAAATTCATTTCAATTAAAAAAGAACGGAAAAAAACTACAAAGAAATTATATGAAAGGTTTTTGTACTTCATTTAATCCAAATATTGATAATATGTTCAAATTTTTTATTAAATTAAGTAATCAAACAAGATATTTAAAAAATTGGTCAAAAATTTATAATGCTTTATTAACATATATCATTAAATTTATACAACTCGAAGCTAACTTATTGAAAAAACAAGATAATCTAAAATTGTTGAAAAATGTTGGTGAAAAATTTGGTTTAGAAGCACCGCCTGATACATAAAAAATGATAAATGAAAAATAAAAATAAAAAATATTGTTAAAATAATTAAAAAATTGACAAAAAAATAATTGTCGATAAGATAGGATATGATTATGAGAAAAGAATTAACAGCACAAGAATTAGCTAAACGCTCTGAAATATCAAGACGATTACTAAAGAAACCACCAGAGGAATGGACTGATGGAGAAATTATTGAATGGGTAAAAGTCGGCTTTAAGTTGCCAAAAGCTATATATGACCGTGAAGCAAAGAAAAGGCTTGACAAAGAAAAAGAAGTTAAATATAAACAAAAGCATGATAAAAATGATTTTTTAAGAGGTAAAAAATGGCACAGAAAACCATAATGGTTGATTTTGATGATTGTTTGGTAGATTTTACAAGTGCATTTCTACAAAAAGCAAAAATCTTGTTTTATAATGGTCATAAAGATTATATTGTATCTAATAATCTTTATGAAGAAATATCATCTAATTGGCTAACAAGAGATGATATATTCAATTATGATTATCGTATTGTTTTTGAACAATTTTATGAAAAACAATTTGGATTTGAAAAAGAAACTGGTCGTAAAGATTGTGAAGCATTTTTAAATGCTTGTTTTAGTGATGTTACATTTTATGATAAGGTCTATTTTACAAAGGAATATTTAAAAATAATTGATTTAATAACTGATTATAAAAAACAAGGTTATAAAATAATTCTTAATACAAAAGTTAATAGTATGACTATGGTTAAATCAAAAGTTGATATGATAAATCATCATAAATTAGCTGATTATTTTGATGAGATTATATTTGATGTAGAATTTGGTATTGGTCATAGTGAAAAACCAACTCATTATGATATAATGATTGATGATAGTCCTAAAAATATAATAAACTATATAGAGAAAAATAAAAAGGGCACCGTATTGATGCCCTTAAGAGAATGGAATAAATATTTAGTCACCCAATTCGTAGACAATATTAGGGTTATCTAAATCTACATAAGTAAGTTTAATTTTACCATCAACCTCAGCTTTTGTATATACATCATCCATATCAGCTTTGCTATCAATTTCTGCTTGTAAAGCTTCTGATTGAGCTTGCTGTGATTGATTTAATTCATCAATAGTAATAAATCCTTGGTCATCAATAAGGTCTGATATTTTTGTAGGAACATGAATACCTAAATCTTCGGCAGTTTTATTACCGGTTAATGTTATACCGTTAATTTTAGGTAGATTATTTAATTCTTCATAATTACTTGTTCCACCACCAGATGATTTAATAAGATATGGTAATTCAGCATAAGGTCTTTCACCGTCTGCAACCTTAATAGAACCATCATCTTTACAATAAAACATAAGACCACGCTCATAAGCAACGGTATCTTTTTCAAGATTTTCTTTTGTATCTTTGTAAACTTTTTTAATATAAATTACTTTAGACATTATGCTTCTTTATAAATATCAACTATATATCAATATTTATCATTTTTTATTTTTGACTTATTTAATGATATTATATATATTTAGAATAATAAGATTTTTAAATTAAAATGTATCATATTGAGAATGTAGATTGTAGAGAAGCTATTACAAAAATAACTGATAACTCTATTGATTGTATTATTACTGACCCACCATATTTCATTGATGGCATGGGCGATGATTGGAATGATGATAAACTTAATAAGAGGGCATCCAAGGCTGGTGTAATAGGCGGATTACCGGTAGGTATGAAATTTGATACAAAGCAAGGAAAAAACTTACAAGAATTTTTAGAACCAATATGTAAAGAATTTATAAGAGTATTAAAACCTGGTGGTTTTTGTATTATTTTCTCTCAAGCAAGACTTTATCATAGAATGGCGATAGCTGTTGAAAATGCAGGTTTTGAAGTCAGAGATATGTTGGGCTGGAAATATGAAGGACAAGCTAAAGCATTTTCTCTTAATCATTTTATAAAAAAAAGAAATGATTTGTCGGAAAATGAAAAAAATAAATTGATACAAGATTTAAATGGCTTGAAAACTCCTCAATTAAAACCACAAATTGAACCAATGGTTTTAGCACAAAAACCTAAAGATGGAACTTTTTTAGATAATTGGATTAAATATAATACTGGTTTGGTTGATATTACTGAAAGTTTAGATGGTAAATTTCCTGGAAATATTATTGAAATATCAAAAAAAGACAAAGATAATCAATATGATAAAAAGGTTGAACATTTAACGGTAAAACCAGTAAAACTAATATCACATTTAGTTAAATTATTTACTAGAGAAGGACAAACAATTTTAGACCCATTTTTAGGTAGTGGCTCTCATGGTGTTGCTTCTTTAATAAATAATAGGAATTTTATTGGTTATGAAATTGAAGAAAAATATTTTAATATAGCTAAAGAAAGGTTAGAAGAAATAAATGGTAAAAATTATTGAACCAAGAGTGGAAATAATTAGTGAAATTGATGGAACTAAAATATTAAAAAATATAGAAAAAGCAGCAAGAACTTGTTATAAATCAGAAGGTTTAATTACAGATGATGATTCTTCTGCTCGTAAAATGATTTCTAAACTTATTGAAATGGGCCATACAGCAATGTTAGAATTTGGTGATATTCATTGCTTATATGTAGCAGATACAGGTTTCCTTAAAGATATAACAAGAATGAGATTATGCTCTTTTGCTGCCGAAAGCACAAGGTGGTGTTCTTATAATAAAGATAAATTTGGAAGAGAATTATCTGTAATAAGACCAGTTCATATTAAAGAAGGAACACCTGAATATGAAATTTGGTTAAAAGCAAATGAAGAAATGGAAAAATATTATATGGCTATGGCAGATTTAGGTTGTAAACCAGACCAACTTCGTATGCTTTTGAATCATAGTGTAAAGACAGAAATTAACATTAAAACAAACATTAGAGAATGGAGACATATTCTTAATTTAAGATGTGATAAACCAGTTCATCCTAGTATTCGTCATTTAATGCTTCAAACATTGGAAATTTTTCATAATAAAATTCCTGTATTATTTGATGACATTTATGATAAATACAAAGACGATATCGAAGAATTTAAAAATGCGTAAAATAATTTAGACTTTTTTAAATTTTTTATTTACAATAACAACATATATACTTATAAGGATATATATTTAAAATGAGAGAAACAGGTAAAACTAAACATTATGGTATTCATAATATTACACATAAAAGATTGATTCTTTTATGTTTGGAAAATCCAGAGAAAAAAGGGACAACAATTGCTGTTGAATATGATAATCTAGATGCAGAAACTCGTTCAGAACTTATTCAAATTATTGATGGACCTGAAGCTCAATCTGTTAAGGACGCTTATATTGTTCTTAAAAAGAAAGTTTTCCAAGAACATCCGCAAACTACTGCTCTTAAATATCTGCTGAATAGTGGATTTGCCAGAGAATATAATGTAAATGATATTACATTGTTTATTGAGCCAAATAGAACAGTACCTTTAACTAAAATGATTGAAGAAGTCAATGCTTATGAAATGAGTCGTATGTCTCAAGCTAAAGATAATCCGTTTGTTGAAGCTCCAATGTCATTATCTGATAATATTAACCAAGAAGTAGAAGCTACAGTAGAAACTTCTACACCACAAACAGTTAAAACAGAAGCTCCAAAAGCTACTGAATCTGATGCAGTATTATCTGTATTAAGTTCTTTGGCAAATGTTTTGTCAGAAATGAACACAAAACTTGATAAATTATCTGCAAAAGAAGAGTCGGAGTCAAAAACTAAAACTGTTAAAACAGAAAAGAAATCCACAAAGAAGAAATAATTATGTTAAATCATTCTGAATTAGAAGATATAATTAATGCTTTCGGATGTAAATTCTTTCCTTTAAGCTCTTTGGTTAATTCTATTGAATTAAAAAAAGGTAAAAAAATTGTAAAATATTATAGAAAAGATTTTATGAAAGCACTTCAAATTTATAATTCTAATCCAAATGTATATATAAGATTTAATTTTATTGAAGATTTATATATTAGAGCAGACTCATTTGCGTTTGATTTATTATATTTAAGATAAAAATAAAAGCCCTCTTTATTGAGGGCTTTTATTTATTAAGCAATTTCAATACAGCTTGCGGAAGCATGCATTGTTGTATTGGCAGGATTTAATCCAATTGGCATATTCATAAACAAACCTTGTGAAGTAGTCAATGTAATTGGTTTATCTAAAAAGAATGAAGTATTTATAGGAACATTTATATTTTGAACTACATATATTGGTCTTGATGGATAGTCTACATCTCTAATAAGTAAAGAAATATTACAGGCAACATTTGTTACTATTGATGTAATATATAAACCATTAACAATTAAAGTAGAACCTACTGTTCTTGTATTATATCCTTGAGAAGCAGCAGTTCCAATCATTGATGTGTTATTAGAAGCACTATTAGCATATGGAACAATTTGTTTTTCTGTTCCGGAAGTAGCAATAGCCATAAAGTTAGTAAATTTTTCAGCCATATTCTTTTTATCTATAACCATAATATAACAATATTTATCATTTTGAGAAAAATAATTTAGACTTTTTTATTTCAATAATATATATTATCTATATTAAATGGGTGAAAACATAAAATAATGGATTGTATTATCACATTTACATCAGAAGTTAAATGTATTGTAAAAGGTTTAACATTAGCCGATAAAAAGTTTCTTTTTAATCGGTATTCTTTTTTTGTTCCATCTGCTAGATTTTCACCCTTATATAAATTAGGTAGATGGAACGGAAAAGTTTATTATTTTACAGAAGCAGGAACGACTTATGTTTCTTTATTGCCAGAAATTATTCCTTATTTACAATCTAAAGGATATAATATTAAATATGAATCTTATTTCACAAGAAAAAATTTTAAGTTTGAAGAAATAGATAATACTTTTCTTAATGATTTAGTTTGGTATAAAGGACATAAGTTAGAAGGGCAGCCGGTTCAATTGTTTGACCATCAGGTTCAAGTGATTAACGACTTATTAAAAAATCAACATGGTATAGCGGCTGCTTGCACTTCAGCAGGAAAAACAGCTATTAGTTTAGCATTAGCTAAAATAATAACTAAAATAGGCAAAATGATAATTATTGAACCGAGTGCCGATTTGACTACTCAAACTGCTGATTTTTTTAATAAGTTAGGTATGAAAACAGGTATTGTAGGTATTGGTAAAAGAGAATTTGATAATCCTGTAATTATTGCTACTTGGCAAACATTATTATCATTGGAAAAAAGAGGTAAGAAAGCATCATCAACTAAAGATATTCTTACTGCTGAAGATTTAGAACAACTTAAAAAAGATACTGTTGCTTTAATATTTGATGAAGTTCATGGTGTTAAAGCAACTGAGGTATCTAAATTATTATGCGATGCTTTTAAAGACATTCCTATAAGATGGGGCTTAACAGGAACAGTTCCAAAGGGAAGAGAAGAATATTATCCTTTAATTTGTTCTATTGGACCTGTTGTCACAAGCGTTGAATCAAAAGATTTACAAGATAAAGGTATTTTAGCTAAATCTAATATTACTATTCTACAAATGACTGACAAAGAAAAGTTCTCTGATTATGATGATGAACTTAAATATTTAACTACTAATAAAGATAAAATTCAATTTGAAGCTAAAATAATTGACCAAGTTGCAAAAGTAGGTAATACTTTAGTTTTGGTTCAACGAATAGAAACGGGCGATAAATTAGTAGATTATCTAAATAAAGAACTTGGTCAGGAAGCTATATTTTTATCTGGAAAAGATAAATCATCGGTTCGAATGGAAGAATACAAAGCTATGCAAGAAGGAAATAATAAAATAATTGTTGCAACTGCTCAAATTGCTTCAACTGGTCTTGATATACCAAGAATATTTAATATGGTTTATATTGATATGGGGAAATCTTTTGTTAAAACTATTCAATCTATTGGTCGTGGATTAAGAACATTTACAGATAAAACAAAAGTTAACATTTTTGATATTTGTTCTTCTACAAAATTTTCTAATAGACATATGAAAGAAAGAATTAAGTATTATATGGAAAAAGAACACCCTTGGCAAATAGTTCATGTTGAAAACTGGAAGGAAGAAATCAATGAGAGCAAATGATTTTCATAAGACCGTATATGTAGATAATGAAGGTTTATATATAAATATTGACCAAATTATGCCAGTGGATGCTTTTGATGAAGATTTAATTTTATTTGTAAGAAATAAATTACTTAATAAATCTCTTAAATTTGTTAATTCCAAAAAAGAATGTAATGAAAAAATAAAACGGTGTTTTCATTTTGATGATATAGATACAGCAGATGATTATGAAGATTTATATTTATGTTGTAGAGAAGCAGTAGATGCAGGGTATAATTATTGCCCAGAATGTGGTAATGATGTTTCGGACTATAAATATAATGGATTTAATAGTGAAACTGGTTGCTATGATAGTTTTAAAGATGACCAAATGTTTAAGGAGACTCTATTAGATGAAGAAGATTTTGAACAAAAATATATTGAAATGTATGAAAAAGAAGATGATTTCTTTGATGATATATGTGTATATAGCAATCTCTATATGGAAGAAGGATTATTTGACAAAGTTAAAGAAGAATTAGAAAAAGAGGGGATTAAAATTAAATGAAAGTATTGATACCAGAAAATATTCCATTTGAATTGAATCAACCATCACAAAAGTTAATTGATGCTAAAATGTGTGTGTTTGATACTTCAAATAAAGATTATAAAGATTTTTTCTTTAAGAAAATAACAAATTATGTATTATATAGATACCCTTCAGTAGAACTTAAGATTTATGATGAGCGTAATACTTATTTTATTAGCTTGCCATTAAACTGGAAGATTATTACAACACACGAGAGTGATTATATTTGTGATTTAATCAACATTGAAGAACTTATTCATTATGAACACACAATGCCGGTATTTAATCCTTTACATATTGGTATTCCAACTTTGATGAAAGTTAAGATTATTGGTATCAATCCTATTATGACAGAACATTTTGTTCCTAGATTGCCTAAAAAGAATTTATTAGTATTACCAATGGGTAATAAAAATCAATGGTATCAAATATATGAACATGGTGAGCCAAGAAAATATCCACCTTGTATAATGGCGATGGATGATATGGATAATAGTAAAATAACATTTGATTATTTCAGTGATATAGTTGGTAATTGAAGAGGACAAAAAAGTCCTCTTTCTTTTAACAAGTTAAATTTTCTTTATCTTTATGAAAGTTTAAGCATAGTAAGTTAATGATTTATATGATAAAGTATATAAGCTTTTGTTTGTATATTTGAAGAGATAAATATATAAAAATACAAATCCTTATAATAATGGATAATCAACGATTTAATGACTGGAAAATGATGATTGAACGTATGATTCAATCAAAAGTTATTCACAATAAACAATATCATCAAGGTTATTTTATGCCAAAAAACTGGCAGAAATGTATAAATGTAGTAGAAACAATGACTCCTATTATTTATCGTTCTGGGTGGGAAAGAGATTTTTGTCAATATTTAGATGAAAATGATGCTTTTGTAAGATGGGGTTCGGAATGTGTTAAAATTCTTTATCCAAATCCAATAACAGGAAAGATGTCATTCTATCATCCGGATTTTGTAATAAACTACATATCAAAAGATGGAGTTTATCATAAAGAGTTAATAGAAATTAAACCAAGAAATCAGGCAGTATTAAAAGAAACAACTAATGGAAAGGACCGACTAGAATTTGCTAAAAATTGTTTAAAATGGCAATCAGCTATAAAATGGTGTGAAAAAAGAAATATGAAATTCCGTGTCCTTACTCAACAAGATTTATATAGAGCCTAAAAACAATTATATTTGCTCCAGATAGTCCAAAAATAATGGATTACTTGGAGCAAATTCAATATTTTCTCCAAAAAGTTGTCTAAAATAAAACCAACTGTAGCAAATAATAATATTGACAATTTTAAATAAATATCTTAACAATAAATTTAACTTAAACTATTAAAGGAACTAATAATGTCTGAATATAAAGACCTTATGATTGATATTGAAACATTTGGAACAGGATATAATGGTATGGTTGTTCAAGTAGCTATGGCTTATTTTGACCGTCATACCGCACAAATTGGTAATTCAACTATTATCAATATTGATGTTAATGATTTACAACAATATGGTTTTACTGCTGATGAAGAAACATTAGATTTCTGGGCAAAACAACCAAAAGAAATTTTTGAATCTTTACAGGTTAATCCTTTTTCTTGCAAAGATGCTGTAGATAACATTTTTAAATTTATATCATATAAATCAATTATTTGGTCGCACTCTACATTTGATGTTCCATTGTTATCAAATTTTATTCAAAAAGTTTCTGAATCTAAAAAATTACCTTGGGGATTTAGAGATTGCAGAGATATAAGGACTTTAGTCGATTTATCTGGCTTAGACCTTGACAAATATAACTGGGATAATGAAAAGACACACAATGCTTTATCTGATGTATTATTTCAAATTAAATACTGTACTGATGCTTTTAATATGTTAAAATATCATTGTTCACAAGATGAAGCCATTAAAGTAAGGGAAACTATTGAGCAGCAATTAGCTAAATAATTCTCTTAATTCGTTATTGTAAAGCTCGAAGAATTTAAGCATATCTGTAATAAGGTATGCTTTATCTTTATATCTATAGATAGAAAAATTAAGTAATCCTAAATCAAAATGAGCAACTTTCCTTAATCCAACACATATAAACCAACCTTTTCTATTAGGCTTAAAACAAATCATTGGAAAACACATATCAATATCAATACCAGAATCGTGAACTTGGTTAATCCATTTATTAAGAACAGCATTACCATCTTCTCTTAATAGTAAATGAAAATCAAAATCTTCATAAGCCTTTGATTCTACTGCACAATGAGGATATTCATCTGGTGGAATAATATCATTTGAAGATGATAAAAGTTGTGTGCTGGATAATGTTGAAGCTCTAAATGCATTTTTACCACCGGTAAAAGCTCCAGAGCCTTTAACTCGTTGCCAAGAGCCACCAAAATGTTCAGCTAAAAGTTTGGCTAATTCTCTTTCTGCATTTTTACCTTTAATAGAAGATTTACTTGGCATAATTTATTATCCTTAAATTATGTCCTTATTTATCTACTAAAATTGTATAAAATTTAATATGACAAATAAATTTTGTTAATTTTACCCATATTAGAAATATCAAGATTATCAATATAAGAACGGTCAAGTTTTACACGAATATTAGTCATATTATTATTGATATTATGATATTCACTATGATTGATTAAAGAACCGTCAAATTCTATGCAATCTTTACCATTAATTAAAATAGGAAACCAATCATTTTCGGTAGGATATTGAGCTAAGCTACCTTCAAAATAAATCCTACCTAATAATTTATTAGTAAATATTGTGATTGTATTAAAAACAGATTGATTGCGATAATATCCAGCACATTGAAATGCTTTAGAAACAACATTTATTTGGTCATTGGTATCTGGTAATAAGGTAAATGTAGCAATTTTCATTATTTACCGCTCCATAATTCAATTTTTTGTTTTTCAACATCAGCAGAAAAAGACCAAAGTTCTGGTACACCTTCTAAATAACTGATTTCACAGATAAATTCATAACCATGGTCAATATCTCTAGTAACTAAAGAAATTAAATTAAGAACCGGATTACGATTAAAAGCTTCTCTTAATTCATCTTCTAAAGCCATTTTTAAAGCTGAGTTTTTAATCTTAAATAATGATTTTCTATGAGATATACCAAAAGTAGGGTCATAGTCTAATTCTCCTTTATCAGTATTTAAATAAAGCATAATATTATGTTTAGCTAGGTCTTTGTCATAAAGAGTTTCAAATTCATTATTTATAGTTGTATAACCCATAATCGTATTACTAGCAGGCATTATTTAAGAAACTTGTTGATATATATCCATATTTATCAAAAATAATTTTGCTTTTTTTAAATTTTTGTTTTAATAGATTTGTAAAATAATTTTAAAAGGAAATAAATATGCCTGAATTAAATGTCAACTTTAAAAGATTTATGACACAAGTAAAACAAGCAAAACAGTCTGGAGCTACTGAACTCCGTATACCAATTAAAATGGCTGATGATTTGGTAATGGAATTGACTTTATTATTGGCAGATAGAGTTTCTGAATATCAAGAAGCTTTGAAGTCTGCTCCTAAAAATAATTCAATTGAAACAATAGTTAATATGGATGGTGGCTCCTTTGATTTGTAGAAAAATGGCCCATATTTCTACAATTACTTTTATAATTGAAAGGATTTATAATGTTTGTTCAGGGTTATTATGATAGAGTTAGAGATAAAGTCTTAGTATCTGAAAGATTGGAAAATGGAAAGAGGATACTAAATGAATATACACCAATATATGAATTTTATATTGAAGACCCTGAATATGGTGAATATACTTCAATTTATGGTGAGCATTGTAAAAAATTAACCGCACATAATAAAAATGAATGGTATTTATTAAAAAAACAATATGAAGGTGTAAAAACATATGAGAAGAATTTCAATATTGTAAATAAAGTTTTGTATAAAAATTATAAAGATGCTGGTGTTCCTAAACTTCATAAGTCTTTCATTGATATTGAGGTTGATAGAGCCGGTTTTGAGTATTTAACAATTAAAGAATTGATAGATAAGGCTTGTTGTCCAGTAAATGCCGTTACTGTATATAATGATTGGGAAAATAAAATTTATACTTTTATGCTATGCCCTGAAACACTGAAATGGGAAGAAGCTCAAGCGATATGTAATAAATTTGAGAATTGTATATTGTTTGAAAAGGAAAGCGATTTACTGGGATGCTTAATCGGAGTGTTGGATGATATGGATTGTCTTAGTTCATGGAATGGTTCTTCATTCGACTATCCATATATAGTTCGTAGAATAGAAAATGTATTAGGTCAATGTCAATCAGCAGGACTTTGTTTATGGGGTATTGAACCAAGATGTATAGAAAAGAAAGGTGATTTTGGTGATACTCATTTGGAATATGAATTTGTAGGTAAATGGTTTTCTGATTATCTTTTGTTGTATAAAAAACATGAAAGAGGAAAGAAAGAAAGTTATAAACTTGATTCAATTGCTGAATTAGAATTAGGGGAAAATAAAGTTCAGCACGAAGAATCTTTAGAGGATATGTATCGTAATAGATATGAAGACTTTATTAGATATAACCGACAAGATACAATGTTGGTTAAAAGACTTGATGATAAGTTGAAATATATTGATGCTCATAATGTTCAGGCTCATGATATTCCTTGCACACTAGAACAAACTATGGGAACTGTTGCAGCAGGCGACCAATCCATTATAAATGAAGCACATCTTAATAACAAAATTGTTCCTGATAAGATTGATGGTGTTAATCCTGAGTTTAATGGAGTTGTGGCACCAGGTGCGTACTGTGCAGACCCAATCATTAAAGGGTTAGTGGAATGGATTTTTAGTTTTGATATGAATAGTTTGTATCCTACCACAATTAGAACCCTTAATATGAGTCCTGAAACGATTATCGGTCAGGTTGAATTATCTATTACTTTACCTAAACTTTTTCAACGAATGGAAGAAGAAAATATTTATAAAAACAAGGCTGAAAAAATTCCTGATTGGGGTGAGCTTTGGGGTGGTTTATGGGCTGTTGATGAATATATTGAAATATTAAATCAAACTGATACTTTATTAACATTGAAATTTGTTAATGGAGAAAAACATACATTAACAGCAAAACAAATATATAATATTATATTTAATGATAATAGTAATATTGCTTTATCAGCATTTGGAACATTATTTAGAACTGATAAAGATGGACTTATTCCAAATATTTTTTCTAAATGGTATGGTCAAAGAAAAGAGTTTAAGAAAATACTATTTAAGTATGAATCAATGCTTTCTGGTATTAAAATTGATGATGAGGAATTGTTAAAAAAATTAAGTAATATTCAATATCAGAAAACAAAAGATACGAAAGAATATGATATAAATAAACTTCAAGGATTGGTTAATAATAAAGATTTAGAAAATATTAAACAATTCATAAAAGATAATAATTTGTCTATTGAAAATGGAATAATATTACCAAAAGATGAAAAACAAAAAAATTATTTAGAATCAATGGTTTCTGAATACGACTTAAAACAATATATTAAAAAAATACAATTAAATTCGATGTATGGATTGCTCTTGAATAGTAGTTCTGTATTTTATGATTTTAGACTTGGTGCATCAACAACTATGTCAGGAAGGCAGGTAGTAAAACATCTTACTGCAAAATCTAATGAATTACTTTGTGGTAAATATGAAGCAATAGGCTACTGTGCTCAATACAATGATACTGACAGTGTTTATTGCTATGTAAAGAACGAAGCATTTCAACAAGCCCACCCCAATTTTGAATTTACATTTGATAATGTAAAGAAGTTGTCTGATGAAGTTGCTGAAGGTATTAACCAATCATTTCCACAAAAAATGAAGGATATTTTCCACTGTACAGAAAAAGCATCGGAATTACAAAAAGCAGCTAAAGAAGTAGTTGCTGGTAAAGGATTATTTATTGCTAAAAAAAGATATGCTCTCGGGGTTCTTGAACATGATGGTTTTATTGTAGGAACAAATGATAATCCAGAAATGAAAATTATGGGCATTCAGGTTAAGCGTTCTGATACACCAACAATTGTTCGTAATCTTCTTAAAAGATTATTAAAATCTCTCCTTACCACAGGTAATACAGACGACCTACATAAAATCTTAAAAGATTTTAAACAAACTGATTGGCTTAAACTCAAACCTTGGCAAAAAGGAACACCAAAAGCTGTTAATAAATTAACATATTATACAAATGAGTATAATAAAACAGGTAAATGTTCTGTTGGACATGTCATGGGAGCTATTAACTGGAATAATCTTATTCAAATGAATAATGATATGAAATCTCCTAAGATTAAAGACGGAGATAAAGTATTAGTATGTAAAATGAAAGATGGTAATATTTATAATATGAAATCAGTTGCTTATCCTATTGACCTTAACATTTTACCTCAATGGTTTAAAGAGTTACCATTTGACGAGCAAAAAATGTCTGGTTCGGTTGTTGATAAAACGATTGAATCAATATTTGGCGTATTAGGAATAAATCTTTCATTAGATTCAATAGAAGATGATATTCCAGAAGAATTAGTAGGTTTTATTCAAAATTATTGACCAAATTAAAATTTTTAATTATAATTTCAACCAATATAAAAAGGATTTGATATGTTTAATTTGAAAAAATATTTACAGGAAGCCAACACTTTTGTTTCAATATTCGAAGATATTGGTATTGTTCCTATGTCTAAATGTGATGGTAAAGCTAATTTATCTGGTAAAACAATTGATGGTTCTGCAATGTTTTCAATTATGTCTAAAGATGATTATTCTTATGAAGAATTTGCATTTAGAGATTGGAAAATTATTTCTAGTATTTTAAGTACATTTAAGGGTATTGAATCTTTTGATATTAAAATAGAAACAAGGGAAGAAAATGGCATTGATTACCCGTCAAGAATGATATTTACTTCTGATGTAGTTAATGTTAACCATTTTTTACAGAGATTTCCTGCTATTGAAAAATCACCAATTATTTTAAAACAATATAAAGACCGTAAAATTAAAATGGCATTACCAAAAATAAATCTTATACCTATTACTCAAGAAAGTATTGCTGATTTGAATAGAGTTTCTTCTATATTGCCTAGAAAATATTTTCATATTGAGCAAGTAGATGGTGATTATTATTATTGCTTCGGAGATATGGGAAGTAAATCTATTGATTTTGCAAAAGTTAATATGAATTTAGATATCAATGATAAAGTTGATTGCGGAAAATATTTCCCCATTGGAGTTTATTTATCAGCAATTAAATCTTTTGATTATAAATGTATCGTAGGAACAGCTTCTAACTATTTATTTATAGCAGGTGAAAGTGAAAGTACAAAAATTATTATTGCTTTAGCTGGTAAAAATTCTGATGCCTAGAAATTATTGGTAATATATAATGCTTCATATTTATTAGGAGTTTGAAGTAAAACAATATTATCATTTTCTATTGTATAATCAATAGTTTCTTTTAATTGATAAGCAACGGGTGTCATTATAATTGCATCATCTTTTTTAATGGTTTGGTCAGTTCTTATATCTTGAATTCTAGAATAAGTCTGACCATTTTCCATATATTCAGTATAGACATAAAAGTAAATGGTCTTGCCGGAAATGACAACCGAGCCTGCATTTCCTGCTCTTTCTTGATATATAGCAACTGAATTATAATTTTCATTATATGTTATAAATGGCGGTAGGACACTAATTTCTTTCAAACCTAAATCCTCTAATGAGGTTTCACCAACAGCTTCCAATGTTATATTTTTACCATTTATTGATATAAGTTCAATATGATTATTATTATTTCTTGCAATAACCTGTTTTCTAACATTGGTATTTTTATTGATTGATAAAATCATTTCATTAACATCACCTTCATAGGGGTTTTCTTTTAACCACTTAATAGTATGGGCATAATTACCCCATATGATTTTATAGCCATTGATTACAATACCATCTTCACCATTACACTGAACTGTTGGGTTAGTAGTATCAGAAATATCCGTGCAATCAAAGATTTCTTGAACAGGATAACCATTAACATTATAAATTAGTAAACTATTTCCTGCATAAGAATTAAAAGTAATTGTTTCACCATTTGTTGTAATTCTTAATGTATAACCTGAAGGTATTTTAGAAGAAATGTATCTAGCAACATCTTGAATATTATCAATATCTTCAGAAAAACCAATATTAAGAGGTTCATTTATTTCTCCAAGTTTTATTCCTAAAACAGAATTTCTTGAAACTTTAAAGAAATCATTGACCGTATAAGTTATTTTTACTTCATTTGTATTGGCTAATATTGGTTGGTCAAAATTTACATATTGAGATTCTGGAGTTAAATCATTTAACATATTAACTTTTTTAGTTTTATACACATCAATCTTTGAAGTAGCTTTTATATCGCCAGGTATTTGATATATGGTATTTTCACCGTCTAATTGATGACCAATATAATCATATGATGCTTCTGATTTGGTTGTATTATTTTTTGCATAATCCCAACATACTGTTCCTTTAGGATAAGTTGTTTTAAAAGAAGAACCTCTGGTTGCTCTTTTTATTGATGTTAATGTATTACCTGAAATTTCATAAAATTCAATAATTTCATTTTCAATAAATAATAAACCAGGAACTTTAATACCATCTTTATTAACATAGGGTTTTTCAAAGATTTTACCATTTCTGACATGAATTTTATTATCACCCATCTTAAGAGGTTGAGCTAATTCTGTTTTTTCACCATTATCCCAATCAGAATAAGTATCATTATGCCATACATCAAAATAATGTTGGTCAATAGGTTTACCTTCTTCTGTATATTTTTTAACAAATAAACAGTCTTTCCCTCTAGCAATTGTTAATTCTGAAGGGTGATATTTATCCCAATGTGGTCTTAAAAATCCTTCGCCATCTATATACATCAAATTATTTTGAGATGCCAGAGTATCTTCATATGAATAAATTCTATCATATAAGAAACTATAATCAACAATAGTGATACTAATTGTATAAAATTCTTCTGGAATATTATATAATTGAATATATTCACCATCTTTTATATAATTGGTTAATACATTTTTACTACCGTCTGGGTCTATAAGGTAAACTCTTAATGATTTAAGACCATAATCAGCATCTGGTAATTTAAATCTAATGGTTCCGTATTCTGAAAATTTTTTATTACCAGATGGAGCAACTTCTTCAAAAAAATCAACACCAACATATATATAATTATATTTGACTATTGCACCTAAATCATTGGTTTCAGAAACAGTAATTATAATTTTTTCAAACTTTCTAATACCTCTAAAAATATTGATAATATCATCCATAATATTATATTCTATAATTTCTGTTCTAATATTATTATAATATGAGTATATTTTTATTTTATTTTTAGATAAACGGTATGGATGATTTGTTTTTAATAAATTAAGATTGACTTTAGTAAATTCTTTTACATAATTATCATAATCTGTTTCTGTATGGTTAACTATATAATAATCATTGGTGATATTAGGGGCATCATATAAAGAGGAATCGTATGGGCGGTTATCATAACCATAAGCATCAAGTAAGAAATCGCCACCATCAACAGTTAAACCTTTAAAACCGCCTTTAAGAATTTCAGAAATTTTATCTAAATTCTTAGTAGTATTTGCATACAATCTATTGGCTGAAGTTGTATCCCAGAATTTCTTTTTATCTTGTAATGAGGTAGATTTTTCATATTTTTTGATATCAGGTGTTAATGAAACATTATCAAACCTCATTTTATGGGTAATATTAAAAAATTCTACAAGATTATGAATAACAATAAAAGTTCCATCTGTGGTTTCTTTTCTATCACCTCTAATTTTTAATTTATCATTTTTTGAAGTATATTTTTCTATGAATTGGTCAAATTTGGTATGATATGGTTTTACATAATTAATGTATTGCATAATATCATTAATTAAATTTGGTTTTTGAAATTTAGAAAAACTTACTTCTGTTTGTAATCCAGTGAAGTTAATTAAACTTGATTTTAATATCCAGTCTACATTTGATTGTTCAGATAGGATATAGTGAATCATATTAAAAAATATATTATTTTTATCGCCCTTCATTGGATTGATAACATTATAAAATCATATATCAGTATTTATCTTTTGAAAAATGTTCTTTTTTGATTGATAAATACTGATATATAATTAAATTGGTTTAATTAAAATGGCTTATGTAGGATTTACAATAAATAGTCATATTTGTTATGATAATACTGATGAAAATACCTTTGGTAATTGGATATTTAATGGAACTGCATCATTTAATAATAATGTATCAATAAATGGTACAACTATTATGAATGGTGATTTTACTGCTAATTATCCGGTAGTATATAATTCGACATTTGGTTGTAATGGAGATATTTCATCAACTGGAAATAATACTTGGGAAGGTCAGCAGACTGTTACGGGCAATATTGTTTCATCAGGCAATAACACTTTTAATGGAATCAATACATTTACTTCTACATTATATGCTACTGCTTATAATGCTTTGTATGGTGATATCGCTGAGTTATATGAAATTGATTTTGACTTTTTTAATAAAAAGGATTACAATCAAGGAAAATATAAAGGATATTTAGCTGAACTTTCATCAAAAAAGACCATTAAATTAACCAAACCTAATAGTAAAAAATGTATAGGTATATTATCTGGTAAACCTGGATTTATTATGAATGATAAATTATCATCAAAAAAATATATAGCTCCTATTGCATATCTTGGTAGAGTAGATTGTTATATATTGGGTAAGGTTAAGGCTGGCGATAAGTTAACAACTTCTAAATTAACTGGTATTGCTAAAAAAATGACTTTATGGGATAAATTATTTGGAAAACCGGTTGTAGCCATGGCTTTAGAAGATAAAATTTATGATGAAGTATATCAGATTGAAGTTCTTGTAAAATAGGTAGGTGAATATTGTATAAATTAGTTATTAATCCAACTTTCAAATGTGATTTTGATTGTATTTTTTGTTATGTAAAAAAAGAAATGGAAACATATCAAGATAGATTATTAGATATTTCAGTTCTTGATGATGTTTTTAAAAATTATAAATTTGAAGAAGTAGTAATTAGTGGTGGCGAACCAACAAACTGTCCTTATGATTATATGATATCTCTTATTGAAAAAATCAGAGAATATTATGATGGGCAAATAGATTTTGAAACTAATTTTCATAATCCAACATATTGTGAAAAATTACAAAATGCCACGGGAGTTAATATTGTAGTTGGATATGATTTTCATGCTAAACCTTATGCTAATGAAACTTGGGTGAATATGTATGATTATCCTAATAAATTTGATATTAAATTATGTGCCACCCATTTTGTTGTTAAATCATTTCACCCTAATCTTATATTAAAGAAGTTTTCATTATTAAGAAATTTTAAAGAATTTGAAGTTGTTAGATATATGAAAAACTTTTCTAATCAATGGAAAGTTGAAACAGAATTATTTGATAAATTTATTGCTTTATTTGCTAATTCTGATTTTGAAAACAAATATACAATGAAAAATATCAAAAAAGTAAAGGATAATTCATATTTGTTAAGACCCTTGATTATCAATCCTGATGGTTTATTGTATGTTCAAAGCTTTGGAACCATTGTTCAACAGATTCCATTTACTGGTGAATTTCCGGAAATTACAGAAGATTTTGCTACATATACCAATAATAGTATCAATGTATTAGGGTCAGTAAAATAATGGAAATTGTTAAAGACGCAATAATTCCTTTTAAGATTGATGATTTAGAAGCAATAGGTAATATTGATAATAATGTTTATCTTGTAAATTACGAAAAGTCTGAATTAAAAGGAACTAATTTTATTGATTATATTTGTGTAATATCTCGTATTTGTGATATTACAAATTATGAAAATATCGCCACAGAAACAAAATTTGAAATGATTGATAGATTATATGGTCAACCTGAATTTGTTTCTGTGGCGGCTATAAATAGGGCTTTAATTAACATACTTTTGACATATAAAGGTATTTCTAATCTGGATTTCTCTGAATCCTTTTTAACTGAAAAAGAAGTTTCTGAATATATTGAGAGCCATAAAGAGAAAATTGAAAAATATGTAAGTTTTTTTGATTCTTTGTTTGTTTTTATGGTTGTTCTTGGTAGAA
>Ga0247611_10002652_pt1 | contig 28196 bp, 42 predicted proteins | sample 177DNAGHGhighgp2_FD_192422 | JGI IMG/M metagenome (GOLD analysis project Ga0247611, IMG submission 192422) | Sheep rumen microbial communities from Palmerston North, Manawatu-Wanganui, New Zealand - 1770 DNA GHGhigh gp2 | ecosystem: Host-associated > Mammals > Digestive system > Stomach > Rumen... | reverse complement strand
TACCAGATCAGCAGCGGCGAAATTGTCGTATCCGATCCGCTTGCGGATCTGGCAGCAATGGAGGGATAGCCATGCAGTTTTCTAACTTAATCAGCCCGGAGCGTGCCAGGAAGGCAGCAAGGGACTTGTATCAATTCTGCATGCAAAACGGTTGCTTATATTGTCCTTTTTGCATCCATGAGAATGACCAGCACTTTTGCCAATTAGAAAAGCGCCCGCGCGATTATAACGTTGCGGATCTGATACGGGGCGGAGGGAAAGAACATGCTTAACAATTGGGCGGCAGTTGGCCGCGTGGCATCCGTGTCCATCAACAGGACCGGCACCGGAACACTATATATTAACTTTTCCCTTGCCGTTCCAAGAGATAAAGCCAAGGGCGAAACCGAACAGAAAACCGACTTTATTAACTGCTGCATTATTGGAAAGTCGGGCGAATATTTCGAGAAGTACATAGAAAAGGGCGACACTATCGCCGTAACGGGTCCGATGCAGTCGAGCGAATACCAGAAAGAAGGCCAGACGGTAAAGAAGATTGAATGCTATGTAACGAAATACCATTTCATTACAAGCCCGCAGGTAAAAGGCCAGGCAAAGCAACAGCCGGCACAGGTTCCGCAACAGGCCCAGCAGGCTGCGCAGAACTGGCAGCCATCCGGCGCACCGGCGCATTGCATGCCGCCGCCGCAGCCGTACACGTGGCCACCGGCCCAGTGCAACACGCAGGCCATGCCGCCGCAGTATATGCCGCAGTATGTTCCGCCGCCGGAGATTCCGCCGGACATGCCTTATCAGATCTGAGGAGAAACGAACATGATTGTATTTTTGTTGCTGCTGGCTTTCGCCGGTTACATATTTGCGGTATTGGTTGAAAACGGGGAGGAATAGGAATGTTAATTGATAGCGAAGTTTTGCGGACGGAACTGCGCCGCGTTCGCCTCACAGATTGCACGGACCCGGATGCGGTTGTTCTGGCGATCCTGGACAACATCGAACGCGACACGGCAAAGCGCCGATACTATGAGCTAGAGGAGACGGCGAAAGATGTTAGAACAGATTAGCATATGGGAATACTTAGCAGAACAGCGCGAAAGCGATTTTCCTTGTGATACATGCGTTTTTGATAGCGCCGGGTGCTGCAGCTATGACGAACCACTAGGCAAATACTGCGAGAACGGCAGCGCATATATAAAGCGCTATAAGGTGGCGAAAGATGAACGCTTGAACGACTGGAAAAAGGTTGAACCGGGAAAAACATTTATCAAGGGCGTTTCAACTCTTGATGCTGATAGCGATTGTTGGAGTGTGCAGGTTAATATTGATTGCGTTTTCAAAGGACAATACGACGGCCGCCCGGCGGAAATTGGTTGCAGGCTTTGCCTTTATGGATTGCTTGAGTATAACGTTTTCGTGCCGATAATGTGGAGGGAGGTCGAAGCATGACAGACAAGCAGGCAGCCGCAAAAGACTGGCTGAACAGAAATTTCAACGCTTACGAAGAAGTGCGGGCGCTGAAAATGAAATTGCGGGAAATGCGAGCCGGCGCCGGAAACCTCACGAGCCGGGCGGAAGAAGTAAAAGTGCAAAAGCAGCCGAACCCGAAAGCGATCGAGAACGAAATACTTGCCATTGTTGAATTTGCAAATATTATCCAGCAGAAAGAAAAGACTATCTTTGCATCGGATCTGGAAACGGCGCGCGTAATTAACGAGCTTACAGAAGTGAAGGAAAAGACAATACTGATATATCGATATTTGTGTTTCTTACCATGGGAGCAGATAGCAAAGCGCATGAACTTTTCTGTTAATTATTGCCAGGAATTGCACATGCGGGCGCTAGACCATATATACGAGCATATCAACTTTACAATCGCGTGAGGGCGGAAATGTATATTGATTCTGAACAGAATTGGAGACTTGAAAGCGGGGACCGCCTGAGAATCATATTTAAGGGCGATCCGGTCACGAAAAAGAACAGTCAAAGGATAATGCGCAATCATAAAACAGGCGCGCCATATATTGCGCCGTCGGCAAACTATAAGGCATACGAAGCGAAATGCCTTTATGAAATACACAAGCAAATATGCATGTTTAAAAAGCACGGGAAGCCGTTGCGGCAGCCGATAAATGTCGCCGTGCATTATCACACACTCACAAGGCGGCGCGTGGATCTGGTGAACCTTTTGGAAAGCACGCTGGATATTTTGACAACAGGCGGAATTATCGCCGACGACTGCGCGGACATCGTGTCCAGCATGGACGGCAGCAGAGTTATACACGATCCGGAAAGCCCGCGGGCGGAAATACTTATTACACCGGCGGCGGATGTTTCCACGACCTGGGCCGACATTTCGCCGAGACATTCACAAATATAATGTACGAAGTTGAAAGGTTGGAGAAAGGTGAAGCGAAATAAAAAACCTCATTTGCATTTATGGGATATGCCGTCGGTTCCTACACGAATTAAACTCGGAATTTATAGTTGTTTTCTTGAGGAATGTTCCATTTGCGGAAAATTAAGATTAGCGATAGGAAGAAGGTGGGACTGAATGATCGAAAGTGGGAACTATGCGCGATATGAAACTGTACGCGGGAAGGGATCAGCAGCAAACTGTATAATTTGCGGCAGAAAACCGCAAATCCTTGAGAAAATTTTTTATGATGGTGGTCATGTTTTTATTATCTGCTGCCCGTATTGCTGTAATAAACATTTTCGTGACAAGAGAGAAACAGGCGTGGATATTACTGTTTGTTCTGAAACCCTCTACCATGGGATAAGAGACTGGAACAAAGTCAACCGTAATGTTGATGATTTGGTTGCCAAAGCATACAGTGATGGATGGAACTCAGGATATCAACACGCTATGGATGATCAGGGATTGGAGTGATTTATATGGGTTGTAATATACCACGACCAACAAAAAGACCTAAGACAACTGAAATCCATCAAAATAAACCGGTACTCTACAAATGTGAGAATTGCGGAGCAAGTTTAGTACAAAGCGAAAGTTCTTGGTATTGTGAATACTGTGGAACAAAATATGGCATAGATCTTGGCCAAAAAGAAGTGACTGCATACACATTATACTCAGATAACAAAGCGGTTTATTCGGCTTATCAGGATTTCGGTCGATTCAGTAGAAAGAAAGGAGTATGAAACGGAGTGAAGATAACAGGATATGAAACAGAGAGTGGCAACGTGATAGCCATTACCATTACCGATGAAACAAGAGGCTTTTATGATAAACGCTTCATCGAGGACAGACCGCACGGAGAGTGGAAAACCGAACCTCACTCTACGATAATTCACTGTTCAAATTGTGACGCCATTGAAAATCTTAATAGACTATATGTATCTAATTTTTGCTATTCGTGTGGTGCTGATATGCGACCAAAAAAGAAGGTGATGCGGAATGAGTGCAAAGCCAAAATCTGAAATTTGCGATACGTGTGAAGTAATAAATAATAAATTAAGGTGTTCCCTATGCAAACACGCGACTAAAGAATGGATATTTAGTGACGATGGACGATGCATTATTGGCGATTTTGATATGTTCAAAGAGAAAGAAGGTGAAGCGGAATGACAGACAAAGAAAAGACAATCGTAACAGCTTATACAGGAGTGACGATGCTGCAGGGCGAAAAGTTAGATTTGCTATATGATTATGTTTCGAAGCTTATCGGCCGGCCGGTTCAAACACTTGATTTTGTTTACCTGGCGGACAAGATCCAGGAACTTTCAAAGCCGGACTTTATAAAGCTTTGCGCGGAAGACACCGAGCCGCGCGGGAAATGGCTGCAACGGGAAGATAAAGAATATAAGGGCGGCGGCTATAATTTTTGCACAGCTTGTAAATACAGATTTTCTTATGGTGCTTATCCGTTAATTTATGAAGCTGATTACTGTCCGCATTGCGGCGCAAGGATGCAGAAAGAAGGTGAAACGGAATGAGTGCCATTGATTGGATCAAAGGGTATGACGATGGTTATAAAGATGGTTACAAAGACGGGTTAAAAGAAAAAAACAAAGAATCGTATAATCCTTGTAATAATTGCCAAGAGTTTGATTGTTATGGGTGTACTTTTAAGAAAGAAGGTGGCGAGAAGTGACTAGAGAAGAACAGGACTTGTATTTTGCTGAAAAAATAATCATTGAAGAACAGGCGTATAGCCGTGGTTACGAAGATGCTAAAAAGCAGTTTGAAAGACCGCGCGGAGAGTGGGGCAAGTGGATTATTAGCGAAGTGAGGTGTCCCGAGTGTTTGGAATACTTTGATACGGACTGCTATGTAAAAGGAGAACTTGACAAGTGTCCGAGTTGCGGCGCGGATCTGAGAAGGAAAGAAGGCGAACAGGATTGACTTATATAGTTAGAATGAGTGGGAAAATCTTTGAAACGTCTGTTGTTAAGATCGAAGCTGCGAATTATAAAGTTAATGTGCGCGGCGATATAATTTTCAAAAAAGGCTTGAGGCGGGTCGCATTCTTTAAGGGCGAAACCGTTGATTATATTTATATTGACGGCGTGAAAAACGAAACTTTATAATTTCCCAACAAAAACCAATTGAATCAAACTTTACGCCTATGTTAGAGTGTATTCGGAGTTATTTAAGTAACTTCAAGGTGTCCTTTAACCGCGCCGGCCAGCTGCCGGCGTTTCCTTTTGCATATGAAGAGTTTACAGAATAATTTCTACAAGCAAGCGGACTGGATCCAATGCCGCGCAAACTATCTGAAGTATTGCGGCGGATTCTGCGAACGATGCAAAGCAACGGGGCTTTTGATACCGGCGGATATTGTACACCATAAAATCTATCTAAACGAAGACAACTATAGGGATGCGAGCGTTTCGCTAAACTTTGAAAATCTCGAAGCACTTTGTCAAAAATGCCACAATGCGGAGCATTTTGGCAAAAGCAAACAGGCAAAACGGTACAGAGTAATAAACGGGAAGTTAATTTTTTGAACAGCCCCCCATCTTTTGAAAAATTTTTGCCGCCCTTCTTGACCGGCGCCCACCCTTCAAAAGACCGGGCGCGGGCTTGTATGGGTGGTGTTTTTGCAAAATGGAACTGAATTTAAACGACTTTATGCCGATCCGCGCCGAAGAAGCAAAACAAAAGCGGATTCGCGCGGAAGTCTCGAAACTTAAAAAGTTTTACAAGGAGCTACCGGCCAATAAACTTTTTTTGGCGCAGCGGCTTATCGATCGCGCGGCATTTCAGAAAGTCACGCTTGAGGATCTCGAAAAAGAAATCAACGAGAACGGCTGCACGGAGATTTACCAGAACGGCGAGAAGCAAAGCGGCGTGAAACAGTCGGCTGCGATCTCGGCATATAACGCAATGTACAAAAATTACCAGGCGACTTTGCGGGACCTGGCGGCCATGGTCCCGGCGGAAGTGAAAACTTCCAGGCTTGCCGAATTTATGAAGGAAAATGGATAATCCTATTCTTGCATACTATCAAAGAATGGTGGACGGGTCCGAGATCGTCGGGCGCTGGGTGCGCTTACTCTATTCGATGATAGTTAAGGGAATCGAAAGCAAGATATATTTCTATGATGCCAGGAAGGCCGCCCGCGCAATTGGATTCATAGAAAACTTTTGCAGGCATCACGAGGGCGCACTAGCGCCGCAGCTGATAAAGCTGGAACTATGGCAAAAAGCATTGACCGCCGTGATTTTCGGAATCGTCGACAAATCCGGCGCAAGACAGTTTCGCGAAGTCTGCTTGATTATTGCCAGGAAGAACGGCAAGACACTTTTTGCGGCCGCCGTGGCTGCATACTTGGCATTTCTTGACGGAGAGTACGGCGCGCGTATTTACTTTGCTGCGCCGAAGCTTCAGCAAGCAAGCCTTTGTTATAATGCATTCTTTCAGATGATCAGCAAAGAGCCGGAGTTATCCGGACTTTGTAAGAAACGACGCACAGATATTTATATAGAAAGCACAAACAGCAGCGCCAGCACGCTGGCCATGCAGGCGAAAAAGTCGGACGGCTTCAACATATCGGCATGTATTGCGGATGAAATTGCGAGCTGGCCGGGCGATCGCGGGAAAAAGATGTATGAGGTTATCAAGTCGTCATTTGGTGCCAGGCGTCAGCCGCTTTTGCTTTCAATCACAACGGCCGGATATGAAAATGAAGGCGTATACGATGAACTAATAGCACGCGGCACGCGTGTCCTACTGGGAGACAGCAAGGAAAGCCGGTTCTTACCGGTTTTTTATATTGTCGACGATCCGGAGAAATGGAACGACATCAACGAATTAAAAAAGTCGTGTCCTAATCTTTCCGTATCGGTAAGCATAGATTATATGCTCGAAGAAATCGCAATAGCAGAGCAATCGCTATCGAAGAAAACAGAATTTCTTTGTAAGTATTGCAATGTGAAACAGAATAGCGCATCGGCCTGGCTGTCGGCGGAAGTGGTCCGGGGCGCCGGATCTGAAGAAATAACGCTCGACATGTTAAGAGATTCTTATTGCGTTCTTGGCGTCGACCTGTCGCAGTCTGTCGACTTAACGGCGGCGTCAATTATCGTAAGGAAAAAAGGCATTGATTACGTATACACGCAGTTTTGGATACCGGCGAACGCGATCGAAAAAGCAACCGTGCGCGACGGCTTGCCATACCGGGAATATATCGCCCGCGGGCTTGTGAAGCTTTCCGGCGAAAGCTTTATTGATTACGAAGACGTGGCGGCATGGGTGGACATGCTTGTAAACGAGTACGAGATATTACCGTTAAAAATCGGATATGACCGTTTTTCAAGTCAATATCTTGTGAAAACGCTAAAGGCTAACGGCTACCATACCGACGACGTTTTCCAGGGCTTCAACCTCAGTAACATGATTTTCGAGTGTGAGGGCGAACTTAAAGATAAGAAAATGTTGCTAGGCGATAACGATTTGCTGAAAGCGCACTTTCTTGACACGGCTTTATATAGTGACGGAGATAGCCGCCGCTTTAAGATATGTAAGATCCAGCAGCGCGGCCATATCGACGGCGTTGCATCGATCCTGGACGCGCTTGCCGTCCGGTCGAAATATTACGACGAAATAGGCGAGCAATTGGAGAATGAGGAGTAAACGAAATGGGACTTTTTGAAAAATTGTTTTCAAAAAAAGAGGCGCAGGCAGCGCACGAAATAGATACGACATATACCGGCCTGACACTTTACCGCCCGGCGTTCACTTCCTGGGACGGCCGTTTATACGAATCGGAGCTAGTGCGCGCGGCGATCGATGCCAGGGCAAGAGCTGCCGCTAAACTGAAAATAACAATCACGGGCCAGGCGGCGCCGACATTCCGCACGGCTTTCGGCGTTCGCCCTAACAGTATTCAAACGTTCTACCAGTTTTTCTACAGGGCTTCAACCATCCTTGACATGAATAACAACTGCATCTTTGTCCCGGAACTGGATAAATTCGGGACAACGCGCGGATATATTCCAATTTGCCCGGACAAGTGCGAAGTAAAAGACTATAACGGCGTACCGTACTTGAAATATGATTTCGGACGCGGCCGCACGGCTGCCGTTGAGATGGCAAAATGCTTTTTGCTTACTAAACACCAATACCGCGACGACTTTTTCGGCAGCTCAAACAGCTGCATGAATAACACAATGTCTTTGATTGACCTAAACAACAAAGCCATCCGGGAAGCCGTGACGCAGGCGGCCACTTTCCGTTTTATCGCGCGCTCGAATAACCTTTCGAAAGATTCCGATTTGAAAGCAGCTAAGAAACGCTTTGTCGAAAACAATTTCCACGGCGACGACAACGGCGGAATGTTGTTGTTCCCGGCCAGCATGACCGACATTAAGCAAGTGCAAAGCACGCCTTTTACTGTCGACACAAAAGAGCTTGAACTAATCCGGACGAATGTCTTCGATTATTTCGGCGTAAATGAAAAGATCCTGCAGAATATGGCCACGCCGGACGAATACAGCGCATTTTATGAAGGCGCTACGGAAGGCTTTGCCATTCAGTTTTCTGAAGGTATTTCGAACTGTGTATACACACAAAGAGAAATCAATACAGGCAATTTTATTTACGCGACAGCGAACCGCCTGCAGTTTATGAGCAACGGAGATAAGCGGGCCGTAAGTGAAAGCGCAGCGGATCGCGGATACATGACAATAGACGAAATCCGCGAAATTTGGAATCTGCCGCCGCTGCCTGATGGAAAAGGAAACGTTTTCCCACACAGGGGCGAATATTATTACAGCAAGGCCGACGAACTGCCGGCCACGGAAGAAGAAAAAGAAGGAGGCCAAGAGAATGCCGTTTAAACCCGAAGAAAGAGAATACCGAATTATGTCAATTGCTGTTAGAGCTTCGGAAGAAGAAAACAGCAATTTTATTGTGGAAGGCTACGCGACCACATACAACCAGCAGTATGAGCTTTGGAGTGAGCCGGGCATGCGTTTCATTGAACAGGTGGACCCGCACGCCTTTGACGGCTGCGATATGTCGGACGTCATTATGCAGTACGACCACCATGGCCGCGTTTTTGCCCGCTTGAGTAACGGAACAATGAAGCTTGAGAGCGACAGCACCGGCCTAAAGGTTATTGCGGATCTTTCCGGCACGGAAATCGGCAGGCAGTTGTATGAGGAGATCCGGGGCGGATATACAAATCAAATGTCTTTCGGCTTCACGATCCGCGACAAAAAGCGCGAGATTATCGAAGCGGAAGACGGAAGCGCAACAGTTATCCAGACTATTACAGCCGTGAAACGTTTATATGATGTTAGTGCCGTATCGATTCCGGCAAACCCGAATACTTCTATACAGTCTTTAACGCGTTCCGCATCCCTTGACGGAGATATCGAGGAAGTGCGCCAGGAGTTGGAAGCAAGACGCGAAAAGAAAATACAGCGCGAGCGCTTAGCGCTTCGCGTAAAACTATTACAGGAGGCAGACAAATGAACATTGAAGAAATCAACACACGCCTTGCCGCCATCGCTGAAGAGCTGAAGACCGAAGGCGCAGACCTTGACGCCCTCAAAGCTGAAGTTGATGCCCTGGAAGCAAGAAAAGCAGAGATTGCAGCGGAAGAGGCAAAGCGCCAGGAGATCCGCAACGCAATCGCAAACGGATCCGTGAAGGCGGACACCGTGGCAGAAATTGACCTGAACAAAGAGGAGGAAAGAAAAATGGATGTAAACGAAATTTGCAAGCGTTCCGAGTACGTAGACGCTTACGCAAACGCAATCAGAAAAGGCGACGACAAATTTACAGAGTGCCGCGCTCTTCTGTCTGAAAACGCAGCAAGCGGAACTGTACCGGTCCCGGCTGTTGTCTATGACATTGTAAAGAACGCATGGCAGCGTAACGGCATCGTGTCCCGTGTGCGTCGTCTGGCAGTTAAGGGCAATCTCAAAGTCTCTTTTGAGATTTCCGCAACAGGCGCAGTAGTACACACAGAGGGCGGCGACCCGATTTCCGAAGAATCGCTTATCCTTGGCGTTCTTATGATCGTGCCGCAGAGCGTAAAGAAATTTTTAAATCTTAGCGATGAAATCGTAGACATGCGCGGCGAAGAGTTTTTGCGCTATGTGTACGACGAAATCACATACCAGATTGCAAAGAAGATTCAGGCGCTCATTATCGCAGCTATTGAGGCATGCGGCACCGTTTCGACTAATGTCGGCACAACATGCGTAGGTGTTCCGGTTGTTTCTACTGCGTCCATCGCACTCGGTACAATCGCCAGCGCGCTGGGTCAGCTTTCCGACCAGGCAAGCAACCCCATTATCGTTATGAATAAACAGACATGGAGCGCTTTCAAGGCTGTACAGGCTGCCGGCAATTACGGCTACGATCCTTTCGAGGGCCTGCAGGTCGAGTTTGACAACTCTATCGCATCATTTAGCGCCGCTACTTCCGGCGTTACATTCGCATATGTCGGAGACTTCGGAGAAGGCGCCCTGCTGACCACACCGAACGGCGACGATGTAACAATCAAGTACGACGAAACAACGCTCGCAACAAACGACCTTGTAAGAATCATTGGCCGCCAGATGGTTGGCGTGGGTATCGTCGGACCGAACTGCTTTGTTAAGATCGCGAAGCCGGAAGAGTGAGAAGGTTAAAGAAAGGACACTAAACCATGAATGACACGCCCAAAATACTTATAGCCGTACCATGCATGGACCAGGTTGCCGCACAATTTGCGCAGGCCCTGGCCATGCTTGAGAAGCAAGGTAAATGCCTTGTTTCTTTTGTTATCGGAAGCCTAATTTATAACAGCCGTAATGATCTTGCAAAACAAGCTTTGAAGCTTGAATGCGATTTTATTCTATGGCTCGATTCTGACATGGTATTTCCGCCGGAAACGCTTACATACTTACTTAAAGAGATGGAAGAGACCGGCGCGGACTTTATCAGCGGGCTTTATTTCCGGCGCTGTGCGCCGTTTAGCCCCGTTGCTTTTGATTCATTGGAGATTGACGGCGAAAAAGCAACATGGACCGACTACAAAGGCGAGCTTACCGGCTTGCATGAAGTCGCGGGCGTGGGTTTTGGTTGTGTCCTTATGAAGACCGAAATGCTTCTCGAAATGGCGGCGGAATACGGCGACTTTTTCGGGCCAATTGCTAAAGTCGGCGAAGACCTGGCCTTTTGCTGGCGTGCGCGTCAGCTGGGCTATAAAATCATGCTCGATTGCAATTTAAAACTTGGTCACGTAGGTCATACGGTTTTTACGCAGCAATACTTTGAAGCATTGGCGGAGGGCGGAAAATGAAAGCGATTTTAAAAGCACCAATTTTCACAGCGACCGGACTTTATAAAAAGGGCGACGTTATCGAAGTCGAAGCGAAAGACTTTGACGAAAACCTAATGGAACCCGCGGAAGATCCGGAAGTAACACCGGACGAAGAACCGGCAAAGAAACCGGGAAGAAAAAAGAAGGCGTGAGCCGTCTTTTTCTTTCTCATTCGACTTTTTGGAGGTTAAGAAATGTCGTTACTTACTGATTGCAAAGTTTATCTTGATATTACGGACAACGACCGCGACAGCAAAATAACTATGCTGCTGCGCGCCGCGTATTCAAGCATGACCAATACGGCAGACGTGGCGGCATTCAACTTTGACCCGACCGCGGAACCGACAACGGACCTTGACGGGCTGCTTAAAACCACGCTTTTTTCTTATGTTGCCATGGAACTGGAAACGGATCCGGACAAGAAAGCAAAATGGAAAGCACTATACGAAAATAACGTGTGGACGCTTTCCACGTCGCAGGCGTTTGGTGACTATCCGGGCGTATACGGAGGATGACGTTATGCGCAACGTTAGAAAGATAAAGCTGATAAAGCAGGAAACGGTATACGGAACGCGCCGCGAGCCGATCGTGCGCGACGTAGTACCGGCCCGCGAGATCTTCGCAGAAATTCAATCAATAACAATGACGGAATTTTACAGCGCCGCAAGCGTAGGAATGTCGCCGAATGCAAAGGCCATTGTATGGGCTTTCGAGTATCACGGCGAACAGATTTTAGAGCTTGACGGCCAGCGTTACAAGATCTTTAGAACCTACCAGGTCCCGACAGGAAACAAGATGGAACTGTATTACACGTTTGAAGCGGGGCCGAATACGACCCCGCCGGCAACGGAGGCAAACACATGAGAGACACGGACATTATTGCGGCGCTCGAAAGTACGGGGCTTCCTGTTTTTGACACGATCTCAGAGGCAGGCGTTTCACTTCCGTATGTTGTCTTTACGATAACCGAACCAAGCAACAGCAGCGCGGACAACATGACATACTGCATTAACCCGCAAGTGCATATAGAACTGTACACGCTGGGCAAAGACTATAAGAGCATGAACAAGCTTGAAAGTGCTTTACAGTCTGCCGGGCTTCCGTGGGACCATGACACAAGCTTTCTTGACGGACAAGGCGTGTTTATGGAGGTTTACGACACGGCAAGCGTTGGCGGGCCGTGGATCCAATTGCCGGAGGTGTAAGAGATGGCGGACAGCATAAGCCTTGATAAGCTTGACTTAAAAAAAGAAGTCAATGCCGTGCTTTTGGCTTACGGCCTGCAGGTTGATGATGCTTTGCAGGCGTCAATTGATAACGTGAGCAAAGAAGCCGTGAAAAGGCTAAAAACCGTATCACTTGCCCACGGTTGGAGAAAGTATGCCAGCTCGTGGAAGTACGACAGGAAGGGCGGCAAGCAGGCGAAAGGCGCCGTGATATACAACGGCAAATATGGGCCGCTTACGCACTTACTTGAAAACGGCCACGAAATCATTTCACACGGTCAAAGTACGGGGCAGAGAACAAGGGCATTCCCGCATATTGCCCAGGTCGATGCCTACGTAGCGCAGGAACTTCCGAAAGAAGTCGAAAAAGCAATACAAGAAATTAAATAACAGGAGGAAATAAAAATGGCTATTACACCAAAAGGCACAGAAGGCAAAGTGCAATTCGGCCTTTCCAATGTTTACATTGCCAAAGCTACGGAGACGCAGGACGCACAGACGGGCGCCATTACAACTTCGTACGATACGCCGGTAAAATGGAACGGCGCAGTACATTTAACGCTGAATACAAAAAGCCAGGCGAACGATACGTATGCAGACAATGGCATCTATTACACGACCGAGAACAATCCCGGCTATGACGGCACCTACGAATCAATGAAGGTTCCGGAGTGGGCGGCAGAGGATCTTCTCGGACACATTAAGGACACGAACGGCGTACTTATTGAGAGCCAGGAAGACAGAGGCGGATATTTCGCGCTGCTTTTCGAAGTGGACGGCGACACATTCCCAACACGCTATGTGTATTATAAGTGCAAGCTGACACAGCCCAATGGCGACTGGGAGACCACAGGCGAAACAACCGAGCCGAAGACAGCCAGCGCAACAATTAAAATCATGCCGCGCGCGGATGTCGATGTCATCGGCGGCAGAAACCGCCATGCAATTTGCGGCACATGCAGCGCTACAGCTGACGCAACAGCATATGACGGATTCTTTAGCGCCGTATATGAACCCACAGTATAACATGATGCAAAAGCGTTCATGCTAATAACTCCTTCAAGGGGCGGGCGGAAATGCCATACTTTCCGCCCGCTTTCTTACTTTTTGCCAAAATAACAATTTTCGGAGGTTTTTTTATATGAAAACTGCAATTATTAACGGAAAAGAATATAAATTCATGTTTAACGCGAACACGGTCGAATTGTTTTATCAGGTATTCGGCGTTGATTTGCTTCTCGAAATCAGTCTGGCCGGCTCGGATCTGAAGAAGATCCAGAACGGCACAGAAGAAGACAAGCTGAAGGCGGCCACTATCTTTTTAAAGAATAATCGCATTGCAAAGCTTGCCTTTATCACCAACATGCAGGCCGAAAAAGGCATTGCGGAACTTTCGAACCGGTTAAACATGGTTGACTTTATGACCTGGCAGAATAATTTCCCGCTGGGAACCTTCTACACAAACACGGATGTCATTACCACAATTGTTTCCGGCTGGGCGGAAGGCATGACAACTAGTACAGAAGTAAAAAACCAGGTCGGCCAACAGTAAGAGAATACAACCGCGTAGTATTTCGGGCGCGCGCCCTGGGCGCGGGCCTGCGTATTGCTGAGCTTGATTTGTTGACTGTTGGCCAAGTATTGGACCTTTTGACAGAAAAGCATAACGACGGCCAGGACTGGCCGATAAAAGGAAGCGGCGCGGATCTGCGTCAATTTATGTAATAGGAGACAACGAAAAATGATTCCATACATCCCGGAGCCGTTTATTGATAGAAGCGTACAGTACCCCGGCCGCAGATATATCACGCGCCCGGATTCTACTGTTGAATTGTGCCAGATTTCGCGAAGCCACGAAGGCCAGAACGCAGAGGGCGCAATCTATGCGGAAGGCACGCCGCTTAATGCTCAGAGCTTTAACGCTGAAATGACGAAAGTAAAAGACACGCTTGACAGCATCGGCGGAGATCTGAGCGGAAAGCAGGACCAATTAACAGCCGGGTCAGGTATTGTGATACAAAATAATGTTATCAGCGCGACAGGCGGAGGCGGCGGAAGTAGTACATATTTGTCCGGTCTGGCTGATGTCGGGCTTTTTGCGCCACAATCCGGCGACGTGCTTATTTTTGATAGCACGCAAGGCAAATGGATAAATGGCGACATTGTGACCGGTTCCGGATCCGGCGCAATTGTATCCTTTAACGATGGAGCCGACGGCCTGCCGTTTATCGACTTAACAACCGCTATCACGGCAGTCCAGAGCGGAAGCGGCGACCCAAGTCCGAGCAACGTGCGCCCGATTAGCGGGTTTACTGGCTTAACAGTTCACGTAGCAGACGGAGCAACACCGCATGTTATTGATAACACTTATCCCATCACATGGCAGACGGAAGCGGGTACTGTCTACGGCGGTTCGCTCGATGTCACGAGCGGAGTGATGACGGTGACGTGTGGCAAGTATAAATTGTCTGACTTGTCTTGGGGTTACGCTTCTGGTGCTTCGTCTACTTCTGGCAAGATATTTAGTAGCACAACACTTGCGGGAGCTGTTAGCACGAGCGCAAGAAATATCATGTGTTCGATATACAAAGGCACGAAAGCAAATTACACTTCGCAGATTGCCAATTTCTGCATTAACGTGTTCAGCAACGGACAAATAACTGTGCGTGATGATGACTACGATTACGACGTTCAATCATGGCTAACGCAGTATGGAGATATTGAATTTATCGTTGAACTCGCAACGCCTGTCACCGTGCAACTAACACCGACAGAGATTGAAACGTTGCTCGGCACGAATAATATTTGGAGCGACGCGGGCAATATTACCAGCCTGAAATACTACAGGCAGCAGGCGCAGGGAATCATTTCTTTAATCCAGTTTGATACAATTATTAAACAATGGGCTGAAGAACGTTTTGCCCCGCTTTACACGGATGTTACCGGAACACTTACAGCCGGGCAAACATATCTGATACTTAACAGCCCGAAGATACTAACAACAAGCACGATAGATATTTATACGGACACTTTCGGCGTTGCGCCGTATGCGATCGAAGTACAAAACGGAAATATCCGGCTTACTTTCGTTGCAAGGTCAGCCGACTTAAATGTAAAAGTGAGGATTTCATAATATGGCATGGTTTCGAACAGAAAAAGGCGACGCCGTAGGATATCCGGATCTCATTGCACTAATGACAGGCAGTACGCCTTTTAAATTATCCGACACGAAAACCCAGGCGACACGGATCCCGCAGCATATGTTCTACGGAAGTTACTACCTTGAGGCCGTGGACGTGCCGCAAATCACAAGAATTGACGCATACGCTTTTTGCGATTGCAACAACCTGGAATATATAAACCTTCCTGAACTGCAGATATTAAGCGACCACGGATTTTCTTGTAAGCGCGCCGGAGATTTGCGCAGCACTATAAATATAAATTGTCCGAAGCTTTCAAGCATTGGGCAATATGGCTTTTATGACTACGCCGCGCAGGATCCAACCAAAACGCTAGAGTTTCCACGCGTGAGTAATATCGGCAAATATGCTTTTGCGTCTTCTAGCAGTAATTACAAATGGCAGCTTGCCGCGCTGGTGCTTTCCTTTTCCGGAGGCGCCAACATTAGCGAAAATGCTTTTTCAGGTGCGGAAATCGGCACAATTGACGCCACGGGACAAATTGCATTCGAAGATAACGCACTATCAGGCGCGACAGTTACAAATTTGATTCTGCGCAACTCGTACATGTCAACGCTTGTTGTAGGCGGATCGCTGGGAACTGCACCGGCGCATATTTATGTAAACGATGACCTTTTGCAAGACTATCTTGACGACGACGACTGGAGCCAGTACGCAGCCATCATTGACAGTATAAGCAACATGCCATCTTAAACAAAACACACTTCCGGAGGATTAAACAATGTCGAAAATAGTCGGAATCACAATTGATATTGCAGGAAAGACTAGCGGCCTTGTGTCTTCCTTGAAAGAAGCTGATGCCAGTCTTTCAAAGACCAATCAGGCCCTTGCGGCAGTAAATAAAAGTTTAAAGTTTGACAGCTCGAATGTTGATTTGCTGAAAAGCAAAGAGGACTTGCTAACAAAGGCCGTTGCGGACACTTCTACAAAGCTTGAAGTATTAAAGCAGACCGCCGCCCAGGCAATGGAGACCATGGGCAAAGAAGGCGGCGCAACCACGGAACAAGTTGCCCAGCTGCAGGCGGAAATTTCGAACACGGAAAGAACATTAAACCAGTTAAAAGACGAAGCCAGGGCAACAGGGGACCAGCTCGAAAGCGCCATGAACGCCCAGGCGGTCGAAGAACTCGAAAGCGCAATAGCTGACACAGAAACCGAGTTGCAGGCATTAAAGCAGCAGGCGGCCGAAGCCATGCAGACGCTAGGCACCGAAGGCGGAGCCAGCCGGGAAGAAGTCGACGCCCTGAACGCGCAAATCGCGGATACTGAAACAAAGCTTTCGGGCTTAAAGATGGCGGCAGCGGATGCCGGCGGAGAGCTGGAAGAAGTGGCCGACCCGGAGACGGTCGAAAGTATCGGCGACATGGGCGACGCTTCCGAAGAGACCGGCGCGGACTTCTCAACACTTGAGGGAACCGTTACGGCCGCATCCGGCGCACTTTCTGCAGCGGTTCCGATCGCGGGCGCAGTAGTTGGCGCCCTGGCTGCTATCGGCTCAGTTGTGACAACGGTCATTGATGCCCTTAAAAAAGTTGCATCGGTATGTATTGAAGCTGCGCAGGCGCTGGCCGAAAAGTTTATGAAGGCGCTGCAGCGCGTCACGCAGGAACTTGAAAGCGTACTGAAGAAATTAACGGATTTCACGAAATCCGGCGGAGACTATGCCGACACAGTCAACACGATGGCAAAGCAGACGGGACTTTCTACCGAAGCCATCCAAGAATACATATACGCCGCGGAACTGGTAGACGTGTCTGTCGAAACGCTTACCGGATCCATGACCAAAAACGAAAAAGCCATGGTTTCCGCTGCAAACGGAAGCAAAGCCACGGCGGAAGCATACGAAAAACTTGGCGTGTCGGTCGTGGATGCAGACGGCAATTTACGGGACAACAAGGCGGTATTCTGGGAAGTTATCGACGCCCTGGGAAAAGTCACGAATGAGACAGAGCGCGACACTACAGCAATGTCACTTCTCGGTAAGTCTGCGAAAGAATTAAATCCGCTTATCCTTGCCGGTTCCGACAGCATGAAGAAATACGCGGAGGAAGCACACCAGGCGGGCGCGGTTCTTGATTCAGACACGCTCGAAGCATTTCAGACGTTTGACGATAACATGGTGCGCCTGAGTAACGGCACACAGGCGGCAGAGAACGCGCTGGGCCTTGTTTTGCTTCCGCTTCTTACACAGCTTTCAACGGACGGCGTGGCCGCCCTGGGCCAGTTTACAAACGGCGTTTTGCAGGCTGACGGCGATATACAGAAAATAGGCGAAGTAATTACGGCGACCGTGCCGCAGGTCCTTGATAGTCTAATTAAGAACTTGCCGGAGGCGGTAAGTATAATTAACGCGCTCGTAAAAACGACCTTGCAAACAGTTATAGACAATCTGCCGGCGATCCTGAGCGCCCTGCACTCTGTCGCGGTAACTATTGGAAATACGTTACTTTCGAAAGAAAATATTGGCCAGGTGCTGGACGCAATTACGGAAATCGTAACAACTACGATTGAATTTTTTGGAGAGCATGCGGAAGAACTGACGCAAATCGGCGTTACGGTAATTATTGCACTTATTGAAGGCTTGGCGCGCGCCTTGCCTCAGATCCTGCCGCCACTTGCAAACGCAATAGTAACCATTATCGATACACTGACCGCGCCGGAAAACGTCGAAGCATTTATAAATGCTATGGCACTTCTTATTGTAAAGATGGCCGAAGGCATTTCGCTGGCATTGCCGCGGATCCTGGAAAACATAGGCCCGCTTATCGATGCCATTGTGCAGGCTATTGTTATTCTTGCTCCGCTTCTGCTTGATGCAGGAATTACTATCTTTAAAATGCTTTTGAATAATGAAGCGCTGCAAAAACTGTCGTCTGAGCTTTCACCGAAAATTATGGAATTGATAACGATTATCGCCGGCCAGCTGTACCAGGCCGGGCAAGAGCTGCTGCCGAAAGTCTTCAGCATGATTTTTAACGCGATCCGAAACGCGGCGCTTACATGGGGCCAGGATATTATTAAAAGCCTTATGGAAGGTATTGCCAGCAAGAAAAATGCGCTTGAGGAAGGGCTTAAAGGTGTTGCCGGGAAAATTAAAAGCTTTCTTGGATTCTCTGAACCGGAAGAAGGCCCGCTGTCTGATTTCCACACTTACGCGCCTGACATGATTGATTTATGGGATAAAACCATGCTTGACAGCCTGCCGAAGCTTGAAAGCTCAATGAATGTCATGGCCGGAACCATTGCCGACGGCGCACAGGTTTCCGCAATCGACTACACAAGCCGCCTTGACACCATCAATGGAACGCTTGCAGGACTTTCCGGCACTCAGGAAATAGCGGCAACGATTCCGGTGTATATCGGATCCGACTGCCTGGGCGTGGCGGTATCGAAAGCGAACTACGAAAACGCATATTTGTCCGGAGGTCATTAAAATGCTTGGTTATGACTATCTCAAATTTAACAATGAGGTTTTGCCCTGGGCGAAATCAGACACGACAAATTATAAGGACCAGGAAAACGTAGACAAAAGCGAAAGCGGTTATGACCGCGCTATCGTGTCAAGACTGCAGCAGCCTAGCTACGCATATACTTTTCGCGTTACGTCTTTCTGGCTTTCCAAACTTCTTGCGTTTGGAAAGATGGCACAAGGCACGCTGACAATAAACAACGATGCCGGCCACACGGTCCGGCCGCGTGTGAAATCAAAAAAGCTTATCGAAGATAGCCAGCTGACTGCCGGTACAGATGGACTTTACGAAGTAACAATGCAATTTTTGGAGTTGTAAACTATGTATACTGGAGCATCCGCCGCGTTTTACACGGCCAACACGAAACCGATACAAAAACACAGGATCCGCGGCACAATTGACGCCATTCCGTTTTCTAGTGATGATATTTTAAGCGGTTCCTTTTCGTACGTTGCCCGCTGCACGGATGCCAGCAGCTTCAATATAGGCGGCGTGTATATCGGCGTGATAAAAGCCGGCTTTATCAATTCGCTGGGCATCGGCCCGCGATCCTGGCGGGGCAAAACAATATCGGTCGAATTTGGCTTATGCGTTTCGGAAAATCCGGACGTATACGAATATATCCCGCTTGCGACCGGCACCATATCAGAGGTGACCGTTTCCGCGGGGCTTGTATCAATTACGGCCTACGATAACATGTCGAAGTTTGACAAGGCCATCCCGGAGGCTGGACTATTGTCCGGCACGGTTTATAATATGCTTTTGTCCATCTGCGCGGATTGCGGCGTTTCGCTTGGATCCACAGCCGGACAAGTGGAAGCGATGCCAAACGGCGACGCCGGGACATCCCTTGCGAGCTATTACCCTTCAGATTGCAAAACATATCGAGACTGGTTATACTGGATCTCGCAAACGGTCGGAGGCTTTGCAACCATCGGAAGAGATGGAAAGTTATATCTAAGAAGCTACAAAAAGCCGCTGCCGATCGTTCCGGACAAGGAAATAACCGAAGACGACAGACTAGCAGGCGCGACGATTTCGGACTACATTACGCAATATAAGGGCGTTGCGTTTGAGAATATCGCCGACGGCACGACGCAGTATTTTGGCGGCGGTTCTGAGCCGATTTTCTACGCCGGCGCAAATCCGTTTTTGCAGTACGGCACGTCACTTATACGAGACACGCAGCGAAACCGCGTGTACGAAGTGGCGCGAAGTATTTCGTTTATGCCTTTTAGCATTTCGATGTTTTCCGCTCCAATATATGACCTTGGTGACGTTCTGCTTTTAACGGGCGGCGTGGTTGCTGCAGGCCGTGACCATAACGGCATCGTGCAGGCTATCACGTACAGCGGAAGCCGTGGCCTTGTCCTTCAAGGTTTCGGCCGCGATCCGATGAAAAAGAACATGGAAGACAAGAGCGCGGCGGGCGTGGGTGCCACAGCTGAAGCGAAAACCATTTCATATTACAAATATGAAAATGACGAAGACGCAGTTATACCCCAGACGCAAGGCGACATGTGGGACCCGCAGGACGCGGACACGCTCATAACTATTCGCTTTGTTGCCGGATCTGAAACCGCAATCGAAGTATTAAACGAAATAGATAGTATTTTCGACAGCCCGAACGAAACCGTACTAAATCCGCAGTATGTGGCAATTTGTTACTTTATATATATAGATGGCGTGCTGCAATCGCGAAACCCGCGCATTTTTCAAGATACCATTACGACGCACGAGCAAAGGCAGGAATTTTACCAGCATTATGCATATAGAAAAGACGCTTTCAACTTCTATACCGAAATAACAACGCCAGGCACGCACACATACACGGTTAAAGCCGTGTGTATGCAAAACGGCCCGGCGGATGCTGTCGTTCGCACGCCGATTTCCGGCATTTATGCACTTTTGAAAGGTCAAGGCTTGCTGCGTGTCGACAGCTGGGACGGCATGATTATCCTTGACGACATTACGCCGGAAGTATTGCTGGTGCTTACTGTCGAAAGCATAACGGACACGATTCCGGAGGCGATTATCTGCACGCCCGGAGACCCGACCCACGGACACGAATTTATATCAGTATCGCAAGGTATAACGGCCGTACCGTTCTGGCTGTATGTCGACCGTATGGCGGACCGCGAACCGGTTTTCCATATGACGGCGCAAGACATCATGTATTGCGACGACGGAGACATAACAAACGACGAATTTATATATTGACGGAGGCGGAAAGATGGCACAAAGGCGGCAAGTTATCAATAACGGTTTTTGGAGTATTTCCCAGGATCTGGACAGCGGAAAAATTGAAATCAGCGACGGTACTGCCGTCGTTGATTCTTTTTCAAGCCCTGTTTTGCCGTTTGACGCCCTGGGCGACTTACTCGTAACTTACAGAGCGCACTACTACATAAACATGAAAGCGGAGGCAGACAAATGAAACGAAAAGACATTGCGAAAAAGGTTTCGCCGATCCTGACAGCGGAAAAGCTCCACGGCCACACGAAAATTACCATCTGCGAAGATGGCGGCAAAATGGTTTATGAGGAAGACAACATTGTAACAAATGCCCTTGCCGATATTTTCAAATGTGACTATGACGGACTTATCGAAATCGAGAAGTTTATGCCGCTTAGAAACCTTTTTGGCGGTATTATGTGCTTCCAGGAAAGACTAGACGAAGAGCCGGCAGACTACTGGCCACCGGCGCAAACAGTAAACCCGCTTATAGCGCATGCAGGACAAACGCCGCACGCAACCGGAAGTACACGGCGCGGAAATCCTAACGGCGCATTGTCCGGAGAAATCACTGGCGGTTATCGCTTTGTCTACGATTTCGCAACATCCCAGGGCAACGGCCGTATTACGTCCGTGTGCATGACTTCCAGCCAGGCGGGCGATTGTGGCATAGTGCCTTTTGATGATTCTTTGCCGCTTGCTTCGCGTTCGATCTCTCGCGCCGTGGATAATGTGAACCGCCTGCAGCTTCCGACAAGCTACAGCGCGGCGCTTGCCCAGATTATGCCGTACAAGATCGACGGAGACAACCACACGGCAACAGCCGCCTACATTAACGGCACGGACTTTTATATCTATACGCTGCAGCACAACTTTACAAAATTCGTTTTGAACCTTGGCCCCGGCGAATGGAAAGTAACAGACACGGTACAATATTCTTTGCAAAATACATACGGTTCCAGCGCGACATTTGCGGAGGACGACGCATACTACTATGTGTTTGAACCTCAGACACAGGGCGGAAGCGTATTACTAATTGATAAGATTGATAAGACAACCGGAACCGTAACAAGTACAGTTGCCACGCTGGCGGGCGTGAATCTGTACAAAAAGTCAATTGCCATGATGCAGACTTATCCGGCATTCCCGTATGATACATACGACGGGAAGACATACGTTTACTTGCCTACGTCGTCAAGCACTTTTGCCCGCGTTGATTTGAATAATACTGTTGATGTTACAATCCTGTCTTCTAATCTTACGGGCTGGGACAGCTACCACAACACACCGGCGCAGTATTCCGCTTTTAAGCTCAATAGAGAATTATATCTGTCATGCGGCTGCATTATTAACGGCAATAACGTATATGGACTTTCTGAGGTTCCGGCGCTTCCAGGTACGGTTGAGAATACAACAGAAAGAAGCATGGTATCTTTCGCATCCAACCAGGGCCGCCCGATCGCGTGGGCGTCGTCCTGGTCGTCCGGTACGTCCTCATGGTGGCACTTACAGGGGCCGGCGATTATTTACCCGTACTTGGCAACTATTAACAGTTTAAACCAGGCTGTAACGAAGCAGGCAACGCAAACAATGCAAATACAGTACGACATCACGGCCGTATGAGATCCGGAGGCGGAAAGATGGCACATATATTACATGTTAATAAAATGCTTATGCCTGCGAGTGCCTTTTTCGGCCTGCTGGCGACGCTTGCCGGAGAATACGGCATACTTGTCATACTTGTTGCAATCGTCATTATTCTGGACGTAATAACCGGCATTCTGCGCGCCCTGGCAACAGGTGAACCGCTTTCAAGTAAGAAAGGCACGCAAGGCTTTTGGAAAAAGATTTCTCTATTGTTCGGCGTGGCTTTCGGTTTCTTCCTGGATCTGGCCGCGCCGGTCATTCTTGAAGTGGTAAATATCAAGCTGCCGTTTGAAAGGACTTTGCTTTTCGGGTCCGTGATATGCTGCTATGCGATCCTAAACGAATCTATTTCAATTTGTGAAAACCTTTTGAAAGCCAACAAGATGACCTTGCCCAAGTGGCTTAAAAAGCTATTACAGGGCGCAAAAGACGAAATTGACAAAGGAGGGGAAAAAGATGCCGATAACAAATAAACAACTTGTAGACTATGCGCGCGGCCAGCTTGGCCGGCCGTACTGGTACGCGACATATGGGACCGTGTCAAGCGTGCAGCTTTATAACAGCATTGCTTCAAGGTATCCGGAGAAGGTCAAGAAATGGCCGCTTGAAACATATATGAATCAGCTGGGCCAGAAGGTTCACGACTGCAGCGGACTAATCAAGGGCGCTATTTTCTGCAATGGCGTGATAGATGCCGCGCCGAAATATAACTGCAAGTATGATTATTCCGCCGATGGGATTATTTCCATTTGTGAAGAGACGGGACCATATGAGAAAGTGCCGAATATTCCCGGCCTTGTCTTATGGAAGCCCGGGCACGTGGGCATCCTGGTAAAGCGTACCGGGAACGTGATGCAATGGATCGAAGCAAAAGGCCACATGTACGGCGTAGTAGAGAAGACCGACGGCCAGCCCTGGCAAAAGTGGGGAAGGCTTCCGGCTTCCTGGATAAAGTACGAAGACATCCCGGCACCCACGCCGGCACCGGATCCGGAGGAGGATTTTATTATGCTTAAAGTTAAAGAATTGAAAAAGGGAATGAAAGACCCGAACGTATTAACGGTACAGGCAGTCTTGAAGGCGAAAAACTACAAGGGCGAAGACGGCAAAGTACTGGCCCTTGATTCCTCATACGGTAAAAATACGAAGTTTGCCGTTGAATCATTCCAGAAAGCAAAGGGCCTGAAGGTTGACGGCATTTGCGGCGAAAAGACATGGAATGCACTTGTTAATACATGAAACTTGTCTATATTGTTATTTTGGCTGGGCGTCCGGAGAAATCCGGGCGCCTTTTTTAATTTGCCTGTAATTTGCCAAATGTGTTATAATATTATCTATCCGAGGAATGACCGGTTAGTTTATTGAGAAAACACGTTTTTGCGTTTCGTTACCCGGTGCAAATCCGGGACCGGCGTCGGAATAACGCATAAAGGCCTAAAGGCACATACAGCAAAACTACCTGGCATGGTTTTGTGCCTTGTTAAAGAAAGCGGCAGAGCTCGTGCCGCTTTTTTATTTGCTTTTAACTTGATCCTAATTTAGTTATGCAGAATAGTGAAACTTTTCAACTTTGTGACAATTGGTCACTTGTTCCAAAGTTGTTCCATTGTTTCACGTGAAACAATAATAAAAAGCCTTATTTCTAAGGCTTTTCACTGGTGGAGGCGAGGAGAATCGAAAACCATCATTTGCAATTTCGTGAAACGTGAAAAACGGGAAAAAGCAAGATAGCGCAACGGCTCGCGCCCTTGTGACTGACAGTAGAAAGACAAGAAAATACAATATAGTTGTTCCAAAAGTTGTACCAGATCAGCCGGGAAGTGTACGACATAAAAACAGAATAACGAAAAAAGCACACCCGCGGGAAACTCTGGCGAATGGAAAACGGGTGTGCCTTTTGGTGGTTGTTTTGGTATGCGATGCGAAGCTTACCAACTGTTATTATATCATTCTTTGCTGTCCCTTTTTTGGTACTTCGCGAAATTCACGTCAATGATTTTGGCGGCGGCTTCCATCTCTCCGTTGACCACGTGGCCGTATATTCCGTATGTGTCCATGCTGGCGGAATGTCCGACTATGGATTTAAGAAGCGGCTCCGGCATTTCGTTCTTTAATAGCGATATGAACGTATGGCGCAGGCTGTACGGAGAGCCGGGCAGATTTCTTTCTTCTGCTAGCTTTAGCCAGGCATTTCGCAAGGTCGATTGACTGAGCGGGCCGCCTATCTTGCTGCAGAATATCCACGGCGTGTCTAGTGGCGCATTTCTGAAAACGTTTTCTTTAACGATGTCCTGCGCGATCTTGTTTAAATAGATCCTGCGCCGGGCGTTCTTGTTCTTTCCTTCCGTGATTTGGTTGCGGCAGTTTATCGCCCTTGAGATCGTCAAAACGTTGTCTTGAATGTCATTCTTTTGGATTCCCAAAACCTCACCGGTACGCAGTCCGGTAACGAGAGCAAAGCGGAAAATATTTATATACCAGTCGTCCCGACTACCTCCGGAAAACAGCCGCGCAATATCGGCAGGCTGTAAGATTTGCTTTTCAGTCGTAGGAGCTGAAGCAGGGATATACAGATCGCCGCGTAATGGATCCATATACCCGCACGACACAGAATAATGAATAAACTGCATTATTGTTGCTTTGAGGTTCCGGAGCGTCCGGCGCGAAAGCGGCGCGGATCCTCCGGACGTTCGCCGGGCTTTTGATATGCAAGCCTGAAAATCCGGAAGAAGACAAGTAGATAAAAGCTTTTTCCCGATCCTGGGCAAAATATATAATCGCCCGTACTTTTCAAGATTTATATAAGCTTCGCCCCGCCCGTTTTTATCTATTATATAGGTCAGAAACTTGGTAAAAGCATCCGAAACGGTAATATCCTGGTACGAATCGCCATATATAAAAGCACGGTACTTTTTCAAAACTTCCTTTTTACCGGCAAGACCGGGGCGCGACGAAGTGAACCGCCGCTGCATTCCGTGGTACTGACAGCGTAGTGACCAACGTTTTTCTTTTTCAATCCATACCGGCGTTGCCATCGTTTCGAGCCTCCATGCCTGATATAAGAATTTCAATTGTGTTTTCCAGCTGCCGGCGCTGCGCAACCGGCAGACTGTTTATACGTACAAGAAAGTCCGGGACCTCCGGAGGCTTTTCGCGGTTCCGATCCAGCCCCAGCAATTCGAAGGGCGAGCAATGGAAAACGTCACATATTTTCGGTATGTCGGTAATTGGAACCGGCTGCCGCCCGTTTTCAATTTTGAAAACAGACGTGTGATTTTGATACCCCAGTAAATCCGCAGTTTCTTTTTGTGTCAGGCCGGCACGCTTCCGCAAGTATTTGAAGCGCTGGCCTAGAGCAAACTTTTCTTTTTCGATGTCCATTTAACTATTACAACTCCTTTACAGTTTCTATAATAACATGTTTAACATATTGTAAAAATACAATTTTTGTTAGAAAATGCCTTGAAATTTGACTGACAGGATAATAATATATGAAGTGTGACCGATGATAAAAACGAGGTGACAAGATGAACGCAAGACTAAAAGGCAAATTGACAGAAAAGAAGATTTCGCAGAAACAAATTGCTGACGTATGGCATTGTAATTTGTCTACAGCATGCCAGAAGCTGAACGGAAACGCGCCAATACAATGCGAAGAACTCGTTGCGGCGGCGGATGCTTTCGGGCTTTCTGATGCGGAATTACTTTATATACTTGTCGGCCCGCGTACATGATATTTTTTTATCGTTGAAAGTGACTGACAGTAAAAAGAGGTTAAGGGACTATGAAAACATACCAGGAAACGCCAACATATCCGATATTACGGCGCCATTTTAAGACTTATAAGCAGCTGGGCCAAGTAATAAATAGGTCCGAATCTTATATAAATAACTGCCTTAACGGCCGTAACTCTTTTACCAGGCTTGAAAAAAGCATGATTTTACACGCGCTTGCATTGCCGGCCACTCCGGACATTGTGGCGCGATTTTTTCCGGAGGTAAAGAAATGATGGAATGGGAAGAAATCAACAGGCGCATGAGAAATGGCACTAGCGTCCAGATACTGGCGGACCTTGACGGCGTGCCATACAAAACAATGTACAACCGTATTAAATACTACGAAAGGCGCGACGGCAAGAAATACTTGCCGGACATTAAGCCTATGATGACAAAGGGCGCCACAGGTCCGGAGGAGATCCGGGACAGCGCGGCGGATCCGGAGGAAGTAAAACCGGTAATTATTCCGGAGGAGGTTCAGGCTTTGCCGGTTATTCCGGAGGCGATCCGGAAAGAGATACACGAAAAAATAGTGGAATGTACAAGAAAGGCGGCGGAATATACAGCGCTTGCCGAAGGATGGAAACGAATACTTGAACATATTGAAACGGAGGGGAAGACATGAACGGAAGAAAAGAACGCGCGCACTTGATTATCAGAAAGTACGAGACGGAAAACGACAAAAAGGCCGCCTTTGATTGCGACACGGCCGCAACGGGGCTTGACATGCTGGAAATGATTGCCGTAGCGGTTGACGGACTAATCGCCGCAAAGCACGGCAGAAACTATTGTGAAGACGAGATTGTTGCAGCTTGTTCAGCTGTCGCAATGAAGGTTCACCAGATGCACTACCACAGCCAGCAGACTGTTATACCGACAAATCTTATTAAGGAGGTAACGAAAAATGACGGGCCAGCAAACTGAAAAACAACTTTATTTCTTCAAGTTGCAGGCGGACTACTTCAAAAGAAACGAGGTTCGCATACTTGAGAAAATGGAGAACGGGAAAGAGTATAGTCTTTTCTATCTCAAAATTATGATTGAATCGCTTGCAACGAATGGGTACTTGAGACTTTCTGAGGAGATCCCTTATAACGAATCAATGCTTGCTGCCATCACGGACACCAATGTCGATATTGTCCGGGGCGCACTAAAGGCATGTAACGCGCTGGGCCTTCTTGAGATCCTGGAAGACGCGACCATATATTTTCGTGACGTGGAGCTTTTGACGGGATCCGTGGCGGATAATCCCAACGCAGAAAGACAGAGACGTTTCAAAGCAAGGAAAAAAGCCGAAAAAGCGTTTTTGCAATCACAGGAAACGGGAAAAATCGAAAGCGTTACCAAAAGTAACGCTATGGTAACGCCTAGCGTTACCGAAGATAACACAGAGTATAGATATATAGATACTAAGATATTTAGAGAAAAAGAGAAAGAAAAAGAAAGAGAAAAAGACGGAAGCGGTAACGCTTCCTTGACACACACACAGGAAAAGAAAAAAGAAGGTCCGACACTTGAAGAGGTGAAAGAATACTGCAAGGCGAAAAATATCAATATTGATGCCGGGCGATTCTGGACATATTACAAGTCATTAGGCTGGCCGCTTAAAGACTGGAAGGCAAGGGCGCAATATTGGGCGGCCACGCAGAAAGGCAAGGCGACATATACGCCGCCCGCTGCACTTCCGCCGACGCCTGTCGGATATATGCGCGACAAGTACGGCAACTTGTACCAGAACAGCAGCGGCGAAATTGTCGTATCCGATCCGCTTGCGGATCTGGCAGCAATGGAGGGATAGCCATGCAGTTTTCTAACTTAATCAGCCCGGAGCGTGCCAGGAAGGCAGCAAGGGACTTGTATCAA
>Ga0247611_10002651_pt1 | contig 28197 bp, 17 predicted proteins | sample 177DNAGHGhighgp2_FD_192422 | JGI IMG/M metagenome (GOLD analysis project Ga0247611, IMG submission 192422) | Sheep rumen microbial communities from Palmerston North, Manawatu-Wanganui, New Zealand - 1770 DNA GHGhigh gp2 | ecosystem: Host-associated > Mammals > Digestive system > Stomach > Rumen... | reverse complement strand
CCACGACGGATCACATTTCCTTTTTCGTTTACCAGATTTCCTGCATGTTTTTTGCAGATGTCAAGAATTTTTCGGAAATTTGCAATAAAGTTGTGCATAGATATGACAATAGTGCTTAATAGTTTTTTTTACCACTAAGTTACTAAAAATCATTGACATGTGCAACTTTTTCATTATAATTGTTTTAACAAATTAATTCAACCAACAGGTGAATAATTATTTTTCTTTTTGTTGTCGGTGTCCAATGGTTTAAAAATGTTGTGCCTGACACTCTAAGGGGAGTGTTTAAAACTGTTTTACTGCTGGACGGGCGCACGCAAGGTGTGCCCCTACGGCATGCGTACAATTCCTTCAGCAATCAGCTCTCGACTTTCAACTTTTGACTTTCATCCCTATGCTCATTCGACTCTCGACTCTCGACTTTGATGGATTTTTTCATGGTCAACACATTTTTTCCGTCTATCCATTCATAGTTAACGCTGTCCATGAGCTGTCGTACGAGCAGAATTCCGAGTCCTCCTATAGGTCGTTCGGAAGCCGAGAGAGTGGTGTCGGCAGATGGTGCCTCTGTAGGGTCGAACGGCAGTCCAGAATCGGAGATGACAATTTTCACTTGTTTGCCGTCGAAGCTGGTGTCCACCGATATGTTGCCTTTCGTCCCCGACGGATATGCATAGTTAATCACATTTACCACAGCCTCTTCCACAGCCAGTTTGAGTTGCGACGATTCGGCAGGATTCATGGCGGCACGCTTTGCTATGTCGGCTACAAAAAGATTAAGTCGTTTCACTTCCTTGATATCGTTCTCCAGAGTGATGCTGTCGGAAAAGAGCGTGTTGCTGTTTTTCTGTCCAACATATCTGATGGCAAGCATCGTAAGGTCGTCGCTCTGCTCCATGCCTCCCATATAATTGTTTACATCGCTGGAAATATGGTCGAGTAGTTGCTGTGCAGTAGATGTCTTGTCGATAGATTTCAGTGATTGATTAACTCTCTGCAGACCATATAACTCGTTACGCTTGTTTCTTGCCTCGGTCAGTCCGTCGGTATATAGAAAAATATGTGTGCCATGACCAAGAATCGTTTCCTGAGTCTTGTATTTCGTCTCTTCCATCACTCCCACTGGCAGATTTGGATTTGCATTTAGAGCTTTGATATCGCCATTTATTATTATTGGCTTGTCGTGCCCTGCGTTGCAGTAGCGTAGTTTGCCTGTAGAGAGGTCGAGCACTCCGATAAACATCGTTACAAACATATTCGACTTGTTGTTGTAGCAAGCTTGTAGGTTGAGGCTTTCCATGATTCGTGATGGATTGTTCTCCCTGGTGGATGAAAAACGGAACATGGCTTCAGTCATAGCCATGATGAGTGCCGACGGCACTCCTTTTCCGCTCACGTCGCCTATGCAAAAAAACAGCTTGTCGTTTCGAATAAAGAAGTCGTAGAGGTCGCCTCCAACGTCCTTCACCGGCACGATGCTCCCAGCCACATCTACACACTCATGCTTCGGCAATGGCTCAGGCAGGATTGACGACTGTATGTTGTTAGCGATACGGAGTTCGCTGTTGATATGTTCTTGTTTTACTTCAGACTGTCGCAGTCGTTGCTGCCCTTTGATATATCGCAGGATGATGAACAATAGCACTCCAAGAGCCAGTATATTGAGTCCGATTATATACCAAAGCATTCTGTAGAGGTCTTCATACACTTCGTCATCGTAGCACACCACACCTATCTGCCAATGAGGATTACCTATCATATTGGCATAGAAGACCATCACCTCGTCATCAGTTTCTTTACTGTCGAATTCGATTACTTTTGTTATACCTGTAGAACTGTCTCTTCTCTCCGTTGTACTGTCGTTGATAAGTGTAACCACATGGTTTGCTTCGTTGGCAGCAGTTTCGTCAGTAGTTGGCAACGATATGATTTTGCCGTCTTCCGACATGAGTATGACGAATGATGATGGATAAACATGTCGTGCGTTGAGTGTGTCGCTGAGCCAGCTCAGTGACATATCGGCACCGAAAACGCACACGAGGCTGTCGTTTGAATCTCGAATCGGCATGCTGCATGTGGTGACCACCATGTCGGTTCCGCCTTTGTCGACGTATGGTTTAGTCCAGTGGAATCTATTGGCATTAATGGCGTCTTTATATATCTCTCGTGTTGTGTAGTCTTCGTTTTTTCCTGCTACATTGTATGATTCCACTTGTCCTTGACGTCGCTTGGCGTATGGCTCAAACAGTTCTCCCTTTCCACCATAATATCCAGGTCGGAAAGCTATCCAACATCCAGTGATGTAGTTGCCGGACGATGTCAGTTTCTCTACCACCCCATAGAGTGAATCAGGGTTGGAGAGATTACGTCTTAAATCCCACTCATAATCGCGCAGTGTGTTCTGAGTTTGGTTCAGCATGCCTTTGATAGTGATGGCTTTCATGGTAAGCTCGCTTTCGGCACGCCGTTCGAGTTGCTCACCCATCATATTGCGAGTGTAGTAATACTGCACTATAGATATTACCTGAAGGAGCACTGCTGCCACAATCACTATTATAAGGCCATTACCACGTTTCATAGGATTGTTTTATATGAAAAAACATTTAACTAGTTGACGAGTAGACGAGTAAACGAGTTGGCTGCAATTCAAAAATTCAACTTTCAAAAATCTATTTACACTCGACTCTCAACACTCGACTCTCAACACTCGACTCTCAACTTTTATATAGTATTCTGTTTGTCACTCGTTCGGCACTTATCACGTTGCCATCTTCATCCACAATCTCCACGTTCCATACGTGTGTGGAATGTCCTGCATGTAGCAGGTGTGCCTTGCCATAGACCTTTCCTTCTGTTGGCGACATGGCAAGATGTGTGCCCGACACCTCGGTGCCGCATACCAGCGCATTCTCGTCGAGCCTGGTCAGATGTACTGATCCAGCTCCTGCCACAGTCTCTGCAAGCGTGAGTGAAGCACCTCCATGGAGTATTCCGAAGTACTGCCGGGTGTGTGCATTTATAGGCATCTCAGCCAGTGCCACGTCGTCGTCTGACGGCAGAAAGCGTATTCCAAGAGCCTCCACCATCGTGCCCACCATCTTACTGTTCAATATATCACATTCTTCTTTGGTTAGCATATATGTAGCGTTATTTATTGCTTTATTTGCCCTATAAAATGCAAATATACAAAAAACGTTGGAATATCAGACACATAGCGGAATGAAAATTAAAAAAAATGTCCATGCATCGAATACTGGTGACACAAAATAAAATCCCAGAGTCATAGCGACTTCTGGGATTATGTATTTAAATTGTTGTGTTTATTAGAAATTGTGTCGGGAAGAGGCGACTCGAACGCCCGACCCCTACGTCCCGAACGTAGTGCGCTACCAACTGCGCTACTTCCCGTTTATTTCTGAAAACCGAATGCAAAGTTACGAAAAATCGAGAGTAGAACAAAAGAATTGTAATTTTTTTAGCTGAAAATTTTGTGGATTGAATAAAAATGCCTACCTTTGCACCCGCAAATGCAAATAATGCTTGTGTTTACGATGGTGTCATAGCTCAGTAGGTAGAGCATCGGACTGAAAATCCGTGTGTCCCCGGTTCGAATCCTGGTGACACCACTTATAAAAGACCAATCATCTGTGATACAGATAGTTGGTTTTTTTGTTTTTGGGCTAAATCTGCACCGCACATAACCTGGGACTTGCAAAGTCATAATATATAAAAATAGCCTGTGGAAACATGATTCCCATAGGCTATTTTTATATATAATAACGGAAGGGGCAAGTGTCACCAGATTGTTCCCCACTTAGAGTTGTTGTTTTCTATGCGTTCCTTCACATCGGCGCCTCCTTCCCACCAATCGTCATCTCCTTGATGGTCGGTAGGATTGCCATCGTCGGGAATTATGTATGGCTAGTTGTCGCAAAAGAATTGCTTTATGTTTAAGTTCAGCAATTCAATTTCCGGTGTATTATATAACTTCTTCATCATTTATGTGATTATATGATTTCTATGTTCTGAATATGCCTGTAACTGAAATCAGGCATAAAAACATTCAGTGTTGTTTTGCTATTGTAGCTTAATCACTTATGAGTGTGCAAAGTTACGATATTTTTTTTTAAAAGATTTTAATGAATAGTTTTTTTTATTTCCACATTGTAATTTTGCAAAAATAAGATAAAAATTGACTGAAATAAAATAAAAATAAAAATATATTGTTTAATTTTGTAATAAATAGTAAAAAATGTAGTGGAGCCAGAGTTCAACTCTCCACTTTTAAAAATCATGAATCAAGTAGAAACTGATAGTTTTCGGGCATGGATGCTTGCTGCAAGGCCCAAGACGCTGACAGGTGCTGCTGCTCCGGTGATGGTGGGAGGTGGTTTGGCTGTTGGTTTTCTGAGATCGTCATCGTTTAGCCTTTGCTCCTTGAGTGTGTGGATTCCGTTTTGCCTGGCTCTTGTCTTTGCCTTGGTGATGCAAGTGACAGCCAACATGGTGAACGACTATTTTGATTTCAAGAAGGGTAGTGACCGTGATGACCGTCTTGGTCCGGAGCGGGCTTGTGCACAAGGATGGATTACTCCAGGCAGAATGTACCGAGCCATTATTATCCTGTCGGTATTAGCATTGCTGATAGGGCTGCCGCTCGTATTTTATGGTGGTTGGGAGATGCTGATAGTTGGGTTGGCATGTGTGGTGTTTTGCTGGCTCTACACCACACACCTGTCGTATATCGGGCTTGGTGACTTGCTTGTAATAGTTTTTTTCGGTCTTGTGCCGGTGGCCTTCACTTTCTATGTGATGACTGGATGTATCACATCAGAAGTATGGGTCAGTGGGCTTGCTATGGGCCTCTGCACCGACTGCCTGCTCATTGTCAACAACTATCGTGACATAGAGCAGGACAGTAAGAGCGGAAAACGCACCCTTATCGTGATGGTTGGAAAGAAAATAGGCCTCATCCTGTATCTCATGTGCGGGCTAATTGCTGTGGTTGCTATGGTATATGTGACTAACATTTGGTCATTGGCATATATGCCATATCTTGCACTGCATATCACAACTTATTTATCCATGACCAACAAAACTGGTCGCCAGCTCAATGGGGTTTTGGGTGCTACAGCTCGCAATATCTTTGTATTTGGCTTAATCAGTGCAGTTGTGCTGATGATAGAATAAAGTTGAGTTGCTGAGGCTCAACTACACACTATGCCGGCACTAGTTTAATCTTCAATTAATGAAAGCGTTCTGAACTGCTGTGCTCCTTGGTGGTTGTTGTCGATTTGTTCCACTTCGCAAAGATATTTCTCCGACTGCTCCTTGTTGCCAAGTCCGTAATATCCGAGCGCAAGCATATATTTACAGTGGATTTGGTTCTTCTTGTCGAGCGAATCCTCCCAAATGAGCAAATCTGGCAGCGACACTGCGAAGTAGTCCATCACCTGCTTTTCGTACACATGTTGCTTTCCGTAGTTGATGAGCTTATAAAACCGTCCGTTAGCCTCTCCTTGTCTTCCCAGCCGTAGCAATGCCATGCCCTGGTAGAATATTTTGTCGGGTTTGGCATCGTTGTAATACATGGCTGCGGCTGGTTCCTGTGGACCCTCTGTGGCTTGAAGCCAGCATTGGCGAGCTGTGTCGGTCAGTCCCATTGCGTCGTAAGCCACCCCCATGAGATAATAGAAGTCGTTTTCCTGTGCACCATATAGCTTGCCTTCTCCCAGATGGTGAGGATATTCCAGACATTGCTTCAGCAGTTGTATGGCTTGTTCATAGTCTTTCTTGGAAATAGCCTGTTTTGCCAGTTCCACTCGGCAAATCTGATATTGTGCCGGCACTTTTCCTTCACCTCCTTCCCATGGATGAAACTTATGTTCGTCGAGCCGTTTCATTGCCTCCTCATAACGTCCTGTCTGATTAAGAAGGGTTATTTCTTCAAGAATCAGGTCGTCGCGCTTTGCAACAAGCTCAGGATATTTGCTCAGGAGCTCAAGCCGTTTCTCATGAGGACGGTTAATGCGTCGGTAGAGCTGGTCGAGTTCCATAAGTATGCGTGAGTCTGACTGGTTGAGCTTGAATGCACGCTCCATCATCTCCACTGCCGTCTTTTCTTCTCCCACCTTGTTGAATGTTCCGAGTGCAAGGTTGCGCCACACAGTTGGGAATGAAGGGTCGAGCTGACTGGAGAGGGTCCAGTTCTCCATAGCCAGGTCGTACTGTCTCTTATCGTAATAGAGGCAACCCAGATAGAAAGGAGCCTTGGCATCCGACGGATTCTCCTTTTTTGCGCGTTCCAGCACGACCACATCTTCCAGACGGTTCGGGAAACAATAATCACTATTTGCTTTCTCTGCCTCTTCGTATTGCCCCAGATAATAGTATGTCATCGGTGACACGGCACTATTCTCTATTGCCAGTTTCCAGATCGATTGTGCCTCGTTGTGGAGTCCTGCAGCCTCATAGTCGAGTGCTATCTCATCGTAGTTGTTAGGCATACCATGCATCATGTCGGTCATTTCCCTAAGTTCGTCTTCGTTGTCTGTCAGCAGATATAGTTCGTAGCGGCATCCGTAGTTGAAGCGGTCTGTTGCGATGGCGAATCGGCATAGGCTTATGGCTTCCTCCTTTCGGTCCATCAATCTAAGCACACCTGCTTTGAGAGCCATTGCCTTCTGGTTGTGTGCATTGTTGAAGAGGCATCGTTCGAGTTCGTCGAGTGCATCGTCCAAGCGTCCTTCAGACACAGATATCTTAGCCGCCTCGAAATATCCGGCATCTGCCCATGCCTTATTCCACGTTGACTTCCAGAAGCGTTCGTAAGCCTCAGCAGTCTTGCCCTGATATTTCAGTGCTACGGCAAGATTGTAGATCGGTTCTCCGTCGTATGGATTAGGGTTGCGTTTTGTTATGAGTCTGACAGCCTTTCTCAGGTATTTCTCCGCTTTTTCGAATCGTCCCTTGCGTATGAACCATAGTCCCATAGCGTTCAGACAGCGAATGTCGTCGGGGTCACGTCGCAGTGCTTCTTCATAATAGTCTGTTGCTATGTATGTGGCATGACGATACTGTTCGATATGTTGTCCTGTCAGGAACAGTTGTTCGTTGGTCTTCACTTCTTTTGGCAGCAATGCTGCTTCTGCAGCATCAGGAATGGGTTTTATCTCATCGCTTTCGGCATGCCATTGCATCACTACCCGTTCCTTGCCATAGAGTTGCTTGCAGACGATGAGATTGAGTTCGTTGATTTTTGAGCCATCCACTGAAATAATCTGTGAAAATACCTTCTCGGGGGTAAGAGTGAGGTGTTCGTCGTAGTACACCGTGCCATTGTCGTTTTTTAATACTACGTGTAATTCTTGTCGGTTTGTGGCAAAAAGTTGCAGGCATACATTGCTGTTTTCAGCTGGTTTTATGTTCATGATGAGGTCTTTGCTTGCCTCCTTCACTACTCCCAGCTCTCTGTATGGCATGAAATACTGTACGAATCGTTTTTCCTCGTATGGCATGAGCCATGAGAAGTCAGGCTGGTTTTCAGTGTACACTCCTGCCATCAGTTCTATGTATGGTCCGTCGTCGTCTGTGAGGTTGCGGTCCCATGCACGTCCGAAGTCGCCGTTGCCCCATGTCCATTGTTTCTTGCCCGGAGAATAGTGGTGGCTTGCCACGTGGAGCATTCCCGCCTGCGTGTCGTTTTCGTATCCACCCTCGAAATTGAATCGTGAGTTCACTCCCATATATGATGTAGGAACCTTGATATTGCGATAGTTGGAAATGTCTACTCCAGCCGAATAGTCCATCTTATAGTATGTTCCCGTTGCTATTGGGAATGATGATACGGCACGTTTACCGTGGTCGAAGACTGCATTTATATCTGGCGGGAAAACGCTTTGGTAGAAATCGTTGACAGCCACCGCCGGGTTTGCCCACCATAGGAAAGTCTGTGGCAGGTCGGTGCGGTTGTATAATAATCCTTTAATTTCGAGGTAGGCGCATCCAGGACGCAGAGTGAATCCTGCCATACCCTTCTGATGGAACATCTTCTCCATCTCGCTCACCCACACCGTCACGCTTCCGTCGGCATTCTCCTCAATGCACGTGTCAACTGGAAGGAAGGTGGACGGACGGTGGTGCTGAGGCCAGTTGAACTCTATGCCTCCTGATATCCATGGTCCTGCCAGTCCCACCAGAGCAGGTTTGATCACATGGTTGTAGTAGACGAAATGGCGTTGCTTGATTTTGTCGTATGCCATTTGAATGCGGCCTCCCAATTCGGGCAGCACCATCACCTTTATATATTCGTTTTCAAGCCATACAGCCTGATAGTCGTGAGGGGTTGGCTCATCGGCTATCGACTCAATCACGGGGTAGGGATATACCACTCCGCTGCTGCCTTGATAAACTCTCTTTTCCAAGAATATTGGATTTTTTTCTGGGTGTCCCACCTCATAGGTAGGAATTGTCACCACTTCTCTCCATGCTTTTACCATTATTATATTAAATGAAAAATGAAATCTGCTATTAAGCCGAACACAGAGCCAAGCTTGCTTGAGCTATGTTGAGGTGAAGCAGATTCGGCTTTAGCCAAAAATGAATAATTCTTATACTTTCATCTCTCGACTCTCGACTTTATTCCACCAGTTCTTTCTCCAGTTGTTCCAGACTCTTGCCTTTGGTCTCGGGGCAGTTGCGCCATAGGAAGATGAACGCACATGCACATACTGCGCTGTAGATCCAGAACGACCCACTGCTTCCCAGAGCTGCATTCATAGGTGGAAATGAGAATGTGAGTGTGCAGCATCCCACCCATAGTGCAAAGGTGCATGTGGCCATGGCGATTCCACGTATCTTATGTGGAAAGATCTCTGCCAGCAGGGTCCATGTGACGGGTCCGAGAGTCATGGCATATACAGAAATGGCGGCAACCACCATCACAACCATTACAAATCCCTGAACATGCATGAAATAGCATGTGCCAAGAAGCAGATAAATCAATGCCAGCCCGCCGGCGCCAATGAGCATAAGCGTGCGACGTCCCCATTTTTCAATGGTATAAAGTGCCACAAATGTGAACACCACGTTTGCAATGCCAGTGATTACAATCTGTATGAACATGCCGTCTACATCGAATCCCGCTCCGAGGAATATCTCTTGTGCGTAGTTGAATATCACGTTGGTGCCACACCATTGCTGGAAGACGGCTATCACAAGTCCTAAAATCAGTACATTGCGGAATTTGGGCTGCATGAGGGTCTTCAAGCCGGCTTTCTTGACTGATGTCGATGCACTGTCGTTTACCGATTCCTTCAATTTTATGAATACAGGGCTTTCGGGGATGAAGAAACTCATCAGGAGGAACAGTCCTGCAGGCAGTGCCTCCGCCCAGAACATCCATCGCCATCCCCACTCCAAATTCCATGCTTGACTGACAGTATCGCTTGTGTCGCGCGCGAGCAGCATATTGACAACCTGAGCAGAGAGAATTCCAAGCACGATAGTCATTTGGTTGAGACTAACCATCCTTCCACGTATGTCGGGTGGACTTACTTCAGCAATATACATAGGCGAGAGAGCAGATGCCACTCCTATTCCGATGCCTCCGATGAAGCGTGCAATATTGAAAAAAGTGAAGTCGTTGAACAAACCAGTTGCAACGGCCGACACGGTGAACAATACTGCAGCAGAAATCAGCAATGGCTTGCGGCCATATTTGTCGGCAAGCGCTCCTGCAACCATTGCTCCAACCAGACATCCAACCAATGCAGTGGTCATCGCTACACCCTGCATCACTGGATTGTCGGCTATGCCGAAGAAAGATTCATAAAACGGTTTTGCACCGCCTATCACCACCCAGTCGTAGCCAAAGAGCAGACCGCCCATGGCCGACACCAGGCAGATAAAATAAATAAACCCCTTACTGAATTTCATCTCCATATTAACGATTACTTTATATAAGCATTAACGCTACAAAGTTAGAAAAAAAAAGAGTTACAATAAATAAATAGTATCATTTTTTTTAATAATTTTATGAATTGCTACATATTTATTTGCATCTTTGCATTTTATGTGTTATTTTTGCAATATATAATTTTATCGTTACATAACCAATCCTAAAACAAAAAGCAACTATGAAAAAACTAATTCTTATAATCCTGGCATTTATTGCTTTCCATATGGGAAGCTATGCACAAAACGACTACTATATGCGTCAGGCGAATAATTATATGCGTGATGCTGAGTATTATAACAAAAAGGCACAAGGCTACGACCGAGAGGCGGAGTATTACAACAAAAAAGCTCAGAGCTATCTGCGCGACGTGGACTATTACACTCGAAACAACAACTCTGACAAGGCTCGAACCTACAACCGCTGGGCTCAGGAGGCCACCGACAAGGCCCGCCAATATATGCGATGGGCGCAGGATGAGCGCGAGAAGGCACAGCTACGGATGAAATGGGCACAGGACTCAATGGAGAAAGCAAGAAGATGATCAGAAAATGCGTCAGTCGTTCAACGAATCTTTTGTGAATTAAGGAAATATTTTGTCATTTTTTTTGTCAATTATAAAATAATCACTACCTTTGCAACCGCAAATCGAAAATTTGCATGCCCAGATGGCGGAATTGGTAGACGCGTTGGTCTCAAACACCAATGCCGCAAGGCGTGCCGGTTCGATCCCGGCTCTGGGTACTTAAAAAGCCTCTTAATCATTTGATTAAGAGGCTTTTTAATCTTTTAACAATAATTATTGAGTATCAAAGTTTAAGTTATTATCTCCCAGAAACCGCCTTTATCAGGACCGACACGACGGAGATATTTGCCACGCATGGCTTCGATATTGCGATAAATCGAAGTTTCGCTAATTCCGACGTTATTTGCCAAGTCAGCTCTTGATATATACGGGTCTTCAATCATCAGTTCTAGTATCTTGATTCGATTAGCTGTTAAAGTCTCTCCTAATGCAGCTGCCTTTTCTCTCAACTTTTCTGTGACCTTGCTATGATTTTCTGCTACCTTTTCTGCTACCTTTTCTGCTACCTTTCCACCGTTTTCTGTGACGTTTCTATCACCTTTTCTGTGACGTTTTCTGTGGCATTCACCTTTTCACTTACTAAATCTCTTTATCGTTGTTTCTTTTTTGAATATCCATAAGTTATTCTTTTCTTAATGAGAAGATAGTTTATTTCTTCTTGTTCTTCAGCATTTTCTTCTGCTCACTTACCAAACGGCGTTCTACCTTTTTGACATCCTCTGCAGGAGGAAGATTTTCTGGGATAATACCTCGCTCTGTGAGCATCTTACGTACTGCGGCATTATTGTCAACATGTTCCCGTGTGATGGATGCTTCACCTTGAAGGTCTTTGGCTTGCACATTGACACTCGTCATCTCCGCAGCGAAGTCTTTTGCCTTGATGCTTATAGTGGGAAGGAAATCGGCAAGAGGACGGCCTTGTGGCATCCCCAACTTGCGTTTCATCATGTTTGTGCTCAAACGGAAGAGTGCCTGATCCCCTTTGGAACGGATAACAGCGAAAGTCTGGTCATTTACTCCACGTTCATACAAGATGCCTGAAAGTTTTCGTTCTGTCTCCTGCAATTTGGCTCGTGCTTTAACTCGCTCTACTTCCAAAAGACGTTGCTCTATCAGTTCAGCACGACGGGTTTGAACTGCAAAATAAGTCTGTGCAAAAGCAATCTGCGGCTTTCTTGGGTCGCCATTCTGTGCAACCAGATAGCAAGCATAACGGGTAAGCATAATGTCATCCACTTCTCGCTGAGCACCTTTTCCTGCAGTTATCATCTTATTGACGTCAATAAAATGATCCAATATATTCTGTCCTACATTGGCACATGCCTCTTTTGCCTTCGCAATAACATTTGTAAAGTTTTGCCAAAGACTATATCCGAATAACTTTTGCAAATCCCTTGCACTCCAGCATTCAGTTTCGTCAATCATGCAAACCGCATCTTCGTAACTCTTAAATAGAGCCAGTATTTCTTCTTTTTTCATAAGCAATAATAGTTCTTGTTTATAGAATCTTTCCCTCAGCATCAAATTCAACTTCCAACAGATCTTTGATGTCAACCTGTAGCAGGCGGGCGATTTCTACGAATTGCGCCATAGAGGGCTGTATCTTGTTGGTTTTCCAACGGGAAACGGTCATTTCGGTGACACCCATCTGTTCGGCAAGCCATCGGTTGGTAATCTGTTTGTCGGCCAACACCACTCTGATTCTGTTTTGACAATCTTTGTAGTCGTTTTATTTTACGATTCGGTCGTAGTAGATATATCCCAGATATCGTTTGTTAAGGTCGTAGACCTTGCGCCAGTTGCCCGAGCCTTTTGTGTAGTAGATTTTGTCGCCAACGTATAGTTCGTTTACGATGTCGTAGTCGGTTCCTGGTCCTTTTCGCACGTTGACATAGTCGTCTACAGGGTCGGTGATATATCCAATCTTAAAGTCAGGAGTGTTGTTTTTTTGTTCTGCAGGTGCAACCATCTCCTTTGTCTCTACCTCCTGTTGGGCTGCAGCTTCTGCTACAGGTGTTTCAACAGCGGTGGCAGACTTATCGGCAGTCTGTGTGGCTGGTGTAGTGGTTTCTGTCTTTGTAGTTTCCGGTTGTGCTGTTGGTACATCTTTGCCATTGTCTTTCAAAAGCAGGAATGCTATCAAACCAGCAAGAAGCAACACAACGACAATGAGCAATATGATTGCTACCGTGTTGTTCTTTTTCTTAGGAGGTGCAGGAGGGTTGGGATAGTTCCAGTTTTGACCTGCAGGTGCGCCCTGCATGTTTTGCATTCCAGGTGCTATTCTGTTAGTGGCATAAACGGTATTTTCCTGATTAGGCATTTGTGGGTTCATCCCATTGATCTGTGTCTGTTCGTTGTCCATAATATTGAATTTAAAATGTTAGATAAAATTTGACTGTAAAAAGGAATGTAGCAGATATTGATATCTACTACAAAGATAAAAATAAAAAAAATAAATCTTGCTAATTTTTCAAAAAAATAGCAAGATTTATTTTTTATTGGTTTTATAAAGGGATTTTTTTAGAAGTGTATTCCAGCTTGTATGAAAACACCGTTTGATCGATATTTGCTTTTCGGTTTTGTTTTCTTTTTCCAGAACTTAATAAGTCGTTTCAGTTCTTTCTTGGTCACCGTCACTATTCCGCCATGTTTCTGTTCTGAGAAGTTAGTTCTGTGAAATGGTGATGCTTCTTCGTCGAAGTATCCCATAGGAGTATATGTTGTGAAGTCTTTGGTCTTTACGAATCCGAAGTTGTGTGGGTTTCTTGAATAATTGTCAAACATGATGTAGTATTGGTTGGTTCCAATAATTCTGAAGGCACATGGTGCCTCATGCACTTTTGGCTCACCATCGTTGTAGAGGTCATCTTGGATATAGGGTCCTGTCAGGTTTTTGCTCGTTGCATGTTTGATATGTCCCGACTGCACCATGAGCATGTGGTATGTGTCGCCGATGCGTGTTATGTCGGAGTCGATGGTGTGTGATTGGAAATTACCATTTTCATCCCTGTTGGCAAAAAGGAGTTTTGGTGTTGATGTCATTTCCGTGAAGTCGTCGTTCATGTATGCATAGTATATCATGTTTCGTCCGTTTTTGTATCTTGTGGTGAAATGCATCATGATTCTATTTGTTTCTTCATCTAAGTTCATTTCAGGTGCCCAGACACATCCCACATCTTTCCATTCCGGCATCAGTTCGTCGCCTCCTTCAAGCTGTGAGAAATCGATGTTGGTTCGTTTCCAGTGTATTAGGTCGAATGATTTGAGCAGCACCAGTCCTCTGTTGTTTCCCCATCCGTATGTATTAGGTCTTTCCCATTCGGTGCTTCTTATGCCGTCGCGTTGTCCGAATATGTGCAGGTCGGTCATTGCCACACAGAATCCTCCGTCGGGACTTCTGAAGATGTATGGATCTCTGATACCTTTTTGCTCTGCTATGGTGTCGCCAGCCATGATTGGCTTGTCGTCGTTGAGTGCTGTCCAAATGTATCCGTCCCAGCTGTATGCCATGTGCAGTCCGTGGTCGGCATCCTTATGGTACACCATCACGTAGCCTTTCAATTTCTTTTCCGACGGAATGTTGTTCTTCTTTTGTGCAAGCATGATGGCTGATGCACAAATCATTATCAAAAATAATCCAGTTCGTCTCATTGTTGTTATTTGGTAAATCTTACAGCACCTGCATGTCGTGTAATTTCTTGTAGTAGCCATCGAGTTCGGTGAGTTCTTCGTGTGTGCCTTGTTCCACGATACGTCCTTCGTGTAGCACATAGATACGGTCGGCATTTTTGATGGTGGAAAGTCTGTGGGCTATTGCGATGGTGGTGCGCGATTTCATGAGTCGCTCTAGTGCGTCTTGCACTAGTCTTTCCGATTCGGTGTCGAGTGCGGATGTGGCTTCGTCGAGGATGAGTATAGGCGGATTCTTGAGAATAGCTCTTGCAATAGATATTCGCTGTCGCTGTCCTCCTGACAGCTTGCATCCACGGTCGCCCACGTTTGTGTCGTAGCCGTTTTCGCTTTCCATGATAAACTCATGTGCGTTGGCTATCTTGGCAGCCGCTTCCACCTGCTCGCGAGTGGCATTTTCCATTCCGAAAGCGATGTTGTTGAAGATAGTGTCGTTGAATAAAATAGCCTCTTGGTTAACATTTCCAATGAGCGACCTCAGCGAACGTATCTTTAGGTCTTTTATGTTTGTTCCGTCGATGAGTATTTCTCCCGTTTCGATGTCGTGGTAGCGAGGAATAAGGTCGACAAGTGTGGACTTGCCTGATCCCGACTGCCCTACGAGTGCTATTGTTTCTCCTTTACGTACCGAAATATTGATGTCGTGGAGTATTTCGCGCTGAGGGTTATATGCGAACGATACATTTCGAAGTTCTATTCCTTCGTTAAGTCCTTCTATGTGTTTGGCATTTTCGGTTTCCTTTATGTTGTTTTCGGCTCTGAGTATCTTGTTAATACGCTCCATTGATGCCATGCCCTTCTGAATGGAATATCCTGCTTTGGACAGGTCTTTCAGTGGCTGTAGGATGGTGTATAGTATGACGAGATAATAGATGAATGTGCTGGCATCAATCGACGAATTGCCTGAAAAGATGAGATACCCTCCAAACCACAGCACCACCACAATCATGCAAGTGCCCAGAAATTCGCTGACCGGATGCGCAGCCGCCTGACGGATTGCCACTCGCATGGCTGCATTGCGATATTCGTTGTTGACTTTCACGAATCGCTCTTCCATCTTCTTCTCAGCCACGAAAGCCTTGATGATTCTGAGTCCTCCGAGCGTTTCCTCAATCTGGCTTAGTCCGTCGCTCCATTTCGACTGTGCGAATAATGATTTCTTTTTCAGTTTCTTTCCAATTCTTCCGATTGCGAAAGCCATGAGAGGCACCACGAGTAGTGTGAAGAGAGTGAGTTGCCAGCTGATGGTGATAAGCGTGATGAGGTATATGACGATGAAAATTGGGTTTTTGATTATCATGTCGAGTGAACTGGTGATAGACGAATCCACTTCGTTCACATCGGTTGACACACGTGCCAGAATGTCGCCCTTACGCTCTTCGGAAAAGAACGACAGAGGCAGAGAAAGCACCTTTCTGTAGATATTTGCTCGTATGTCGCGTACAATGCCGGTTTTTATAGGCATTAGTGTTGCGCTTCCTGCAAAATAGCTTCCAGTCTTGAGCAAGGTCATTATGGCAAGTCCTATGCCAAGAAAGAGGAGGGTGGTGGATTGTCCGTAGCTGGCTATGAGCTGCTGCGAATAATAGTATAGGTTGTTGAGAGCCACATCCTTGAAACTGCCATCACTCCACGACATGAGCTCATAATTGCCTTTGTCGATTTCGAATAGTATGTTTAATATTGGCAATAGCAGTGTGAATGAGAAGACGTTGAAGAATGCTGTCAGAATATTCAACGACAATGTTCCAGCCACATATCCTTTATATGGCTTGAAATAGGTGCCCATTATTTTGAAAAATTCGCGCATCTTTTCACTTTCTTCCGAAGTCGGCGGGAATTTCTCCCCACCTGTCGGTGTCCCATTTTATGATTTTGTTTTTGTAGGTATGTGTTCTGAGCCATATCTCGGCTCTTGCTATTATGTTTCTGAGCTTGGCATTTTCGGGCGTCATTGGCAGAGTTGTCTTGCATTGTTTTTTTCTTACCCATGCCATTCCCGACACGCTGTCGCTATAGATTGTTATGCTTGATCCGCTCTTATGCAGCAAAGCCAGTGCATGTACGATGGCAAGAAATTCCCCAATGTTGTTGGTGCCTTGCATCGGTCCGAAATGGAATAATTGTTCTCCGGTTCTCAGATCGACACCACGATACTCCATAGGTCCGGGATTGCCGCTACAGGCAGCATCCACGGCTATGGCATTGGCTTCCACTTCCATCGGCAGCGGGAGCACTGTGTCGTTTCTATAGTCGGGCGGATTTACCAGCATGAATCACAAATCACATTCTTTCCGGCATTTGTATGCCGAGCAGTCCCATTCCGAGCTGAGCCACTTTAGCCACGTTTTTGGAGAGCACGAGTCGGAAGATTTTCTTGTTTTCGTCTTCTTCGCCGAGGATGGTGCAGTCGTGGTAGAACTGGTTGTATTCCTTGGTCAGCTCATAGCAGTAGGTGGCGATTCCCGACGGGCTGTAGTCTTCACCCGCCTGACGCAGAGCCACAGTGAATCCGTTGAGTTTCTGAATTAGTTCCACTTCCTTCTCGGATATGTCGATATTGGTGTCGAGCACGTCAGGCAAGCAGATGCCAGCCTCTTCTGCCTTTCGTAGTATAGACTTGATTCGAGCGTAGGTGTACTGTATGAATGGTCCGGTGTTGCCGTTGAAGTCGATACTTTCCTCAGGGTTGAACAGCATATTTTTGCGTGCATCCACTTTGAGAATGAAATACTTGAGAGCACCCATTCCCACTTTCTCTGCTATATCTCGTGCTTCGTCGTCGGAAATCTGCACTTTCTTGGTCATTTCCTTCGATGCGTTGTAGGCATCTTCCACCATCTGGTCCATGAGTTCGTCGGAGTCGACCACAGTTCCTTCCCTCGATTTCATCTTTCCGTTAGGCAGTTCCACCATTCCGTAGGAGAAGTGCACGAGGTCTTTTCCCCAGCTGAATCCCAGCTTGTCGAGCAAGATGGAGAGAACCTGGAAATGGTAGTTTTGCTCGTTGCCCACTACGTAGATCATCTTGTCGATAGGGTAGTCCTGGAATCGTAGTTTGGCTGTTCCGATGTCCTGTGTCATATAAACAGAAGTGCCGTCGGAACGTAGCAGCAGTTTCTCGTCGAGTCCTTCAGCCTCGAGGTTAGCCCACACTGAGCCGTCTTCGCGACGATAGAACAATCCTTTCTCGAGTCCTTCCATCACCTTCTCCTTTCCTTCGAGATATGTGTCTGATTCGTAGTAAATCTTGTCGAACGACACTCCCATGCGCTTGTATGTCTCGTCGAATCCTGCGTACACCCATTCGTTCATTGTTTTCCAGAGTTTTCGAACTTCTGGGTCATTCTGCTCCCATTTCACGAGCATGTCGTGTGCCTCCTTGATGAGCGGTGCTTCCTTCTTAGCCAGTTCTCCGGCAGCCTCGTCGCTCATTCCTTCAGCCATGTATTTCTGTTTCAGTTCGTCACATTCAGCTTTATAGTGTTTGTCGAATTCCACGTAGAAATCGCCGATGAGGTGGTCGCCTTTCTTTCCTGTGCTTTCTGGAGTAGCCCCGTTTCCCCATTTGAGCCATGCGAGCATGGACTTGCAAATATGTATGCCTCTGTCGTTGACAATATTTGTTTTCACCACCTTGTTGCCGTTAGCCTCCACGATTCTGGCAAGAGCCGATCCGAGCAGGTTGTTGCGCATGTGTCCGAGATGCAGCGGTTTGTTGGTGTTAGGCGATGAATATTCAATCATCACGAGTGGGCTATTGTCTTTAGGCTCAATAAATCCGAATTTCTCTTGTGCGTTGATGTCGTTGAGCAGGCTGATCCATGCAGATGGGCTGACTGTGAGGTTTAGGAATCCTTTCACGACATTGAAATCAGCCACCACGTCGGCGGCATTCTCCTTCAGGTAGTTGCCTATCTCTGCTCCGGCATCTTCAGGTTTTTTCCTTGCCAGCTTGACGAAAGGAAATACCACAACCGTAAGGTTGCCTTCAAATTCTTTCTTAGTTTTCTGGAGCTGTACCATTTTTTCTTCCACTTCAGCTCCATACAGATGCTTAATGCCGTTTCTTACGGCTTCAATTATTTTTTGTTCAATAGTCATAACACGTTGTATTTTATGTTGCAAAGTTACAAAAAAAGACTGTAACAAACGAGCAATTATCTAAGATTAACGCAGAATGACCGTAAATAAAAGGCAAGACAGGTAAAAATGATGAAATGAGTGATTGATGGAAAAGGTAACAAGATGCGGACTGTTTCAAGATTTAGGTTTCTAAATCGTAATCCCTTTGAGCCATCTCTGACAGTTAAACTGACCCAGCCGAAGAAGAATTCAGAAAGCATATACATAAGAAAAAAAGAAACGTTGGCCAATGCTATAGTTAAAAAAGAGTATCAAATATTCTTGATAAAATCTTTGATTTGGGAAACATTACTTCGCGAGACGGGAATGCTGTCGTGGCTGTGCTTAACGATGAGCTGCATGTTGCCAGACTTGGTAATTTTCTTTTGTCACCTTGCCTTCGTAAGCTTCTCGATGTAGTTGGCTGCACCTTCAAGTCTTACAGGAGATAATCTGTTCAAAATAAATATTATTTTGGCATAAAACCTAATAACCTATTCGGTTAAAGCAAAAACAATCTTTCCTTATTCCACTACTTTACCTTTTACGAATATTCTGACGTATGATTTTACTGAATTGAAGTAGACGGTGACAGATTTGGTGAAATTGCCGAGTTGTCTGCCCTTAGCATCGAAGGTTACTTCAATTTTTCCTTTTTTTCCTGGTTTCACAGGTGATTTAGAGTATTTTGGCACAGTGCATCCGCACCCGCTTGCCACGTGTAGCACCTGTAGGTCGGCATCGCCTACGTTTTCGAACACGAAGGCGTGTGTGCGCTTGGTTTTGTGGCTTCGCGAAATCTCTCCGAAGTTGAACGTGGTTTCTTCAAATCGTATATCGGGCTGAGGGTTGTCAAAAACGGCTGAATATGCAGAAATATAACTAAGCCCATTGTTGCCGGCATATAATCCCGAATATGCCAGCACAGACAACGAGCCTAATATCATCAGTGAAAAGAAAAATCTCCTATAGAACTGCATTTTACAATTTATTTTTCAATATTAGCCATGTACATTTTTTAGAAGACGAGAATACAAGTCGATAGTTTTATAGCGTAATGCTTTCAACCGGTCCGAATTCCGACTTTCCAGGGTTGTTGTCGACACCATTTTTAAACTTCAACATTTCTTTTTCCATATCTACCATGTCATTGTCTTTGTCCAAAATGCTTTTCATAAGAACTTCTATATCCGCATAAAGGAGTTTCTTATCGTCTTCCGCAGTTTTATTATCAATCGCAAATGCTATGTCGTAGGTGTATTTCCCAGTTTTTGGCTTGTTCTTTTTAATGGTTCTGGCAAACAGAACTTTATCTGTAATACCATTATTATTGATAATCTTCATATAAAGTGCCATGTATTCCATCAGCGATCCGTTTTGTACTTCAAGATTCACGTTGAAACGGTATTCATAGAAATCGGTATAGCACATTCTCTCGTCTTCAAAATCAAACTCATTGGTTTTGAGATTGTATGTCTTTGCTCTATCCTTTTTCATCGGACCGCCGTAAGTTTGTATTACATCTCTGCAATTGAGCATTGGCACAGTGCTTTTCACTTTTGTTGCTAAATCTGCATACAGATAGCACTCGTCGCTGTAGCGATATAGGTATGGCACGAAATAGACTTCGTATTCGCTTATTTTATAGCTGATATCACTTTTTCGTATCTGTTTTATTGCATCGAATGTATAGGTTTTCTTCTCCAACGTGCGTTCTTTATGGTCTTCAAATCCGTTGGCCTCTATGTCGAATAGGTATTTCTTATCTTTGTCGTAGACCTTCACCCGTGGAACGAATTTGCCAGTGTAAACAGATGAGCTGCCCGTGCTTTTCACATTGTATTCAAAGTGGTATTGGATATTTTGTGCTTTCTCGTCGAGCACTACAGGTGTGATGAGATATCCCGGTGCAGACCCGATAGTAATGTCTTGGTTTATTGATTTTTCGATTTTTGATATTGGAAAAGTTCCAAGAGTCATTTTTTCGGACCAAAACTCAAAAAGTCCAAACGCTGAAACCGAAACCTTAAGGTCCAAGTAACCTTTTACATCGAATTTCATATAAGTAGGACTGGAATAATAGTCTTTTGTGTCCATTCCTACGAGGTAAGGATCTGGATTGACGTCTGTGGTGGTTTTCGCACCAAGTTCTACTGTTGCCTCAGCGCCTACTCCTACGGTAATTGTAACTGACCTGGCAATTTCCAGGCCCATTCCGAATCGTGCGTCAACTCCAGCTTTCAGATACCCATGGACAAACCATTCATTTACTAGGGTACTTCCAGCTTTTCTGAATACTTTTATTGGCTCTTTTTTGCTGCCTTTTTGCTTTGCGCCTTGCCGCCAAGTGTCGCCAGTTGCCTTTATGTGTCCACCTACGCAGCCGCCAAGCGTCAAAATAGGCTCAATGGATGGTTCCATTACAATTCTTATGGCCGGTTGTGCAGGAATGGTTACTCTTATTGCACCTTTCTGGTCTCTTTGGAATCCTTTTAAGTTCTCAGGATTACTGTGAATTCTTTTCTTGATTAAGTCGTTCAGATAATAATCATAAAGTTTTTGTGTGTCTGCAAAATGTCCTGCGTCGTTTGTGAATGGCATTTTTTTCCCTTGAAGTTCAATACCCGCTTCTAAATAAAAATCGTTGGTAGGAGTTATTTCTGACCAGACTTCATCTTCTTTGGTTGATTTATTATGATAAGTGTGGTAATGTATGTGGCTGCTCTGTGAGTATGTCAATGCAAAATAAGGCGTACATGCGATACCCAGTTTTTTTGCCCATTCACTGATTTTTTTCGTTATTATATTTTTCCAGTTATTCTTGTCCTTATTGGAGTCTGTGCCAGGGCGAGTGTCTATTTTTAATTCGAACAGAGTCCTGTCTTCTTCCTTATCTTCATTGACAACGTCAGACGCTTTCTTTATTTTGTTTCTTCCTACAGACTTTACCCCATATCTTTCCTTTATCTCTTCCTCTGTTCCAAACAGCGACCAATCGTCATATACCGCCGCCGCTTTCTCTTCGTCGGTCATTGTGCTGTCGATGTCAGGAACCAAGTCCATGTCGGGCACGGCATAATCGAAGTCAGCTTCAATGATAAGTTCCTTATAAACCTCGTCTTCAGTAGCCGGGCCCAGTTCAATCTTATACATTCCGTTTTCATGTGTTATGGCAAGCACTTTGTTGCACAGTCCATCCGGAATCTTTGGGTTGCATCCTCCGGCAAGGTATTCTCCTACTTTCGGAACCCATTCACTCGGTATGTTGTCCAAGAAATACAGCACGTTTGGGTCGTCGGACTCCACCACGTATTCCAGCACATTCTCAGTCACTGGCTTGACACCATCCTGATACTGATACGTGAACTTGCCATATTCGTTTTCCTCTGTCACCGGCTCTTCGAATCCCTGTTCTTCGGGCGAGAGTTCTTCGTCGCCTTCCATCATGAGTGTGCATCCCACGAAAGCGAATAATGCCATCAAAGGCATAAGCATCAGGCTCTTGTATATATATTTCTTGTTCATAATCGTGTTGGTTGTATGAGAAAGGTTGGAGTTGTTCTGAGGTTTGTTTTTACAAAGAGAAGTGTTGTTGGTTTTTATGTATCTAACTTTTACGTTTTAATCATGAAGTCATCATTATTTCTTTGTCAGAAATCCATCTTGTAGAGGTTGCTTATGGTTCCGTGTGTTTCTCCGTCGAAGGTCATAGTCTCGTCGAGTTCGCTTAGCATGTGAGTCTCCGGGTCGTAGAGCACGAATCGTATTGTTTCGTTTATGTAGATGTCGTCGCTTGTGGGGTCGGGATATGAGAACATCTCGCTTCCGATTCTGAACTGCGTGTAGCTGATTCCGTTCCAGTTTTTCTTTTCTCCTATTCCCCGACATTCATCGCCTACGAATGCAGCCACCTTCATATATGCTGGCAAAGGTTCGCCGTTGAGCCTTACGTTGGCATATACCACGGTTTCGTATGGCCAGTTGTATGGTTGGTATGTCCATTCCGGCATTACTATGACGAGTGTGGAGTCTTCTTTGACGTCTTGCACGGATATTCCGTGCAGGAATGACTTGCCTTCGCCCACAGCCACTATTGTGTCGTTGATTACTCGGATGATGCTGTCGTAGTCGGCAAACCAGAATATTTCCACATTGCTCACTATCTCAGGTGTGAACACAGGTTTAACCATGAAACTGTCGCCCACCATGGCATATACGGTGTCGCGTCCGAGGCTCATCTCATAGGCTTGCTGTACATTCTCGTCGGTGTCCATATCGATGAGCCCGCACGAGGAGTACATTCCCATGCACATAATCAGCAATATATTTAATAGTCGTTTCATTGTTATGTCGTAGTTAAGAGGAGTGTATTATTGATTTAGGAAAGTAGCATATTTTGGGATCATCACGTCAGTTGGCACTGACAGTCACGGTGTTGGAATGGCTGCTTGATCTTCCGTCCTTGTATTGTATGAAGATATAGTATGTGGCGCTTTCTCCCTCGTTGAGCAGATAGTCTTGCAGAGAGCGTTCTTGTGGCTCTGCCGAAATAAAGAATTTCGGCTCTTTGTCATCGTGTCCTTGTCGGTAGATGCAGAAGTACCATTGTCCAGGGAATTTAGGTTGTTCGTCGAGTTCCCATGCCAGACGGGTTTCGTTTTTTTCCTTATTGTATGTCCCGAATAGTCGTATGTTGGCTTCGAATATCGCATCGCCTTCCCATAGTGCTGAATATACGATGCTCTCTTCGCTCGACATATTGTTGAGTCCCATACACTTTGCCATGTATTCGTATCTGTGTTCGCGGCTGTATGGCGGTGTGTCTACGATTTCTGCCGTCCAGTCTACGAGTGCGAGGCTGTCGCCGTCGTGTCGTCCTATGTTTTCCCAGTATGGCTGTCCTTCTGCTCTTCTGTAGATGGTCATGTATGCCAGTTGTGCTTCGTTAGGTGCCACCCAGTGCATGTGTATTCCCTGTTCGTCCACCCATGCCGAGTCGAGGTGCGCCTCGCTTGGTGGCAGGTTGCTTGGACGCAGCACTTGTAGCGTTTCGGTATAATCTCCTTCATTTCCGCTGTAGTCGATGGCGCGAACCTTATAGTAGATATATCTCTGGTTGGCATCCATCGCCACGGTGTCGACGAATTGCGCTGTTTCGAGTTTGTCTTCGCTCTTGAGCATCCACTGGTGCGTTGTGTCGTTGACGAATGCCACTTCATAGTAGTCCACGTCGTCGGCAGGTATGTCCCAAGTGAGTGTAATAGTGCCATCCTCGTTGTTGGTCTTAGCCTGTAGATTGGCAGGTGCATCTGGTGCCTTGAGGTCGGTGAGGCGGAGATAGCGTGGTATTGATCGGCTTTCGTTGCCGTCGTTGTCGTAGGCTGCCATTGTGATATATCCTGAAGTGAGTCCAGATACGTCGATGGTCACTACTGTGTCCGTAGGCGCGATGGTCTGAGTGGTTATTTTCTTCCATTCGTCGCCCATGGTGTTCTCGTTGTTGTAGAGAATCTCATATCCTCTGATGTCGGCTTCCATGGTGTCTTTCTCGAAGTAGATAGTAGCCGTGAGTTGCTTCATGAGATCAGTGGTGTCTGGGTGGTCCACTTCTATGTAGGTTATCTCCGGCGAACGTGGCGGCATCATGTCCTTGAAAGTCACTTTGTGGATAGGCGATGCATCGGTTAGGTCGCCGAATGCGTCGTGGGCGTATATCTTGTATTCGTATTCTCCTGGTTCCGGCACTTCGTCGCTGTAGTAGCAGTCGAGGTCATCGTAGTCGTTGTGCATGATGACGTATGGCCGGCTGTTCACCTTGGTCCAGTTGTCTCCACTGCCTGCAGTGCGTCGGAAAATCTCATAGCTTGCATATTTGCCCAGTTCTTCCCACCAAATGCGTGTTTTGCAGTGTTCTACTGCCGAGTCGCCCATCTGAGGGGTGAAAGGGTCCGGTGTGTATCGTTCATTCTTGATGGATTCTATGTATCCTCCTCTAATAGGCAGATGTCCGGTTGTGTCCTCCTTTGTCGGCTGGATTATGTATTCATATTCCTTACCTCTTGTCACTGATTTGTCGGTGAATCTGAGAGCCATCATGTTAGCCACGTCGGGACGCAGTTCGGCAGCCAGCATAGCCATACCATAGTGCATTTGCTGGTCGTCGTAGAGTTCTTGCCATGCTCCCATCGTTCCCGGTTCGTTTTCCGTTTGGTCGGGTTTTATCTCACCTCCTCCATAAATGAGCTGCATAGCCATCTGCGGAATGGAGTCGAGCGTGTCTGGGTATGCAGTCTGGAACTGCTCGTAGGTGGCAGGCTTGAGAGCGTATGCCAGTGTGTCGATGTCGTCGCCGCCTTTTGTGAATCGCAGTACGTTCACTCCCACGTCGTTGAGGTATTTCCACACCACATAGTCTTCCGGAGCCCATCTGAGCACAATGCTGTCGCCGTAGCTGCGTGCTATGAGTTCAATCTTTGCCATGATGGGCTGATGCCGTAGCGAGTCGGCGAAGAATGCAGCGGTATCGCGTATTTCTCCCGGCAGGAATTCGAGAATTACGTCTCCTGTGTCGGAAGGAACAGTGTCTCCTTCTCCGGCTTCCATTCCTTGAATTGGCTCAATGATGGTGTCGGTTCTGGCAACAGACATGTCCATTGCCCTTTTATTACTCATGAACTTGGAGTATGCTGCCGACACGATGAGTGAGAGCAGTGCTATTGTGATTATTTTTGGAAGTGTTCTCATATTTCTATGTTATTCCAGTCGATGGTTTACGTTTTAGAAAGATTATCTGGTCCAGTTCTGGTTTAGAGGTTCCTTGATGTCAAATGTTTCAAACTGGAGGCCGTTTTGCAGGCCACTTATAATAGAGTAGGTTCCAGTGAGGAAATTATAGGTATTGATACGATATATTGAGAAGCTGGCATTAGTCATGCGTGCTTTCATGTCTTTGTCTACCAGGAATTGTTCCTTGTAGCGATATTTAGAGCCATTCACCTTGTGGTCCATATTTCCTCCGAAGAATCCGAAATATATTTCTTCTGAAATATTCTCATGTCCTCTTTCGTCGCTCTTACTCAAATCGTCGAATACTCCCCACATGGTAACCCTCTTTTTGTATCCTTTGTTTGCAAACTGTGAGCCCCATAGTATAGGAAACTGATAGTTAGGGATTTCGAGTTTACTGTTTCCACTTGTAACAGTTGCATAAGTTCCTACTCTTGCATTGTTCCAGTTTTCCACCTTATTAACTTTTTTCGTTTCATATTCGTCGCCTCCCAAGTTATAAACTTCCTGACATTTATCTGTAATCGTTCTTGAAATACGGTCTGCCAATACGTAAGGAGTGTATATCTGACTGAGAATAGGTCTTACGAAATAGAGGTTTGTGCTTGACATTTCAGGGACAGGAATTCTTGGCAGTCCGCTTGTGACGTAATCATATTTGTTGTCGGTCATATATGGCATTGGGAAATCTGCTGAAGAACCCCATTGTTGATAGTCGTAGATTGACATCTTACGTATTTTTTCGTATTGGTTATAGATATTATAGCTGACTCCCTTTCCCAGCGTTCCTTCATAAACACCGTCCTCAGTGGTGTAGATGAGCGACTGGCTGGTAGTTGCCGCAGCCTTAATTCTTTCTGCCGATATTTCCCATCCTCCCACGAAAGCGTAGTTAGATAGGTAGCTGATATACCAGTACGGGTCTGACAGACGCAGTAGTTTTCCGTCTTGTTTTGTTCCGTCAGCTTTTGCTATGTTGTTGTCGCTCGTGATTGTTGGCTTGTTGTATTTCCACGTCACGCCGTTTAGTCGTGCTGACACGAAAGGCTTGTCGTAGGTCACCCTGCTATTACCATAGTCGTAGCCAGTTCTCCATGTTCCGTATTTTGCTAGTACCGGAATCCATGCAAGAGTAGTGCTTTGCACTTTTACCTTTCCGTCCTTGTCTTTTGTTGAAACCTCGTATGCAAGTTTGATAAAATAATAGTTATTTGCACTTACATTCTTGAATTTTCTTGATGGTTGCAGATTACATGTGCTGTTGTCGGATGCACGCCACCACAGGTTGTTAACCTCGTCAAGTTTTTTCTGTTGCTTGTCGAGTAGAATCCATTTGAGTTGTCCTTTTTTGAATGCTTTGCCATAGAGATATGTGTTGAGTGCTATTGTTGGTGCTTCCACGTCATGGATGTATGCAGGAATCCACGATTTGATGTCTTTAATCTGGTTGTAGCTGGAAGGGTAGGCGAGTGCGACGTATTCCTGGAGGTCAACCACGTCTTCTATAGCCTTGCTTGCTCCTGTGCAGAAATAGTATGTCTTTGTCTGAGTCCATGCCTTGTGTGTGTATTTGCTGGTTCTGGTGTCGTAGTAGACAGGGTCTACTTCCCTTCCTTGTTCTATTTCCTTAGCCCATCCAGTCACCACCATCTTATAGTATTTGTTAGGATTGAGTGTCATCATGTCGAGCGAGTGTACTGACCGTGAGTCTCCTTTGAAATTATAATATCTTATAATAGGATAGTTGTCGCTCTTGCTCTTATATTCATAAAGTGTGACGTAGCTGTTGGTTCGGAACACAAATGTTCTTGACGCAAGGCTCTTGAGTTGTTCCTTGTCGGCATCGAACTGTTTCGACAATCGTGACAGCTCAGTTTCGTCGAGCACACGGAAATGTTCGTTGACCGGTGCGTCAGTAGAGATCGTAGGTCTTACAAAGAGTCTCGGATTGATTTTGTTCTTTGTGTTCCATCCATTTGTCATGGTTGTGTCTGCTATGCTGCACTCACCGAAGAGTTGGAAGTTGTCGAGCGCATTACCGAGGAATAGGTCGCATCTGTCGCCACATTCAAACTTGAACGAGCGGTTCATGTTGACCAGTCCGTTGAGCAAGCGGAGTTTCACTCTCGCTTTACCAGTGAAATATGTAGGCTTCGGTCCTCCCATGTTGAGCACGCCTCCTATACCGGCATCCACTATGTCGAAGTCTTTCTTGAAGAATCCGAGGTTGATTCTGATTCCGAATTTTGCATATAGATAAGCATATAGCTGTCCTTCTCCATACCAGTTGTTCCATCCCGGCGCTCTTCCGAGGTTTGTGCACTGTGCGTTATTAGCCAGTTTCTGTACGCTCATGTCGAATCCTGCTGTTGCTCCCATGTTGCCGTAGAAGATACCGAGGTCGACATCAACATAACCGAATACCTGTGCACCGAGCATTACTCCTCCCCGGCTGTCTGCCTTGAAGTCTTGGAGTGCTCTTGTTCGTGCTGCATTGGCTTTGCTTATGTCGTCGCTCACCACTCCGCTTCCTTTGGAGCTTCCGTTGAGGAATGAACTTACTTCGCTTGGTATGTCAGGCAGTTTACCGTTGTTAGGCAGTTCGTTACCTATGCATAGGTAGGCATTGGCACCTATTTTCACGTTGACGATTTTGCTCTTGAAATCGATGATTGTGAACGAGCATCGCTTGCTTAATTCTGGTTCACCGAGATAGAGATGCCATTTTGTAGGGCTACACTTTTTCCCACCTTTCTTCATTGTTATCTTGAAGTCGAGCGTGATTGTTGCTCCAGCGCTTGCCTTCACCGATGAGTCGCCACCCTTGGCATTGGTTTTGTGTCCCTTGTTTGAATTGCTCGTGTCGTCGATTTTTCCTTTGAGTCCGCCCTTCACGTTGCCCACTGCCGTTTCGAAGTTAGGGTTGAGTTTCTTCATGAGGTCGCCCACTCGACTGTATTCACCGGCATACTGTTTAGCCAGTTTTGCTCCGTCGGCCTTTACATCAACAGTCACGTTGAGTGCGAAGAATTTGTCTGTGTTGTCGTGCTGG
>Ga0247611_10002650_pt1 | contig 28198 bp, 43 predicted proteins | sample 177DNAGHGhighgp2_FD_192422 | JGI IMG/M metagenome (GOLD analysis project Ga0247611, IMG submission 192422) | Sheep rumen microbial communities from Palmerston North, Manawatu-Wanganui, New Zealand - 1770 DNA GHGhigh gp2 | ecosystem: Host-associated > Mammals > Digestive system > Stomach > Rumen... | reverse complement strand
ATCCCGTTCCCATTTTAGATTTTCTTTGAGTTCTTCTTTCAGCTTTGATATAATATATTTTGTATTCTTATTGATAATTTTTTTTTGCGATTTCTTAGTATAAGCAAAAAACTTATTAGGGTTAAATTTACCAAAAATCCAAAAAGACATTTTTTACCTCTCCGTTATCCATTCCCAGCCTTTTATAATCAACGCTTTCATAATTTTTTTAATCATAGAAAGAAATTCATCTTCTTTTTCTTCTTCTTCATCATCTTCAATGGGGACGATAGTGTTATTTTCATCTTCTTCCCAAAGGTCGTCTTCATCTTCAATATAATAAATTTCGTTATCTTCTTCTTCTGATTCTGTTAAATCTTCCTCATCTTCAATAAGAATGATAGTCTCTCCATTCAGCAATTCTACCTCTTCGGCAAATGTGAATGAAGAGAGACTACAAATCAAGAGAGGAAGAATAATTAATTTCTTCATTATTCTTCTCCTACATATACAAGATTATCAACAAGTCTACGAGCTTCACCTTTCAACATTGGGAAATCTTCTCTAAGAACCCATTCAGAATTACCATTGATATTTAATTTACAAACGGCGCTTCCTCTTTTAAGATAAGGCTTGAGGCCATCCCAATCAATATTCCGTTCAGTAAAAAGTTTTTCTTTAATTGCTTTACAACTTAAACCATGAAGTTCTTTATGACTGAAACAAGTCTGCCCGACCATCTGGACGCTATTTCTTTCAGCATCAAGCTGTCTCCAATAGATAAGATTAGTTACTTCTTCTTTTGGAATATTGAAACAACGAGCATCAAACATTGCTGTTCCAGCAACTTTTTTATATGCAGGCATATGATTAAAGAATTCTTCCCATCCATCTTCAAAATCTTCTATACAATATTGATCGTAAAAAGTTGTAATATCTTTCATTGAATTAGTGCCAAGTTCTATTTTTTCTTGAAGTTCTTCAGTTTCTTTAATTTGTTCATACCAAGTTTTATTAAAAATCATAGTTGCCATAGAAGCTGAGATACTACAAAGTTTCTGAACTTCATAATCAAACCAAGCGCAAGTTTCCAAATTATTGTAATCAACTAAAATTAGAGTAATTTCATCAGATTGAGTATAACCAAATACGCAACCCTGAATATTTTTACAAAGATACAAAGTAGTGTCCTGCATAGCTTTGATTAGAAATTTATCGAATGGTTTCTGGAAACCTTTCGTAAAAGTGTGAAAAGCCTTGCCATCAATTCTAATAGCGACTGGCATTCTCCTAACAAGTCTGGTCTTTGAAACATTCTCATAGTTTTCTTTCATTCTAATTCCAAGGTTATCATGTACTGGCATTTTCTTCCTCCTGTAATTCTAAACGCATTTGAGCTTCATATTCGGCAATAGTTTCAAAATCAACATCTTCTATAAATTGCCCATCTTGTATCTGTAAATATTTTCTAAAATATTTATCATCATTTATATAATCATTTATATAATCTCTCCTAGACTCGCCTTCCCAAGTCCAATTATCAACACCTCCTGATTGAAGTGCTAAAAGTTCATGTTTACAAGCTAGCAAATCTTTATATTCATCTAATGAAATTTTTATTGTCATAATATTTACCTCTTCTTTTATTTTCTATAAATATTATAACAAAAATTTTTAAAAAAATCAAATAAAAAAAATAAGGAGACCATATGGCCTCCTTATTTATCCAACACCTTCATTTTCATTTGAGCATTCTAATGCACGCATAGCTGTTTCATATACAATACCGCCTTCGGTGTTTTCTTTTGCTGATTTTAATGCATAAACACCAAAACCAATTACCTCAGCTACAACAGTTGTAATAAGTGTTATAAGCGGAGATAAATCGGGTTCTAATAATCCCTAAGCGGCAAGTCCTAATTCTTTAAAAATTACTACGAGAGTAAATAATTCTATTATAGTGCAATTTATAAATAAAAACCATATAAGTAATTTTGAATTTGCTATATTTTTTCTTACTTTCTTTTTCTTAAAATGTTCTTTGAGTTCTTCCTATTCTCTTTTAAGGATATACTCTCGTTCAAGTATTTGTTTTTCGTGTTCCCATTTTCTTTCCTTTTGGAGAATTTCTTTTTCACGTTCTTTTAGTGTCATTCTAGAGCCTCCTTTATAATATCCTTATATTTTTCACCTAATGTAATATTAATTGTGGCTCTATTTTTTTCATTTATAAGAATATCTCCAGGTAATAAGAAATCAGGATACATTAATTGTCTATTGTCAGAAATAACTTCAAATCCAAGATTTTTATAAGCCTAAAACATTTCTTGAACTGTATCAGCTTTTAAATCTTTTAATTTAGAATTATTTGTTAAATATCCAATAGCACGAGTATTTGCTACAATCATATGACAACAATTTGTCATACAAGATTTTTTAATATTATTTGGTTTATATCCAGCCTTAGCTAATGTATTAAAATAAGTATCTTTTTTATTGCTATAATCAACTAGGCCAGTAATATTAGTTAAAATACCTATATCGGCAAGTGATAATTTCATAAAATTATCAGGATGACGTAAGATATGGGTCCAACCACCATTATACCATGGTACTGGTTTAAATATTGCATTATCTTCCATTTTATCTGTCTTGCCAGTATTAGATATATAATGTATATCTTCTGAAAAAATATATTGTGAATAATGAGATTTTGCTAAATAATTAATAAAATCTATTTGTTTATTTATAAGTTCTTTTTCTACAATATCAGAATATTTATTAAAAAAAAATAATCCATAATTTTCTCTTTGCTTTTGGAAGTTTTTATCATTCTATGAGGGATTATTCTCATAATTAAAAATTACTGAATTAGATGCCTCAAGAATTGAGTTAGCAGATAGTAAATTTTGCCATACAGCTGGGTAATATTTCTATAATTCATAAATTAAAAATTCTAATTGAGTTTCTAAATCAGAAAGTGTTTTATGTTTATTATCTGCAAAATTCTATAATTCACGTTTTTTAGTCCAAAATTTCCATTGTGCTATGCCAAATGGTACATCATCACGAACAAATTGATAACAAACTCCACCATCTATCATTTTGAAATATTTATCATTATCAAAATGATTTTTTTTACGATAATCTAATCCAACCCATTTTGGATTTAAACAAGATATAGCATATAAATTTCCCATAAGAGCAGCTGTGCTATATTCATTTCCAATAGCATTTTTAAGATAATTCCAAATTTGTTCTTCATTACTACTACCTATTAATGCCATATTTTTTCCTCCTTTTTCTAAAATATAAAAAAATCAAGGAGTTTCCTCCTTGATTTTACATTAAATCTGCTATTTCGGCAATTCTTGAACGATGAATTTTTTGTAATTTAATTTGACCGTATTCTTTATGCCCTCTATACACTTTTGAAGCACGCTTCATTCCATTATAAAAATCGGCATACATAGGTAGGTCTACTTGTGTTTCAGTATCACCATCTATAATACAGATAGAATCTTCTCCAATACGTTGAAGGGCAAGTTTCATCATATTTATATCTAAGTTTTGTGCTTCTGATATATATACTCCAGCTTTCATACCAGTTGTATCATATCCTCTAATATCTGATAAAGGAAGAAGTATGATAGTTTCATCTTCCATCATTCTTTCTAATTCAGTTCTACTACCCAATTTACTAATCAACATATTACCAATTTGGCTATCAAGTAATTTTTCATCACGAGAGCCAGGATAATATCCTAATTTAGCAGAATTCTTTGTAGCAACAGTATTACAAAATACTACAATTTTATCAATCTCACCATGTTCTAATTTATAGAATAAATATCCAAGAGACAAGAAAGTTTTACCTGAACCGGCCTTTCCTGTTATCATAGTTATTTTATTCTCGGCCAAACTATCAACTGTAAGTGCTTGATATATATCGCCACTGATAGGTTTTACTTTACCGAATTGGCGAGATGAAAAATCATAATATTTAACTTGCCGAAATTCTTTACCAGTCCAGCATAATTTATCTACAATATTGCCAGCTTGATCTTCTATAATAAGATATTCATTTATTAACAGGTTATATTTATTTTCATTTTGATGAGAATAAAAATCTGCCATTTCATCCTCATTCATTTTAATTTCTTTATAACCTGTATAATTACTATCATCTACATTTACAGATTCTATACTATCATTGCCAAAAAAGATATTAGCAATTCTTTTTTGACTATTATCATTACTGACAAATATAGTTTCATCAGGATGACATTTTATATCATAATCAACGGCAGTCATTAGGATTTTTACGTCATTATTGATTTCAAGATCTTCTTCTTTTGCCTTTTGGAGCATTGAATTTCTAAATAAATGTATCTCATATAAATCGGGATTTTTATCTAATAAATCAAGAAGATTTCTAACCGCCTGTTTGATTTCTGGATCTTTATCAGCAGAAGTCTTAATATACTCTAATTCAGTTAGACAAATAGAAGGAATTACTATATTTTGGTAGTTTTCAAATAGAGTATATGCTTCTAGTATTAAGCTACTGGTGTCAAAAACATAATAATTTTTCATTTATTCATCCTCTTCCTCTTCCCATTTTTCTTCCTCTTCTGGATTATTTATTTGAAAGCCCATAGCAAAAGTAGAATTTTTATCTCCTCCTGCCATATCTTTTTGAATATCAACAATATCTTTTTGTAATTGGGTATATTTTTTGACGGTCTTCCCCTGTTTTACTTTGATAATTGCCATTATCCAACCAAATAATTCTTCTAAGGTAGGGAATATTAATTCATAGAATATAATACCGAATAAAAATAATCCTAATTTTTTCATTCAGTTCTCCTTTCTATTTTTTAATTTCCTAAATAAAATGAAAATAGAAGGTTCTTTTTTAACCTATTTTGTCCTTATTTCTATTTTTCCTTATTTTTTCATAAAATTCAGCTTTATTTTTAAGATAAGAATTAAGGCCTCCTTTAAAATGATTAAGAGTATCTTTAATAACTTTAAGTGCTTCTTCATATTGATTAATTTGTCGATCAAGCATTTTGGGCACATATGATTCAGGATCACATTTTGAACTTTGATTTATAATATTTTTAAATTCTTTCAAAGCTGCAAGTTTAGGTTTAATCTCATTATCACGAACACCTTTTGCCCAAGCTATATAAGCACGATATTCGGCAATAGTACAACCAGTCTTTTCACTCATTAAATCTCGGTCTTCTTCTCTACACCAAGCAAACCCTTGATAAATTTTATCTCTATCAATGAGGGTGCATACTGACTGACCGGTTTTTTCATCCCAGTTAAAACTGATATTATTCATAACAACTCCTTTTCTTTTTATTATACCATAAAAAAATATGGAAAGTCAAAAAAATGTCCAGCTTAGGTTTCGCTGGACATATCAATTTGATTTATAGAATTTTCTAAAGTCTTTTTCATATCATCTTCAACAGCAAATGCAACTTTATCAAAATGTAAATCAGGTTCTTTAGGTTTTTGTCCCCATGCGAGCATTAGTTCATAATAAATTCTTTCTTGTATATCATGATTTAATGCTTCTTCTATAGTATCTCGCCATTCATTAAATTTTCCCATTAAAGTAAATCTTTACACTCCTTTGCTTTTGCCTCCATATCATAAATAATCTTGTTAATAGATACGGGGCAAAGATTATGACTATCAACTCCTACATGATAAATCATAGGATATTCAAGATAAAAATTTGAAATTTGATGTGTATGACCGTAAAGACAACAAGTGCATTGTCTCAGGCTTTCTTTTTCAAGATTTGAAGTAATTGTTGGGAAATGGCTAAGATAAAAATGATAACCGTTCCATTTCTGCTGATAAGCATAATGGCCGCCAATTACATTCCAGCAAGTATCATACATAGCTTTGCGAGTATCAGTATCATGATTTCCATAAATGATACGAATATTAGGGCAATTAATTCTTTCAATAAGTTGTTTATTTCCTCCAATATCCGGTCCAAGACAAAGGTCTCCAAGAATCCAAAGATCATCTTCATAAGTCACTCTATTATTAATATTTTCAATAATCGCTTCGTTCATTTGAGAAATATTCTCAAAGCCACGGGCTTTATAAATAAATTCTTTGTTATGATTAAAATGAAGATCGGATGTGATCCAGATCATTTCTCTTCCTCCTCATCATATGTTGCAACAAGGGTCGCGGCATATTTATATTTTTCACCTTCCTGCGGTTCTACAAAATTATAATGCATCTGCCGAATTGCTGCATCCGGCACTCTTGCCCGTCCAGTTCTCTGAGCGTTCTGCTCCAAACAAACTTTCAAGCCAGGATTACAAGATACTGTGATAATACTTGTATCTCCAAGTCTCAAACTATCCAAAGTTTTTGCGCGAGACTTAGGACTAACGTGAGTGGCGTCGGCAATTATATAGCAATCTTCATCACTGTCAAGGGCTTCCTGAATACGACGAATCCATTCTTTAAAAACGGCATCTTCCTTAGAAAAATACTCTTCATCTTCTGAAACCATCTCAAACCGAACTTCATCACGGGAAAAATATTTAATCGGCATTTCACCGCCCTTCAAGGCAATAGCCTTTTTTGCCCAATAAGTTTTACCAGAACCAGGAGCGCCACACATCAACAGTAAAGTTTTCATATTAATTACCACCTTTCACAAATTCAATAGATTCTTTCGCTTTTTCTTTATAATCGCCACGTTTAAATTTCTTTTTGAATTTTTCAACATCAGCGGCGGTTCGACACTCAACATGATTGAGAGTTTCATTACAAAAGATACAAAACAGTTTCTTTTCGTGCATTCTACCTCTCTGCCGATTCTGACTGCGAGGCAAAATCATTGACTTTTTCCCACAATTCATACAATAAAAATCATGAATTTCAAAGTTTCCTCTTCTCGGCATTTTATATCTCCTTTGTAGGAATGAAAGCAGTCTCAGACCAGTTAGTAGTATCAGCTTTTACCGCTTCTATATCTTTCCAAACATCAGAGTCCAGAACAATGAAGTTATTGACTTCTACCCAATAATGATAACCCCAGTCATAATTATCAGCTTTAAATCTTTTATAAAGACCAGTTTTCTTATCTCTAATTTCCAGAAGAACAATCAGAACTCCACCAGAACCATCATCAAATCTTTCCCAATTTGAAGCAATCTGATGAATATAAAACCGACCTCGCCACAAATTATCATGAAGCAGATTCTTATTCAAAGCCCGAACAATTTTATTAATTTTTCGCTGTTCTTTACGCCGTTCTTTTCTCATAATATTTCACCTCCTTAGATGATTTCAATACTATTATTTTTCATAATTTCAAGGGCCATTTCATGATTTTTCATAGAAGTGCCAGCACAGGCATTCTCAGCAACTCTAATTGGAACATCAGGATATTCGGCTCTCAGCATCAAAGCGTTACTGATAACACAAATATCAGTACAAACACCAACCAATGTAATGCTTTCAACTGTCTGATGATATAAGACTGAGCACCATTTATTACAACCATATGTATACTTCTTAATTGTATGATCAATATCTACATAAGGCTTTAATTCATCAATAATTTCCCAGCCTTCTGTGTCTGCCATACAATGAGATGGTACTTCTTTCATTTCAATCGAATTTTGCCAAGTATAATGAGTATCCTTAGTAAAATAAATCTCATCATAAATTCCGCTTTCAATCATTTTTGTAATATTCGGAATAATCCATTTAGCTCTATCACAAGTAAAGGGTTCATTCTTTACGAAGTCGTTCTGCATATCAACTACGATTAAAACATTTGTCATCACTTTGTCTCCTTTTTGTGTCTGCCGATTTCCCAAAACTGATCTTTTTCAATAGCCTCAATCCACTCAGGTTCCATAAAAATAAGGTCTCCCTCTTCCAGAAGAGTAAGATCATTGATTCTTATCAGCTCTTCACCATAGAACTTTTCAATCTGTGCTACTGCACCAGTAAAGTTATGGCAAATGCCCATTCCAGTTTCAATGGTTGCGTGCCATTTCCACTCATCCTCATCCCAGTAACCACTCTCAATTTCAAATGTAAAGGGATACCACTTATTATTCATTTTTTTCTCCTTTCTGGTTCAGAATAAGTTTCTGATAAATCTCGTTGATAGCTTCTCTGTAATCCTTTGTATTATCAAGACTTCTATACATAGCAAGTTTGCAAGCATCTTCATACAGCTTATCTTTATTCATTTTTTATCACCTCTCATTTATTATATATATATTATAACAAAAATTTTATAAAAAATCAAATTTCTGTATAAAACTGATGCTCTTCAAAAGTATCTAAATCTAAAAGAATAATAGTGCCAGTGTAAAAACAACCATTATCAATATCACATTTGCGATTATTGTCATACCAATAAGCCATAGGCGGCTCAAAATCACAAATATTATCTTCTTTACAAATTAATCTCAAATCTTCAACTAAAAATTCAATCGGCGTATGTCCGTGAATTGAAATCCACTCATCGGGCACATAACTAGAAGTTTTATAAAAATAATGAGTTCTATCCCAAATGAGTTCTTCTTCTTCTGGAACGACCCATTTACCATCAACCTTTTTAGGAGTAAATCCAGCGTGAGATAAAAAGATTACTTTATTATCTTTATTGGTGTAAGAAAGCCAAGTCGGCAGATTTTTTAATCTTTGATACCAGAGAATTTTATCTTTATTCTTTTCTTTCTTCCATCCCTGGAATGTTTTTCCGCCCCCATTCTGAGTTAAAATCGTAAGATTGTAAGGATCTACCTCCCCATAAACGATATAATCTTTCATAACTGTCTGAAGCATATCTTCGTGATTGCCCCTCAGATAAATAAATTGGGGATCCATCATAATCTTTTTCAAGGTGTTCCAATTTTCTTCTCCTCTATCGCTCGCATCACCAAGAAAATAAACAATATCATCAGGTTCCAAAAAATCTTTAATCTGTTTATATAAGCTTATCATTCCATGTAAATCAGAACAAGCAAAGGTTCTACTCATAATTATTCACTTCCTTTCTCATTTTCTATATATATTATAACATAATTTTTTATAAAAATCAAAAAAACCTACTTTTTAGTAGGTTTTATGGATGACATTTTTCACAAGGTCTATAACCTCTATTTATAACATTTTCTCTTGTATCTTCTACGGTTTCTTTATTACTTTCTTTCATCCTTTTTACAGAAGTGCAAGAAGGTTTATGAAAAACTCCTGTATTTATATTTAAAATATAAGTAGATGTAGATTCAAAAGTAGAGAGAAACTGTAATATTATCTTTCTTAGAAAAATTATTTATAATATCATTATTATTTAATTCTTCTTCACTTATATTATAAACAAAAACTGTAAATCCCCAATCAGGTTCTTCAATTCCAGCAGCTTCCATAAGAACACCATAACATTGAGGTTTATCATTATGATAATAAGGAGTTACTCTATAATAAACTGAATTACCGTGTTGAGTTACATAATAATATATTTTATATTCATAACTTAACATGCCTTCAACATTCATATAATGAGTGCCTGTAAAAAGATTCTCTGCTATATCATCTCCACCAAGAAAATGACCTATAAGATGACACCTATCAAAATATGAATTGCCATGCCAACCAGATGGAATAATATTACTAATATCTCCTCGTTCTTCTATAATATCAAGGTCTTCTGGATCAATTACCATTTCAGCAAATCCAACTCGTCCATATTCATCAAGAGGAGAATAATTTTCTACACTAGAATCTGTCTTCTTATTTGTAACTTTAGAAGTAATTTCAATAGCAACTTCCCCCTGATTAGGATAAGGAATATCTACTTCTGAAATATTGGCAAAACAAATAGTAGAAAATATCATGATACAAATTATAAAAATGGCAGTAATTTTCTTCATTTATTTTTTTCCTTTACTTATTTAACATTATTTTAATTTTTTACTTTATCTGAGAAATTATCTAAAACATAAAAAGTAGAAATAGAGTTTATAATGAGTCCAGCAATAACAATTCCTACTCCAATAAAGAATGTTTCATTAAAAAAGACTACATCATTAACTCCATTAGCCCATTTACCAGCAAGGATAATAACAACTCCCATAATTTCCATAATAATACTAAACACATTAAAAATTAGAATCATTTTATTCTCCTTTAAATACTTTGAAATTCAAATTCGGCATCATATTCTTTCAAAAGTTCTCTATATCTTTCTCTATTATCTCCACAATTTCTTCTTGCTTTTTCTCGGCAGGCGGGGCAAACTATAGTTCCAACAGTCCCAATGGAAGTCGGCACAAATTCATAAGTAAATGAACCACCAATCGCTCCTTGTTTTCTCAAACGAGTTTTTAAATCTGGAGCATTGTGTTGATTAGTCCAATGTTGATCTTGCCACTCTATTATTTTTTGATGTTGAGCTTTAGAAATAGGAAAACCATAATAGTTCTTTTCTTTCTCATTTTCTAACTGCTTTTGGAGGTTTTGAATTTCTTGATTTTCCCAATGTAAATCTTTTAATTCTTCATTTTCCTGTTGGACTCGTTCTGCAAAAGCAAAAACACCTTCAACAGTATTTCTTATCTCATCGAAGCATTTATCCAAACCTTGATACTGATGAAAAGCGCCGTCAAGATAAGAAGAATATCCCCCTTTATAAGTTGTATTTCTTTTAAAGTCTAAATTACTCATTAATAATCCTCCCGCTCATGCTTTCTATATTTTTCAAGTTTGCGTCTACGATTATCAGTTCTTGCGGGTTTGGCCCCAAGCTTCTTTTTGTAAGAAGGGCAAGTCTGGCACAGACCATAAAACTCGGCTTTTTTGCCGAGGTCGCACTCACCCTTCGCTTTATAATGAATACAAACTAATTCTCGTGTTCGTGCCATTTTATACCTCCATTTGTATGGGAATACTTACATATGGGTTCCAACCTAACATACAAAACTCTGTATCGGAATTAGAATCATAATGATAAAACATACATTCATCTCCAATACAAATATTAAAACTCTCTTGCTCTTTTACCTGGACTGGAATATACCTTGGCCCTACAAGATCATAAGTTATTTCTTTATTTTTAGAGAATGGACATAAACGTGGTTTTTCAATATCCAATTTTGGCATTAATTTAATACCTCCTTTTGAAGTTGTCGGCCTCGTTCAACAAAAAAATCCATTGCTTTATCTATTGTTACAGATGTAAAGCGTTCTTTTGTTATATAATTAGAAGAACAACCTCTCATCATAACGCTATAATCAGTATCAGCTTTTGCCATTTCAATAATGAGAACTTTTTTTCCTTTGCCAAATGCATATCCAGCCTCCCAAGCAGTCCCGGCAGTTCCTTTTCGGCCATAGTCACAAACTACAATCCAATCAGCATTATCAATAGCAACTACGTCAAGAGTAAAAATACATCTTGCCCATTCACTCATAGACATTCCCCAAGCATTCGGCACACCGTGTTTCTTTGGGTCATATAGTTCAATTTGACCTCTTTTATCAAGAGTCCTTAATACGTGTTTTATCTTTTCTAATTCAATAATTACATCATCGCTGACCCCTACAACAGGGGCCGCGAGATATACTTTGATTGGGCGGTCATTCTCCATCTTCCTGTATCTCCTTATATTACATTTCAGAGAGGATATCTTCATCAATTTTATCTGCGTCTTCTGCTGAAAAATTAGCAAGAACTATCCCAGAAAGAGCTTTAAAATACCAATTCTTATGCTTATAAGCAGTAAAGCTCGGACGATTTACAATACGAACTACAACACCCTCACGGATATGAGTTTTTCCTATTGGATCAGGCCCATCGTAGTATTTTTCTGCAATTTCACGAACAGTCAGGCCAGGACAATTAGATGTATATACGTATCCGTAAGGATCTGGATAAAATACATGAACTCCTTCATAATCCATAGTAGCTTTAGCAAAAACCATAACAGTTTTTACTCCCATCTGCTCGCAACGGTATCTCATAAAATCAGGAGTATATTCTACTACGTCTCCATCTTCATTTGTCATAGTCATTCTGTATACATAGAAGTCGCAGAAGCCTTCATCCATACCATATGAGAATCGAGTGGTTTCACCATACTGCTTAACAAAATCTTTGTCATTGAGTTTCTTATTATCACAATCTCCCATGATAGGAGCACCAGTATCAGTATAACCAACTACTTCATAATATACGGTTTCACCCTTATGAAGTTTTCCTTCAAAAGCCTTTGCCGGCCCTTCACGGAAATTATTAGTGTCGTAATATCCTTCTCCGTCAAAGTCATTTAAAACAACACGACGAGTTCCAGTTACATATCCCCAGTCATAAATAGGTGTTCCTTCTCTACGGAAAATCTTATCAAGGAAAGTTCTCTTATATCCCTGAAGTTTTGGCAAATAACCAGTTCTCTGAGAAGTTCCGTGCATCTTTAAAGTAATTTCAATTTCATCTCCAGCCTTAAACACACCCATATTATAAGCAAGCTGTTCTGTATCTGCGTGTTCTGCAAACAGAGGAGCAATCGGCACTTTCTTTTTATGAGTCTTATTTACCTTATCATGAGAAATTTCCTGATGTTTTCTTTTTGGGATATATTTCTCACAGATATGGTGTCCATTTACATCAGTAATAGTAGTTCCAGGGTTAAGTTCATCCATATTCACGCCAGTATACTCCAGGCAGGAAATCGGCAAGAATAGACCGTCAGACTTTTCACCTCGAAGCTTAATAGAAGTTACGTTACGCTTATCAGGGTCCATATATCCCCCGATGTTATTTCCATTTTCATCCTTTTTACGAAGAAGATTATTCTGTTCCGCAAATTCAACTGAAAGCTGCCCATCAGTCGGAAAATATACTCCTATTTCTCCTTCTGCATAATCAGTAGATACGCAGACTACATTGCCAAAACACTCGCCAAGAAGCAGACGATCGGCATTAGGATGCTTTCTTAAATTTTTAATAGTAGTTACATATCCGCAATACGCCATAATCAATTACCCCTTTCTTATAATCTTCCATCTATAATTCATATATTTTTTCTTTTCGTCATATCCATTATTTGCTTTTTTGATATTTTTTGCGATAGTTTTTATATTAGCCTTGTCTCTTTCTGCTCCTTCTGGAATTTGCGAATAAGCCCATTCAACTGCTTCATCGAATGAATTATAAGTCTGAAGGACTTTTCTACTATTCATTCTATGAACAATATAATTTTTACCTTCTGTAATTTCAGAAATCTGATTTGTAAGTTTCTTTTTCTCAATAATTTCTTTATATTCTGGGAATTTTTCAAATTCTTCTTCATGATTAGAAATATACTGAGCAACCTTACATAACATTTTAGCATCTTCCAAAGCATTGTGGCTTTGTTTAATATCAGTTTTCTCGCAATAGTTATAAACTTTAAGCAAACTGACATTCTGATTTAATCCAAAATGTGCTTTAACTTTATCTCCGTAATCTTCTAAGTCTGTATAAAGATATGATAGCATCATTGATGCTTTCATAGTTTTACAATCATTAAAATTTGTTCTTACAAACTGTTTATCACTATTGCCGTAGCAATAAAAATGAGGCTTCTCAGGAAATGTTTTCATTTCTACCCAATCCATAAGATTAGAAAAAACAATCTCGGGAGAAGGAGCCGCGGCAATTAAATTTTCTGTTATCCCAGTAAGTTCTGTAATGAAAGTTGTAATAGTATGTTCTGTATTTACCAAGGAGTAAAAATGGTCTCCTTTTTCAGTAACACAACCTATTGAGATAATGTGATTAGAAAATTGTGTAGCTTCAAAATCTATAAAAAAATTCATTTATTTTTACCTATCCTTTATTTGATATATATATTATATCAAAATTTTTTAAAAAAATCAACTTACAACTTTTAAATAAGGCAATCAATAGGATAAAAACAACTTATCGGCTCAAGATGATTCCATCTATCAAAAATCATTTCTAAGTCATCGTCAGATTTGAAATACTGCTCTACTCCTGGACGTTCAATTCTATCAGCGTGATAATGGCCGAAAAGCCATACTTTATAATTGATAGCTTCTTTTATATCTTCAAGCCAAAGTTCAGTGCTATTATCTACTGTATCCTGATTTATCCCAGATATAAATAAGTCAGTTGGTATCCAAGAGTAAGGACAAGTATGAGTAAAGACAAAATCAAAATCCTGCCCTTTTACTTTCTCATAAATCTTTTCCTTTTCTTCGCCGGTTAGCTGCTCGTTTTTATGCCACATCCAACCATTAGCTAAACGATACCATTTATCAACTGAATAAGCGCCACCAATAACAAGAGTTTTATGGTCGTTAAAGTAATAAATGCCGCCGTCCTTCAAATAGCGGATAGTAGGGAACTCAGGGTCACAATAAACTTCATTTTTAACTAAAAGGTCATTCATTAGTTCTATGCCGGCTACTTCTTCCGGTCGGGCTTCATGATTGCCGCGAACGAGATAATATATATATCCACTGTCCTGCAATTCATGTTTTGCTTTTCTATCTTTTAGACTGAGGTAATAATTTACCCCAGCATCTCCTAAAATAATAATGGCAGTATTACCATCTCGCTCATATGGATAATTTTTAAAACGGCGCATATCTGAATGAGTATCTCCGGTAACAACATATTTCATATTTCTAAATCTCCTTTCATTGAGATTTCCATAATTTCAATTTGGATATATTTCAGAAGTTTTTCAGTATTAAGATTTGGTTCATTAGGAAATTTACTTTTACAAATATCCATTAAATTTTGAATTTCTTTATAAGTTGTCTCAGCTACATCTCTTGCCTCATCAGGATAATAATATCCATTTTTTACTTCCAGTAGGAAATCAGTATTTTGTGGAGTAATACACTGTTTATAAGAAAAAACTTCCATTGTATATTTTCTAAGAAAATCTTCTATGCGAAGTAAATTATAAAGAGCTTTAGAATCATATCCAAATTTATTAAATAATTCAGCATTACTTTCAGCTTTATTAGTAATTCTCTTAAATTGCCGATTTGCTACACCCCACATAGCTTGGGCGGCACGATAAGGATTATATCTTACAACCTTTTCACGAATATCAACCAGTTTGCCCCAAGGCTTTGCATATAATGGATTAATAATAAAATAATCGGTAAATAAAATTTCAAGGAAGTTCAGATTCTGCTGACGAAAAGTATCAAAATAAAGTCTTACATCTTTAAAATCAATATGTTCGCCATTCAGCATTATATGAGTTGTAGAGATAGGCTGTTTATTGAATATCATATCTCTTACTGTTGGAGTTACAATTAGTTTAGTATCAACATCAGACTCTTCTGTATCAGTTCCATAATTTTGACTACCTTGAAGAAAAATACCTACGATATGGTTGTTATCAAAATACTGTTGGGCTTCTTTAAAATGTTCATTTACCCTAAGTGTAATATTTGGTTTATACATTATTTATCACTCTCCTTTTTTATTTCTATATATATTATATCAAAATATTTTATAAAAATCAAATAAAGGGCAAAAATCATTAATGATTACGCTCTTTTTTTTATAATATAATGAGAAAATCAGTAAATTATTATAAAGGAGGTCATAAAAGTGCTAGATTTTATAGTAAAATACTGGTTAGAGGTTTTGTTTGGACTTATTGCTGCTGGAATGGGGTTTTGGATTAAGAGATATATTGATTTTGAAAAGCAATTAAGAATTCAGGAGAAGGAAGAATTTTATAAAAAAATTCAAAACGATATTGCTTTAGGGTATTAGAATTCACAAAAAGATGATGATACCATTAAAGAGGATATAACTGGCGTAAAAGAAGTTATAGAATCTTTAAAAACAGGTTTATTATCAGTCCAAGGCCGACAGTTTAAAGAAGATTGTAAGAAATTACTCGCAGAAGAACATACTATAACCTTTGACGAGTATTAGCAGATAGTTGCTGACCACGCTGCTTATAAAAGTTTAGGCGGAAATCATAACGGAGATGCTTTGTTTAATTTAGTTGTAAAAAAGGCAGAGGTAAATAAAATTGATATTAGTGAAGCATAAAAAAAAATGGGGAAATTACAAATGTAATTTCCCCATTTTTTTATTAACTTAAATTTTTTGGAACATTCCAAGCAGCAATGAATATTCTATCTTCGCCCCATTCTAATAATTTAGTATGGAACGGTTGTTGATGTTGTATATCATAATCACTTCCAGTTTCATATTTATCACAAATTCCTGTTTTATCATCATATGATTTGATAACAAATACATGGTCTATATAATTATGATTTTTATATCTAACAGCAACAACGGCTCCGGGTTTTATATCTTTTGTTTTAGTTACTTTTGTAAATCCATATGAAGGAAGATATGATTCAACGTGACCGCAAGTTATACCTCCAACAGGCTAATTAGTATAACCTAATTCATATAAAGCCCTCGCAACTAATCTATCACAACTTATTTTGCCATCATCACAAGGAACTTGACTTCTTGAATCTCCATATTTCAAATTATTCTTTCTTGCCCATTCGGCCACATCGGCAACTTTATCAAGAAATTTCACTTGTTTTTTTTTATTGGCTTTATATTTTTTATATTCAGCTAATAATTTTGCCTTAGTCAGCGGACCATAGATACCATCGGCACTTAATCCATTTGCCTTTTGGAAATTCTTCAATGCTATTTCAGTATTTGTTCCAAAAATACCATCAGCACCTTTTGTATCATATCCTAAATCAGTAAGCATTTGTTGAAGTTTAGTTACAACTTCTCCTTTTGAACCTTTCTTCAAATTTCCAGAAGAAGAAGAACTACCGCTAGAACTTCCAGAAGGAACAGTAATTGTGCCGTTTTTCCTATATTGAGCCAGATTTGCTTTGAATTGCTCCCAAGTCCAAGATGTATTACGATTATTATTTTTTACATAAGGATTAGGACAAATCTTACCAGTAACATCATAATGCCGAATTACGTGATCAACTGATATATTATAATCATCCATTAATTTATTAACTAACCATACTAAACTTTCCTGTGTTTCTTCTGTGAAATACCAAAGGTCACTATCATCACTTAAATCTTTATTTGAGCTGTCCGCAGCAACGCCGCATTCAATGCCGATTGAGTTATAGTTAGTGCATATTTTATAGAATGAGTGGCCGCCATCGCCCTATAAACCGCCACCACAATGCCATACAACAGCAGTTTTTGGGTTCGCTGCACAGTAAATTTCGCCGTTTCTTTGAATGTTGTAGTGACCACCATAGCCACCACCGTATAAATAAGGATTATCGGCATTTGGCACACCAAGATAATGTATAACAATAAATTCAATTTTATTACTCCCACGAGAAGCGGGAACTTCACCTCTATTCTCTGCCGTTATATCGTGAATAGTTCTATTACCAAGTTTTTTACCATTTGCGGCAGGTTTTGTTGTTTCTTCTTTTTTTTGGTTCTTTAAAGCATCAGGAATATAAGTTGAGGCTTTAACCTTACTTAAATCATCATATTTTGTCAAATTATTTTCATTGATAATTCTCATAACAGATGTTGGATAAGTCTGCCCCGTTGCGTAACCTCTTCCGGCAACTTCTTTTATAAGTTTTTGAGGATCTTTTATATCAATAACTTCTCTACCGTATTTAGGAGTTCCGCCTTTTCCATAATTAGAAGCATAGGTTAAGAATAATAAGAAATCACAAAATGAACGTTCAGGTGTATCATATTTTCTGAAATTATCTTTTATAGTAACCATTTGGTTTCCATATTGTTCGGGAGTATCTTTTGTAAGACTTTCACCTTCCCATACACTATATTCTGGAACCCAGCTTTTATTTAATAATTCAGATTTGATACCAACCATATTGTTATATTTCAATAAGGCTTCAATTTGAGGATTATCCCAGTAAGCTCTTACACCAAACCCATTTTCTAAGCAAGATTGGGCGATAAGAACTGATGGTAAATATCCATATTTTTTACAAGCCTTTTGAGCGGCTTCGGCAATCTTATCTATATATTCCTGCTTTGTCTGACAAATTAAAGGAATAGTTTCTTTTACTGTTTCTTTTTTCTCTTCTTCTTTTACAGTTCCTTTTATAGTAACATAAGAAGAATTACCTAAATAAATCCAACCCATTCCAGATTTTAATTTGCCCCAATCACCTTGAACTTCTGTAATTGTAAAAATACCAATTCCAGTAAATCCTTTTGAAGGATTTGAAGTTCCCGGACCTGACCTTATATTCAAATCACTAACATTTACTTTTACTTCAAATGGGACTTTTGGAAATCCAGAAGTAGAAGAATCAGTATCTGTTTGTCCTTTGTATTTATTATAACTCTCGGCAGTATAGCCGAATGGGTCACTCCCACTGGATGGAAATTCATAAAATGTATAAGTTGAATTATATTTATTTTTAATTATAGTTATATCTTTTTTATATTGACTTCTATCAGTTTTAGTAAAACTTTTTCCATTATTTGAAACAGAAAGAATATCATTAAAACAATCGTGTTCATCAATATAAGCAGGGAACTGCCGATTACCATTAACTAATACATCTTTTGTAGTTTCAACAGCTTTGGTTGATGCTGTTCCATTATCCATATAATATTCAGAAGCATGGAACCATTCACCATAACGAATAAAATCATAAATATTAGAATACTTAGACTATAATTCAAATAAATTAGCCATTAAGGAGACTTCTTTTCCAACAACACTTTCGCCATTTTCTTGAACTGCCAAACGAGCGATACCTTTTAATTGAGCGTCAGATAAATATGTATATTTTTTCATTTGCGATACCTCCTTTATAAATTATAAAAAAATAAATAAAAAAATTAATTAAATAAGACCAAAAAAAGACCGAGTATAAACTCGGTCTTTTTAGAATATAAGTGGCAGGCTTTGCACTATAAAAACAATAATCATAGTAATAGCAAATATAAAAATCAATATGCTAATAATTTGCTTCATTTTTTTTTCTTCTTTTTATCATATATTTTAGTTATTTTGAGATAAATAAGGGGATAAACCCCTTACTTATCAAGAAATACAAGCGTAACGCTCGCTATTCAGCTTCTCCATCATGAGGTCATATCCAGTCTTGCCAGACATGATTGTCTCAAAGATGGTTGGTGACATACCAGATACGAAACTGATCGGTCCGTTACCCAACATCGGAATGTTGTTCTGGCGTGCATCCACGTTCCAGAAAATCAGATGCGGCATCTGATAGCCATGACGCGCCCACTCGAGAGCCTTTCCCTCAAGAACAGTCTCAACATTGTTGCTATTAAGGCTGCTGTGAGAGTTCCATCCACCGCTAACTGCCATATTAAACTCCATGTCAGAGATAATAATGACGTTCTGCGGAAGATCGTCCTGAGTGCAGTGATTCTTAATCGCTGTATCAAGAAGCAAATCAAACACAGCTTCAATATTAGTGTCATCAATGAGGTTAGTGCGATAGATACGCTGAACCTTATCCACAAAATCTACACCCTTTGTCTCAATCAACTGAGGACGAGAAGCAAAGCTAATGTAATGATTTGCGAACGGGCCACTGGACTTCTCAGCGCAATACATACCCAGTGAGATAGCTACGTTGATAGGAGCAGCGGCGTCTCCACCACGAGTCATAGAACCAGAGGTATCTACAACTGCGATACCGTTGAAAGTTGCACCGTTGAAGTAATCAGCAAGGTTATCCCAATACTTATTAATCATCAAACGGTCAACATCCTCCGGGTCATAGTCCCTATAACGAACACTCCATCCATTGCTGATACGACCACACTTAATAGCCTGATCTACAACTTCATATGGATACAACGCCTTAGCATTGACCTTAGTTGTAGTGTCCTTAGCAAAAGCTTCATACTTCGCCTTGATAATATCGCGGCGAGCAAAAGCGTTTTTATACTTCAGACCAGCCTTAGACGGAATCTTATCGAACTCAATTTCATCCCAACGATTCTCGCTCATCAAACGCTCAAGGACGTTGATACGCTCACGAAGGATGGAAAGAGTCTTACGATACTGCTTATGATTCAGACCCAGGAACTTACGAGTAATTCCTGCGAGTCTACGACTCTCAGCGCTAGAAGTATTCTCAGACTTCAGCCACTTTGCCAGAAGAGAAGGTGTCTTGCACTGAACATCCAGCTCAAGCTGTTCCTTCATAATCTGGAGGGCATCATCCTGAAGAGGAGTTCCTACGAAAACGTAGAGGTCATCCCAGCGACCGAACTCCGGCACATACTTAAGATTTCTACGAGCAGCATCAGTATGCTTTTCGGCAAGCCACTTCATAATGACGCGGAAAAATCTACGCTCACCCTGTCCACCACGAACATCGCGGATATAAAACAGGCACTTCAAAGCATATGATGGATTTTCCTGAAAAGCCTTCATAAACATCAGAATAACATCTGCGTCTGAACGAGAACGCATTGCGGCGCCCATAGCAAACATATCCAGAAGGTCAGACTTTGTAGTTACATGTGTAATGCCACCATTCTCAGTAAGAGTATAATTAGTAGCATCCTTCATTCCATTAAGTAAAGCGTTCATAAAATATCTCCTTTTTCTCTTTTGGATTTTCTCGGACGAGAAAATTTATTTATCATTTATTTTCTATATATATTATATCAAAAATTTTTTTAAAAATCAACTTAATTCAATTTTTCAAGTTTATAAAAACTTGAATTTCCATAACCGCCAACACAGAGATTATGACAAACAGGACACTCTATAGCATCTACAATCTCTTCTTTTTCATAAATTCGTCTTGACATATCGGTTGTATCACAAGTAAAAATACTATCGCATTTATCGCAATGAACGCGATACTTATAAATATCTTTTGGCTTTTCAAGCCCATTGTATTCAATCTAAATCATATTTTTTTATCTCCTTTTTTATCTTATAGATATATTATATCAAAAAATTTCATAAAAATCAAATTATAGAGATTTTAAGATAAGAATTATAATCAGAATTGGAAAAATTAAAGGTAATAATATAGCAAAAAAGACTGCCCCACAAATTATTCCAATAAATATAATAAAAAAGAATAAAATCGCTAAAAATCCTAACATCAAATAATACCCCCATAAGATATTATAACCCATAGCATAAAGAAAAATAATTCAAGGTCAGTTAAAATTAGGGCAAAAAAGAAAAATCGCTCCTAATTTTTAAAATAATCTCCTGCTAAGAATGCTAACGCCCAGGGGCCAACGATACCTAAAACAAGTATCATTATTGCTTTTACAATATTCATTTTTTATTCCTCAATACTTCCAGCAAGCCATTCCATAAAATCAGCTTCAGAAGTAACAATTACATGGCCATCATCCATAAAAGGAACCATCACAATAATATCTTCTAAATTGATATATTCTCTGGTATTACTTGCTTTTTCAAAGATTTCATCTTTTGTATTTTGATTACAAAACATTAGAGCAGGAGTATCATCATCAAGTTCTTTTCTAGGCTTTTCACCTGATGTTAATTTTCTTATTCTCTCTTCTTCGGCTAACATATCCAAAGCCTCCATAATTTCATCCATAATTTACCTCCTCCCATACATCTCTAAAAAACTTTCGGGGTCATTATATAACATTTCTTCCAAATCTTTGTCAGAAGCGTCATCTTCTTTTACAGCTTCTTCATCGAGTTCCCAGTAATTATAATGAACATTTTCAAGATAGATTTCATCTTCCAAATCGGCAATCTCTTCATCTGTCATAGGCTCTTCGGCCTCATCAATACAATTCTGTAAATCTTCATTTAAGATTTCAGCAACACAACTATAAGAATTCATCAATTCAATAGACCGATTTGTTAAATCAATTTGAAGATCTTTTTCATTATCATAATCTTCAATAGACCATTCTTCGATACCGTGCATACCTTGGAAACACATTTCACCTACATAACAAATATAACGCATAATTTTTCACCTCTTCTATTTTATTATAAATATATTATATCATAATTTTTTTATAAAATCAAAAAAGGCGGATTTTTCATCCGCCTTTAATTATATTTCTTTTTTACCAAATATCATATATAAAATCACTCCAAGAGACAAAATACAAGCTATAATAAGAACGATAATAGGTGATTCATCTCCGGTTTTTACAGGTTCAACTTGATATTTACCATCATTATTATTATTAGTTACTGTTTCTTTTGGAATAGTATTAGTGTTATAAGTAGGTGTCGTTGTTGTTGAAGTATTCTTATAAAACTGATTTGATGGTGTAATTATTGCTTGTGTATTAGGTCTTTGATAATTATTAGTTGTAATTGTTGCCGTTGAAGGTGAATATACAGAAGTATTGCTATGATTATTTGTTATATCATTATCTTCTGAAGTAAATTCGTCCTTTTTTACAACTTTTGAATTATCAGTTGATATTTTTTTTGTAGATTTATCAATTCTAACACTAGAATTACTACTATTAGATTTTTGAATATTAGTTTCATTATAACTTAAAACATTACTAACATCTACATCATTATTTGTAGTTGTTGTCATAGAATTGTCTAAATCAAAAATATCAGTATAAGTTGTTAAATTATTAGTATTAGTGTTTGTAGCTATAGTAGTATTTGTAACTGAATTGTCGATATTATTAGTATTTGTAGTTGTAGTAGTATTATTTGTTATCGAATTATCAGTATTATTTGTAGTTGTAGTTGTAGTAGTATTATTAGTATTATTTGTAGTTGTAGTATTTATTACAGAATTATCTGTATTTGTTGTTGTAGTATTTGTAGTAGTTGAATTATTAATATTGTTAATTATATCATGTGGAACTTCTGGTTCACTTTCCACTGGATCAGGAATGCTCTCTGGTTCACTTTCAATAGGGTCAGGAATACTTTCTGGCACAGACTCCGATATACTTTCTGGGATACTCTCCGGAACAGATTCAGGGGCACTTTCTGGTACTGATTCAGGAATACTCTCAGGAACTGATTCTGGCTCACTCTCAACTGATGGAGGAGGAGTCGGTGTAGGCTCTGGCCTTTCTGTTATTCTTTCATTAACAAAATCTACTTGCGTTGTTTGGTCTGGATTTATTGTTGTAGTAGCAACAACATTACTATATTCATCTAATTCAAATCCAACAGAAACAGTAGATGGATAAAACTCTGGATTATATTCTTCTACAATTTGATAAGTGCCCGCGGGCAAATTTTCAATGGTTAAAGTTTCACCAGCGTGTAATTCATATACATCATCGCCAATATAAAATTTAAAAGTTGGATTTTCTGGATAAGCAATGCCAGAATGATGCCATACTTGATGCCGGCCTTGATAATCATTTTCAGTTGTAAAATAAATACGTTCATTTAGATTTATGTCACCAATGCCGATTTCTTGACTATAAGTGCCGTCTGAATAAAAACGAGCAGTTAAAGTTCCACCATTAGCCCCTCCGGCGTTCCTTTCTTCAAGCATATAAGGAGTGCCGTTTTCATCTAAATATATAATCCAATTTCCAGGTTGGCCGCAATGGTCTAATCTATGACCTTCTCTACTTCTATCTCCTGTTGGATTATCAATATCAGGGACCCATGCTTGATTGCCCATTACATCGCATTCAGTATGCCATATATGAGTTATCAGCTGTTTGTTTATGACAAGATTGCCATAGCCAACATTGTCATCAGTCATATTAACATCTTCACTTACTGAAAAGCCTGTTGGTGTTTCATAGTCAGGTATTTCTATCAAAGTGTCAGGTGTAGGTTCTTCTATAAGTTTTTCATTTGCTTGAACCGTATTGAAAGAAAGTAAAGAACCTAAAAGAACAATCATTATTTTTTTCTTCAAATCATTTACCTCCTTTTTGAGAAAAAAAATAGAAGGTCATTTGACCTTCTCGTGGGTAGTCCAGGATTCGAACCTGGATGCTCATCGAGCGACGGATTTTCAGTCCGGAGATGCTGCGAGAACCTTTGTTCAAGATTCAAACATGGTTCCGCTGTGTATGCCAATTCCACCTACTACCCATATATAGGCGGTCTCACCGCCCCGAGACATATTCTTCTATTGAATAAAATTTTGGTAATAGACAAAGATGCTGTAGATGCCTCGCTAATTGAAAAAATTTAATGAAAAGACTTATTATATTTCTCAGTCATATTTCGAGAACCCTAATACTTTATAATAATCTTTTTTGTAATTTGTATTTTATATATACAATAATTTTCTTTTAGGAGCGGAATAGTCTCCGCGAAATTTTAGTTTGCTGTATGGTTCTCAGAAAGTGATTAACGAGACTTGAACTCGCAACTCCTGGGTGGAAGCCAAGTATGTTACCAATTACACCATAACCACGAATGTTGGGCCTTTCACCCAACTGGTTTTTTGAAAGAGAGGGGGAAATTACTTTCTATATATATTATATCAAAAATTTTTGTAAAAATCAAGTCATTTCATTTTATAAGTTTTATACCATTTGCGGTATTCTTCTTTTTTATTCGGAGGGTTTTTATACCATTCAGGATGTTCGGCATATCGTCGTAACTCAAAATTCCAATACTCTTCCCAATCTTCAATCCATCCAAAATCAGAAATATTCCAAGTTTCAAAAACCTGTTTATATTTGCCGCCATTAAGAGTCAGTTCACCATCAAGATTCTTCAAAAAAACTCTGACTTTAGCATTTGCTAACTGCTTACTTCTTTTCTTGAAAGAAGTATCACCAGCCCACGGGATTTTCTTGTAAGAACGAGACATTAGATTTTCCTCCTTTTTTATATAGTGCGGGCGGTGGGATTCGAACCCACAGCGTTTCTAATGTAGCGGATTTTAAGTCCGCTCCGGGTCACCAGTTTCGGCACGCCCGCATTTTAATTTTACAAGACGCCAATTAATTTTTTATTTTTGTACCTATAAAAATGATGTTTACCATATTTGCTGAGGAAGCGTCTTTTATATTATTTTTTACCAATTAACATATACATCCAGTATACCACCGGGACATCCCGTATCATAAACCTTACCCTAAATGCCGAAGGGGGTATCGACAATAGTATATGGGTCTAAATCGGCAGATGCCAAAATAATATATCCATTTTCATCACAAATATAACTTTCTTTCGTTATATTCTTTTCTGCTACTGGAGTTGAAGTCTAACCAGGCCATTCACTTAAAGTGTAATAAGTCCAAGTCCAACCATTCCAGTCTATCATTCCAATCCACTAAAAATCACCAGGCGTATATAAATGTGGTGAAGTTATTTCACCTTCTAATCCACAAGTAAACATTCCTTCTAATGGAGCTGCCTGTATAGGAATTGAGAATAATATAATAAGAAATAATAATAAAAGTTTTTTAATAAAAATCACATCCTTTCTAATGAAAGGAGGATCAAATTTTAAATCCAAGACGGCTCATGAGTATTTTTTAATGCTGGAATCGAACCAGTTTAGATTGTTTAACAGACAATTTGCGAACCATACGCTTTAATATTCTTGAAGAATAGTTTGCTGTATCCGTCTTATATATATTATAACATAATTTTTTAAAAAAATCAAATTCTTTTTATTGAAAGAAAGATTAAATTATTTTTTATTTCTTCCGCTAAAAGTTTCTGTTTGAGAATGACAATTAGGACATAAAAATCTAAGATTTTTAAGTCTATGATCGTTATGCTTTCCGTTAATATGGTCAAGTTGGAGTGTTAATTTTTTTCCATTCCATTCACCAGTATTTCCACAAATCGCACATTTATATTCTAATTTTTCCTCTTTTAATAATCGCTCTTTTAGCCGAGAAATATTTGCGTAAGTAGAATTTTCTATAAGAATATTTTCAAGTTTCTAACGAACAGAATTATTTGCATTTGCAGTAGAATTAAAATGATCGGTAGATAATTCTAATTCTTCACATCTTTTTTTTATTTGATTTGTAGCATTACTTCCATTTGTAGATAATCCTATTTTTCTAACGCAATCGGCATATGAATTACTTTCTTGAATTATCTATACAAATTTCTATTCTGGTATTAAAAATACTTTACTTCTTCTCATATCTTTCCTTTCTTACGACAGAACGAGGGCGCCCAGACTCGAACTGAGATCAAGAGGGTTAGAGCCTCCTGTGCTGCCAATTACACCACACCCCTATTTTGTCAAGACGATTTGTTTGTGCGCCGGACTCGAACCGGCTTTCGTTAGTTTAGCAGACTAATTTATCATCCAAAGATTATTTTAATTTGCTGTTATCGCCTTTCATAAATATATTATATCATATTTTTTTTTGAAAATCAAGTTTATCCTTCTTTTTTCTTTGCTCCGTGGCAATTTTTTTTAGGATTTTACAATTTCCGCAACCTTTTTGATTCCTCCTAAATTTACAAAACCAGCAGTTATCATTATCCCAAAAAAACCAACGAGGCGGTGAAGGTTTAGGTTTATGTAATGCTTTTCCCATAAACAGGCTCGTCAGGACTTGGACCCGAATCAAAGGTTCTGGAGACCCCTATGCTACCATTGCACCACGAACCCATAACGGACAGTGAGGGACTCGAACCCCCATCGGGCTATTGACCCTACAATAGTTTTGAAACGGTTTTAGAAGTTCTTTATAACCTCCTCAAACTCATAATCTTTCGCCCAATTTATCTAGTTATTTTTTTGCTGACTAGAAATTCTTAAAATTTTAGACGTAAAACCATTTTCTTCGGCAGGATATAGATAAAATATACCATCTTTTTCAGTCATAAAATAATCTATTTCTTTTGTGGTATATTTCATTCTTTTATTCCCGTTGCCAGTGGAATGTTGGCTATAACCATTAAATGTAAAAGCTGTATGATCTTCATTCCAAGCAGAAGTTTTTATTTGGATACGAATGAGTCGTTCGCCTGTATCAGCAATGAAATCATATCTAGCGTTATCAAATAATGGCTTAGATACAATCCATCCAGCTTCTATACATTTTAAAAAACATTTTTGTTCGGTAATAGCACCTTTAATTTGTGTGTCGTTATTCATTCCATTTTTAGAACTAAAAATTCCGTTTCAAGACTATCCTCTTACCAGTTAGAGTAACTGTCCATGTTGGGGCAATAGCCCCATCATCAACTCTTAGATTCCAATTCTGCGACCTTATATGTCGCAAGTTCGTAAGCCTGGAAAGATTCTTTTTCATACTTTTCCATTTTCTGAAGATGAGTCAGAGCCTTATCATATTCTTTCCAAGCTTCTGTTACTTTATTATGTGCTCTCTGCTTGCGCTTATAAGCAATTTTGGCATTACATCTTGCCGCGGCAAGTTCCTTCCCGAACTCCGGGTCAAACCGATCTCTCGGGTCAACCTTTGCCTTTCCTCTTACAGTTCTACCAGCATAAGTAGAAACAGCGATTGTTTCATTAGCTTTTGTCGTGTAAAAATCATACTTTGAAATAGGGAACATAATTTTTTATCCTTTCTTTAACTTATATAAATATTATATCATATTTTTTTTAAAAAATCAAGTTAATGTTACTTTTTATTAAATTTTCATAAATATTTTTTTCTTAACTTTCTATAAATATTATATCAAAAATTTTTAAATAAGTCAAAGAAAAGGGGCCATATGGCCCCAAAAAATTATATATTTAAAATTCTATTGATAACTTCTCTTAAATTAGAAATATTTGGTACCTGCTCAATAGTATAAGTTCCAGATTTAATTAATCGAAGCCAAACTTGAACTAATCCGCTATTTTCATTAAACATTACTTATACCTCCTATTAAAATACTTAATTCGGCAAGAGTTGAATCTACTTCTTGTTGATAATTACTTAATAAGATACTTAATTCTCCTAATGTTTGTTCAGTAATTTGTTGATTTTCTGGCAATGAATCTCTAAAATATTCAACAAGAGTTAATTCATCTTCATCATATTCCCAATTTTCATTACCTTCACTATCTATCATTGTATGGATATTATATCTTTTATAAACAGTATCAACATTTACTTCTAATTCTGGAACATTAGTATCTTTTTGTCTTAAAACATTATATCTTTTAATCATTTTATATAAAACCTCCTATTTTTAATATGAATTGGAGTATGTGATTTCTTTTTCTTATTTAGATGCTTTTTATATTGGTATATATATTTATTCCATAGTAATAAAGT
>Ga0247611_10002649_pt1 | contig 28222 bp, 20 predicted proteins | sample 177DNAGHGhighgp2_FD_192422 | JGI IMG/M metagenome (GOLD analysis project Ga0247611, IMG submission 192422) | Sheep rumen microbial communities from Palmerston North, Manawatu-Wanganui, New Zealand - 1770 DNA GHGhigh gp2 | ecosystem: Host-associated > Mammals > Digestive system > Stomach > Rumen... | reverse complement strand
ACTTGGTAATCACGCAGGAGCAAGGGGCATCCAATCCGGTGGTGAAGGGCTTGAAGCCGCTGCTGACCTTCGACGTCTGGGAACATGCCTATTACTTGGACTATCAGAACCGCCGCGCTGCTCATCTCGCTGTCCTCTGGCAGATTATCGACTGGGAGGTTATTGAGAAACGCAATAATTATTAGGATAGAGAACTGTAAGTCTTTGTGGACACGATGAAAGAATACCAATATCATATTTTTAGCCCATATAGGGTTTGCCCGTTGGGGGCACACGTTGATCATCAACATGGATTGGTGACGGGATTTGCGATTGACAAGGGCGTTGACCTATACTTCGATGTAAGAGGTCAGATGGAAGATGGAAGATGTGACCCGCATGTGCATCTGGAGTCGAGGACGTTTGAAGGAACGGTGGACTTTGACATCGATGCTCCGAGTCAGGTGAAGGAGCATCATTGGGGCGACTATGCACGGGGTGCCAAGTATGCGCTGCGGAAGCGGTTTGAGTTGAAGCGGGGTATCACTGGCGTCATTCAGGGGTCGCTGCCTGTGGGTGGCCTGTCATCGTCGGCAGCTGTGCTCATTGCCTACGTAATGGCGTTTGCAAAGGCGAATGATATAACCCTCCAGCCGTTTGAAGTGGTGAAGATTGCATCGGAGGCAGAACGAGAGTACATTGGACTGAATAATGGCTTGTTGGATCAGGCTTGTATCGCACTGTCGAAGAAGAACCAGCTGATGTTCTTGGATTGTGACTCGAATGAATACAGATTGATTCCTTTTGGTGGAGTTAAAACGAACACGGATAAAACGGATGAAACGGATAATAAAACATCCGTTCAATCTGAGAAATCCGTGGTCAAATTAAAAACTAATTTGTGTTCAGACCTCCCCTTTGAGATTGGAATCTTCTTCTCAGGACTGACACGTTCGCTGGTAAACTCGGACTATAACCTTCGGGTATATGAGTGCAAGACGGCTGCGTGGAATATGCTGGCCTATACGGACCAACCGCTGAAGACGTTTGATAAGACATTCCTTCGCGATATTTCCAAGGCAACGTTTGAGAAGACGCGGATTGCGATGCCTGCGAGGTTTGCCCGTCGTGCGGAGCACTTTTACTCAGAATACCGTCGTGTGCGTCAGGGCGTGACGGCTTGGGAAACGGGGAATATGAAACTGTTTGGTAAACTTTCGTTTGACTCGTGTGAGAGTAGCATCCATAATTATGAGTGCGGCTCGCCTGAACTCATTGCTATCTATGAGATTATGCGGCAGTTGCCGGGAGTCTATGGAGGCCGTTTCTCTGGGGCTGGCTTCAAGGGGGCCTGTATTGCCCTTGTTGATCCAGAGTACAAGGATTCTATTCAGGAAGAGCTTACCAAACGCTACTTGGAAGAATTTCCAGAGTACGAGAAGACTTTTCAGGTATTTTGGGTCCGTCCTGACGATGGAGCCAGATTTGTTTAACGAACACGAATCTCACTAATCTGACGAATAGCTGCGCAAGCAGGAAAATAGATTCGTACAATTCGAGTTATTCGTGTTCAAAATGAGAAAAATATGAAATGTGTTGTTATAGCAGCAGGGTATGCTACGAGGTTAGGGGAGTTGACAAAGAATTTCCCGAAGCCATTGTTGAAGATAGGAGAGAATACCATTTTGGGAAGGATGCTGGACGATATCGACAGGATTCCTGAGATTGATGAACATATTATCATTACAAATCATAAGTTTGCAGGCATCTTCGATGATTGGGCAAAGACGAACACTAATCCCACGGATGGTAAGTTATACGAACACGAATCTCACAAATCAAACGAATATTCGTGCAATTCGAGTCATTCGTGTTCAAAATATAAGAAGCCAATAACCATCGTTGATGATGGAACAGAGACAAACGAAACTCGTCTTGGAGCTGTATGCGATTTGTTGTATGCAATGGATAAGCTCCGCATCGATGATGATTTGCTGGTAGTGGCTGCTGATAATCTGCTGTTTTTCTCATTCCAAGAGTTTGTGGACTTCGCCAAGGAGAAACAGACGAGTTGTATCATGTGCCACGAGCAGCCTTCGATAGAGAAACTACAGCGTACAGGTGTCGTGGAATTGGATGCCAACAACAAGGTTTCGGGTATGGAAGAGAAGCCACAGGTGCCAAAGAGTCACTGGGCAGTGCCACCATTCTATATCTATCTGAAGAAAGACCTCGACTTGGTACGCTATTCAGTAGAAAACGGTTGTGGCAAGGATGCTCCAGGTAATCTCGCTCACTATATGGTGGAGCATACCACTATGCATTCTTGGCCCATGAGTGCCGGACGTTTCGACATAGGGTCATTAGACACCTATTACGAAGCTGTCAAGCGCTTCGGATGATTTCATTCATTTTCTCTGGCGCAGAGAAAACGAACCTTTTGAGCCCCTTTGAAGGGGCGGCTATAAAGCAGGGTTCCCCTACAGGGTCACAACCTCCTCATCCTCCTTGTCCTAAGGAGGACCTCGAACCACTCCTAAATCCTCGCCAATCATTGGCAAGGACTTAACCGCTCCGCCTGTCGCTCTTACATTAAGGTATCCTCGACCCATAAAGGGTCGGGATGATATTATAAAATTGCGAGGCGAGCGATGATTTATTTTTAAAAATTTATCTAAAAACTTATTATATGATGAAAATTGCAGTAGCAGGAACCGGCTATGTCGGTATGAGTATCGCCACATTGTTGGCACAGAAGAATCACGTAACAGCTGTTGACGTGATACCTGAGAAGGTGGAGAAAATCAACAAAAAGATCTCGCCTATTCAGGATGAGTATATTGAGAAGTATTTAGCAGAGAAAGAGCTTGATTTGACGGCGACGCTGGATGGTAAGGCTGCTTACAAGGATGCGGACTTTGTGGTGATTGCGGCTCCGACGAATTATGATCCGCAGAAGAATTTCTTCGATACGCATCATATCGAGGATGTGATTGACCTCGTGCTGAGCGTGAATCCTGATGCCGTGATGGTGATTAAGAGTACTATCCCTGTCGGGTATTGCCGTTCGCTGTATGTAAAGTATGCGCTGAAGTTCTTGACGGACCCGGCGTTGAAGGGAAAGAAGTTTAATCTGCTGTTCTCGCCTGAGTTCCTACGTGAGAGCAAGGCATTGTATGACAACCTCTATCCCTCTCGTATTATTGTAGGCTATCCAAAGATATTGCCTGCCGATAGAAACAGAAAGTGGGATGAGGAGAATGCTGCAATTACTGCGATAGGTAATCCAGAGGCAGAAGAGAAGGCTAAGATTTTTGCCAACCTCCTCCTTGAAGGTGCCATCGGTCCCTCAAAAGACTCACATGATGCGGTAGCAAATGTTCAATGTTCAATGATCAATGTTCAATGTGAAAAGAACATTCCTTGTCTCCTCATGGGTATGACCGAGGCAGAGGCCGTGAAGCTGTTTGCCAATACTTATTTGGCTTTGCGTGTATCTTATTTCAATGAATTGGATACGTATGCTGAGGTGAAGGGCCTCGATAGCCAGGCTATCATTTCGGGTGTAGGTCTGGATCCTCGTATCGGTACACATTATAATAATCCTTCATTTGGTTATGGTGGTTACTGTCTGCCTAAGGACACCAAGCAGTTGTTGGCCAACTATGCGGATGTGCCTCAGAACATGATGACGGCCATCGTGGAGAGTAACCGTACTCGTAAAGACTTTATTGCAGATGAGGTGCTGCGCAAGGCTGGTTACTATACGGCTAATAGTGACTGGAGTGAGAGCGCAGAGAAGGAAGTGACTATCGGTGTGTTCCGTCTGACGATGAAATCTAATTCTGATAACTTCCGCCAAAGTGCCATCCAAGGCATTATGAAGCGTGTGAAGGCCAAGGGTGCTAATATCATCATCTATGAGCCTACGCTGAAGGATGGTGAAACGTTCTTCGGGTCTCGTGTCGTGAATAACTTGGAAGAATTTAAGAAACAGAGTGATGCCATTATTGCCAATCGCTATGACGAGGCATTGAATGATGTTCAGGAGAAGGTATATACTCGCGATATTTTCAAGAGAGATTAACGAACACGAATCTCACGAATAACACGAATCTATGAAGACAATATTAGTGACCGGCAGTGCCGGATTTATAGGATCGAACCTTGTATTGCGTCTTTTTAAAGAGATGCAGGAAGGAACTATTGTGGGACTGGATAATCTGAATGATTATTATGATCCGACACTGAAAGATTATCGCCTCAGTGAGATTGAGAAGGCTAAACCTGCGGGAATTGAATATGAGTTTGTCAAGGGCGATTTGGCTGACAAGGCGCTGATTGATGGACTGTTCGAGAAGTACCATTTTGACGTGGTGGTGAATCTGGCTGCACAGGCTGGTGTGCGCTATAGCATCACCAATCCTGATGCCTATATACAGAGCAACATGATAGGCTTCTATAATATCCTGGAGGCTTGCAGACACGCCAATAGAAAAACTGCCGCTTCGCGGGAAATTTTGCAAAATTCTGATCAAAATTTGAATCATTTCCAGACGAAGTCTGCTCATGAATACCAAGGAGTAGAACATTTGGTGTATGCGAGCAGTTCGAGCGTGTATGGTGGCAACAAGAAGGTTCCATTCAGCACAGATGACAGGGTGGATAATCCTGTGTCACTATATGCCGCTACCAAGAAGAGCAATGAGTTGTTTGCCCACTGTTATTCAAAACTGTACGACATCCCCACAACGGGCTTACGCTTCTTTACAGTATATGGTCCTGCCGGTCGTCCTGATATGGCATACTTCGGTTTTACCAACAAACTACTGAAGGGCGAGACCATTCAGATATTCAACTATGGCAACTGCCGTCGTGACTTCACTTACGTCGATGACATCGTTGAGGGCGTGTATCGTGTCATGCAGAAGGCTCCAGAGCGCAAGAAGGGTGAAGATGGCTTGCCCATCCCTCCCTATGCAGTATATAATATCGGTGGCGGCCAGCCAGAGAACTTACTGGACTTCGTGAACATCCTGCAAGAGGAACTGGTGCGAGCCGGTGTCCTTCCCGCAGACTTCGACTTCGAGGCACACAAAAAGCTCGTCCCCATGCAGCCCGGTGATGTACCCACCACCTATGCTGATGCCACAGCCCTTGAACGTGACTTCGGGTTTACGCCAAAGATAACGTTGAGAGAGGGATTGAGGAAGTTTGCGGAGTGGTATAAAGCGTACTATGGATAATCCTTTATCTTGATAAGATATTCTGGCAAGCCGGTCACAAACCTGTCGGTTCTTGAGCAACTCCGATAGTGACGTGGCCGCTTGTCGGTTAATATAAGGCAATGAAGATCCTGAAAGCCATCTGGCAGTTCTGTAGCTACTTGTTCGTTCCCCAATGGGGGAGAAGCAAACGATGCTTATAACAGTTATATAGACTCACAATGAAAGGCAATAGCGTTACCATATTTATAGGCTCTTCTTTTCGTGAAATGCCATACAGACGATGTGTTGGCAATAGAATTCGTGAGTTGAGTTACAAGTGGGAGAAGCAGGGAGTGCGTCTTTATCTGAAACGTTGGGAGGACTTTAGGGCTACTTACGATGGTAAATCCAAGCAACAGGAGTATATTGACGAACTGGTGTTGCCAAGTAATATTTGCATTTTCTTCTTTGGCGAAAGAATTGGAAAATACACAGAGCGAGAACTCGATGCTTGTATTGCAGTCAATCATCCTGAAGTGTTCTGCTACAGGGTTCCATCCAGAGTAAAGCACAAGATGAGTGATGATGTGCTTACAGTCATTTTGGGGAAGGGACTTACGGCGACTGATTGTAATAATCCCGATGATCTTGCTAATAATATAGTGGCTCGAATAGAGGATTATATTACAAAGAATAATTTGGCAACAGGGGAACCATATCAGAATAATATGGAAGAGAAGTGGCTTTATACAACTATACCCGATGACATGGCGTTCAAACGAGATGAATTTGGAACGACTATCCGGGATTTGGACGATATGAGCGAACAATTCCTTGGGGTGAGATGCAAACTTCATCCTATGAGGCACAAAGATTTGCTGGAGTTTACAGACCATTATGTGCCATATTGTAAGGAACAGACTTCTGCTGAGGACATCGTGGAGATGAAGAAAGCCTTTGATTTGAAAGACTCAGGTAAAACTAATCTTAAAATTACTTTTTTCGTCACTTCTGATTCAAAAATATATCAGAACAATGCAGAAGTCAAGAATTTGATTGGTAATCGAGAATTGTTTACTTGTAAAGTTAACGGGCCTGAGACCATCAAATGGGAATTGTTCACATGGTTGATGCGAGAGAAGAAAATCATTGTATGGCAACAGATGTCAGGAATGACTATGGCCAATGATCAGCTTCTTTTGGATGGTAGGTCGCTGGTGTCGATGAACACACTGGATCCGTCGGGGAACACTCAACAGCTGTTGACAAAGAGAGATACCATTGATTTCCAAATATCAAAGACTTCAGATGCACAGACTCTACAAATGTTACTAAAGCAGAAGTCTGACACGGAAGCGAAATTGTGGTTTTCTGTATCTACATGCATCAACAACTGGATATTCGGAGAGTATCAGAAACAGGTCCAAGAGGGTCTGGAATATGACGATATGGAGTCCGTCAGACGAGCTGGAGATATGGCAAAGGCTCGTCTCGATGCCATGAAGAATGAAGGCAGTCACATCATCAGTGAGCTGCAAACACTCGTTGAAGCTATCAATAATCAGATTGCAGAAAAGGAAAAGTTCCTTGGTGATCCAAAGGTTGTTGAGAAAGTCAAAGAATTATTAGAAAATAAGGAGAATATACAACGTACCTTGGTTGAAATGGGGGGAGCTACAGCGGAGCAGCTATTGGGAACTCAGCTATATCTTGTTGGACTATATGACAGCTATATTCATCCGCATAAGACATCAGATGAAGAGGACGAGATCTTTAAACGTATTATTAACGATGCAGACAAGTTTGGACTGCTGAACCCGCAAACAGAGGTGATTCGCATGAACTACGGCAACAGGTTTAATCGCAAGGAGAAATATAGCGAGGCTCTGAAACATTATGAGAAGGCCGTAGAGAACATAGAGAAGATTGAGGATGACAGTTGGATGACACTGAGAATCAAATCCACCATATACGTGAGAGTATTCCATACGTTCAGGGAAATGGGAGATGAGGATCGGATGGCAGTGATGCTTCAGAAGCTAAGGCGGCATACAGATCATTGTGCTGAATTAGGTGATGGCTATCTAACGGATAAGGCCATGTATATGTCGGCATTGTTGACAAGTCTGCACAACGTTCATAATGGGAAAGAATATGCCGTCATGGAGGCTATTGCTGTGTATGCGAAGATCAGGGAAGCACTTCATCTTCCCGTGACAGATCAGTGGTATAGTGACATCTATTGCTATTTCCCCAACCAGATAGGAGGATATTTGATTGACCATCTTAAAGACTATAATCCTAGCGATAGGCCTCGAATGCTCTATCAGGCTGAGATACATTTGCTTGATGCGGAGGGAAATGCGCTTAGACTGCTGAAAGCGAACCGGCATGAAGGATTAAAACAACTGGCGGAGATATGCCATCAGTTGGGATTCTTGTATTATCATTATGGTCCAGAACGTTGGTATAAGGCAGTGGTGTACTATAATGAGTCACTTGATTGCAAAAGGGAACTGATGGCATCTGAAGATAGATTTGAATATGAAATGAGTTATGCTCAAACATTGGTAAATCTTGGGGGCGTAATGGTAAGTATGTTGGAACACATAGAATTATGTCCGGATGCACTTAATCTGTCAAACTATCCTATTGAAATTGCTAATGAGGCTGTGAAGATATATAAGGCACATATGAATCCTGACAGCGAACCTTCTGAGCAACATTATTACGAGGCATTGCAACTCCTTGGTACTGCTTACTATTATAGTGGCCAAGTGGCTAATGACAGTGAAATGATAGAGAAATCACTTCCATTATTAAAAGAATGCTGGAATTGGCATCTGGCACACCCCTGGAATACATATATCGATAGTTTCGAGGATTATTCTGGTAGCATACTGAAGAAAATGGGTTGGATTTAACAGCCTATTCATGAAATGAGAAGTTATCCAGATGCATAGAGTCGCGAGGATTATAAGGATGGAGGAGATAAGCCGCTATCTTACGAGTATAAAACCAATTGTTGGCAGGAAAGTAATTGCGGCCTGCCGCAGGAAATTAGGATTGGGATGAACTATTTGATATTTAGAAAGAGGGCTGAGATTGTAATGTCAATGCCCTTTTCTCGTTAAAAATGCGTAATTGTTAACGAGAAATAGGAATGAATCCAAGGAGATTTCTTATTTTTGCAAAACAACTGTTGTTGAATAAATATTCTCTAATGTGGCAAAATGGACAAAAATGAACTGAAGGAGATACGTAAACAGAAGTTTGCTCAAATGGAGCAACAGCTAAAGGAAACGCATCCAAAGGAGGAGGATAGTCTATTTTACTATCATTCTTCTGAGGAACGTATAGTACTGTCACATGCCTTGTTTTGGACAATGACGCTGCCTCAGTTCTTTAAGAGCAGGCTTAGAAAGGAAAAGTTCTTTCTCTTGCTTCGTCAATACCAAGAGGAAATGCTTGATGCGTTTCTTCAGGATGATGATTATTTCTCAGACCTTTTGCATTATTGCAATATCCTGTATGAGATGCTGCCCATGATACTGATGTCATCGCATTTAAGAGAAGAAAAGGATGCCCGTAAACTTGCTGCCGTCTCCGTCGTAGCCGCAGGCTATGCTGGTGACATGCCGGAAGAGTTGGCAAATGAACTGCTCGATGACATCGACTACCATTTCAATAAGGTGAAGTGTCGGAAAATCGAGGGGATGATGCCACAGCTGATGAAGATGGTGGAGAGTGAGATGGAGGGGATGAAAAGATAATTGGCTACTCCTAATTTTATCTTGATGAAGGGATATGTTAAGACTGATTGCGATAAGACCACTTGAAGGGTGTAAGGACTATGCTATGAAGTGTCTGCATACTGCTGAGACTTACTATTTCTGTAACATGTTTGACGTTGCGGAAAACGGTAGAATTGTCCGCAGAACAGAAAGAGGAATGGGCACAGATGAACGCTTATACCAGATTAACGGAGGACCAACAAAGCTGATGCTGTCAGCCATAGTTGGAAAGAACGGCGATGGTAAGAGCTCCATAGTAGAGTTGATGATGCGCTTGATAAACAACTATGCAGCATCGACACTGGGCATGATGAAAGAACCAGGCTCTCTGGTAATTGCGAAAGGAGTCTGTGCGGAGTTATTCTACCTGCTTGATAAGGGAATATACAGACTCTATGATATGGAGGGAGAAGGAATAGCCCGTCTGGAAAAGGTGGCCACGATACTGAGAAATGGGGATGTAAGAATGCTGGCAAGGCCAGAAACCGTTGATAGCACGGGGCAGTTGGAAGACGAGTTCTTTTATACAATGGTATCGAACTATTCACACTATTCGTACAACGTGTATGACTTCCGTAGTGAGTGGGCAAGGCCACAGGGTATGAACCAGATTTCAGATGAAAGGTGCTGGCTTTACCATATATTTCACAAGAATGACGGCTACAGAACGCCGCTTGTATTGAATCCTTATAGAAATCGTGGCATTATAGATATCAACAGGGAAGCCTTCTTGACACAGCAAAGGCTTATTTCTCTATTCCTTGATGCGGAAGCACCGGGAAGAGGGAGGCCAACGTTTAGGGAAATGTATGGAAAGGTGGCCAGTCATGTGGCTTTGGAAGATCCAGGTGTTTCGAAGTTACAGGAGAAAACTATTAAGGAGTATTTTACTTGGGTAAAGAATGACTCACTGCTTGACGATGTGATCAATCGAACAAAAGTACGTTCACATGATCTTGTTGATGGAGGAGAGGTGTATATCAACAGTGACGAGTGCATCAGTCTATTGAAAATTATTGCCAACAAATGGATAAAGTCGAACAAAATACTATTGGGAAAAATTCAGAAGTGGGATAAGGAGGAGAAAAATAAGAAGAGTGCATTGGGTGAAGACAGAGGATATCTGACTGAAAACAGCGACCTGTCGAACTGGATGGTTGAATTGGAGCAGACAAATTTCGGTGAGAAGGAGGAAGAGAAAAAAGCACTTTTAAGGGAAATAGAACCTTTCAAGACCTTCAATATGTCACAACTGCAACGTATTGGTTTGATAAAAGTTGTTTGCGAGGCTGTTGCTGGTAAAATGAAAGGTTGTCAGGTAAATGAGGAAGACCAGTTTAACCTTACATCAAAAGTGATAGCTCTTGACTATGATGACCTTACGATGCGGCAGAAATGCGAACACTATATTGTGTATAAAATAATATCAATATTTGAGACGTATATACAGGAATATAAAAAGCCGCATCGGTTATTTAATTCGCTGATTAACGGTAATCAGAAAATCCCTACCACATACATTGCAAACGGAATAGACAAACTTTGGGCTGACATTAAGCAGAGACCATCGCACATTACATTGAAATTGAGACAGGCACTTTACTACAGGAAGCACTATCTGAAGGGAAATGCAGACTGTTTTGAGTTGCTGAATCTCCAGTATTTGGATGAGTCGGTTAGGATTAATGCGGCTTTGAACCAAGGACGGCAGGCCGATGAGGAGATTTTGTATCTAATTATACCGCTTGACTCACTGAAAAACGAAATAAGGGATAGTCGCGATTTGGAACGGTTGCCGCCACCTATATACTATACACATGTGGTATTTACCAGTCAGGAGGACAGTGATAAAGTAATGATGATGGAAACACTAAGTTCTGGGGAGAGACAGCGACTGGTCATTATCAGCGGTATTATCTACCATTTGCGTAATATCAACACAATAGATGACGAGGGGATCAAGTATCACAACGTGAACGTGATACTGGAGGAGATAGAACTATATTTTCATCCAGAGAGTCAGCGAATGTTTATCAAAGAACTAGTTGGGATGATAGAACGGGCCAATCTGACAGAGGTAAAAAGTGTTCATATATTGATAGTGACACATTCGCCTTTTGTTCTGTCTGACATTCTTAAAAGCAATGTACTGATGCTGGAAAAGGGAAGGCCTGCAAAAATAGAACAACCATTGAGAACATTCGGAGCCAACTACTACGAGATGCTTGATACAGGATTCTTTATGGAAAAAGGAGCGATAGGAGAGTTTGCTTTATACCATATAGGAAAAACCGTGGAAGGGCTAAACGAGTGGTATAAATTTGGCGGATTAGAGGTTCGGCAGAATCATAATCTGCCGAGGATGGGCAGGCAGGAACTGCTCGATCGAATCAGAGTGATAGACGATAGAATCATCAGGGAATCGCTGATGGGAAGATATGACGATGTGTTTGAGAGTGATACTAGTATTGATGATGAAATAAAGATGTATCAAGAACGTATAGAAGAATTGGAAAAAAAGAGAAGAAATGTGGTACATCCCGAAGCCTGATAACGACAAACTGGACGACTATGTGAACTATATGTCGGCCAAGATAAAAGCCTCTCCTCATTATCGTACATTTAAGCCTGTACTGGAAGTGGAGAGAGGCGGCAGAAAGGTGGACTATGTAGAGTTGTTACTTAGAACTGCCCCCAGTAGACAAAGGAAACTGAGTAAGGCGTTGATGAAGCGCATCTTTGGAAAGAAGTATCAGGAGAAGCACTTGCGACAACTGAAAGGCTTGGATAAGAAACGCCAAGATGGAACACTGACAATCCCCAAGGAGATATGGTTGTACGACACATATCATGACAAGGTAAATAGTTTGCGGAGATTGTTCAGCTACGATGGTTGGATAAAAGGTGACAGCGTGTATTCATATCAACTGTCTGGGGTGAAGAAAACTAATTCTTGCCCCTACTGTAATAGACAATATACGCTAACGATAGAGCAAAAGGACGCTAAAGGCAATGTGAAAATCCACATAGCAAAGCCCCATTTTGACCATTGGTATCCTCAGCAGACATTTCCGTTGCTAGCTCTAAGCTTTTATAATTTGCTGCCGAGTTGTGCCGTATGTAACAGCAGCATTAAGGGGGCAAAGGTATTGAGCGTGGGGAGATTTATTCACCCTTATGCACAAGCTTCTGGCTATGGACCTGACTTCAAGTTCAGAGTGCTGTTCAAGAGTGATAAGGACTATTCTCTTTGTGAGACTCGTTCAAGCGATGTGCGAGAGGAACGAATGAAACGAACTTTCTATATAGAGGATGTATATAAGTACCACGAGAAATTGGAAGTGGAAGATTTGGTGAAATTGCAACGGGAATATTCAGGCACCTATCTTAAAAAAATGGTAAGAACAGTGCTGAAAGATCTGATGCCAAGATTGAGCGTGAGGGAGATTATTAGAATGTTGTTTGGTGCAGAGATTGATGCAGCCCACATGATTGATAGACCGATGAGTAAACTAAAGAAGGATTTACTGGAACAGTTTCATATTATAGACGAGAAAGGGAATTTGCATCCAGAGATGTTAAAAATGATATAGGTATGGCTATAGATTGCGAAAAGTTGTCGCTTATTGATGGAGAATTCGGACCTAATGGTATAGGACATAAATATAAACCAATGTCCTATCATGGGGTAAAGGCAAAGAAATCGAAAGACAAAACACGATGGAAACATCCTGCTTATGTGGAATACCATGTTTTTAACCTTGCAGATGAACATGATGGCAGTTTTGGTGAAGATGGGATAGCAGATAGAAGATGGGTTAATGATGATGGTAAAGGGCTTTACTCTCTTGTAGATGACTGTAAGGAAATATTGGGTAAAGATAATGAGGAAAGATTTGCCTACTTTCGTAACCCAATGAATGCATCGGATCCATGGCACGGGTATCCAATAGATAGTTCCGAAATAGGAGATGAACTGATTGATTATTGGTATAAGAAAAAAGTGATATCGGAATCAACCTATTTAAGATTAAGCAGACATCAGCCAATATGAATAATACAGTTGAATTTAAGATAAAGGCCAATCTTATTGATTGCTACCTCTATGCAGGGTATCTATTTCTTGTAATGGTAAATGGTAGGATAACTTATGTGTCATACCATAAGGTGATTCATCGACTAAAAGAAAGATACCCTCAATATGCAGGCTTAATAGATTTGATATTCCTGCATAACGAATATAGCAAATCGTTGGCAGGGAAAATATTGCTTGGCATACAGGAAATCAAGAATGAGACAAAACGTCTATGGCTACGAGCATCCAAAGAAATAGATTTTGTGTTGGATTTTGCTGATATTGAGGAGTACTGCGAAGAAGTAGGAGAATGGAAGTCAATGCCACTTGATATAAGGATGTATGCCATGCGATTGTTCTTTGGTACTAAGGAGGGGCTTTATGAGAGTCGCTTGAATATGGAGGATAAAAGTTATAAATTACATCCGAGCACTATAGATAAGGTTCTTGATACGAAAGTCATTAATTTGAATGCAAAGAATGGTTCATTGGTCATATCTGCTGACAAAGAAGGATTGTTTGGGGCTGAAATATTTGAGGGTAATCAGAGAACGGTCGTCGATGAAGATGTTATCACACCAAAGCGCTCATTAAGAACAGCCTGGGCTTCAGTGTGCGATTTGGTGAATTATGAATCACACCAAAGATTTGAGTATATTAGAAACCAGTCATCGATGATAATTAAACAACCTGAGAAGAAATTCAGGTACGGTGACAATGTGGAACGGAAGAGGATTGTTTCGTTTGGAGAGTCTGTCTATGATATGGATTCGCTATTAAGAGCTGTGGATTTTAATAAAGAGGACATTGAGTATTGTTTTAACAGCAGTACAACAGGTTTCTTTATTTTGAAAGATGGAAGTTTCGTTAATGTTAATTTTAGAAACGAGTCGGGCTTCGCTGAGGTCTATTTTTCGTCAACATCAATTCCTATTCAGCAAAAACTATATAAAAAGACTCAAAGCAAAAAAGTCCTCTCAAGTTGTCTTGTACCTAATGGTTGTGTGGTGGAGTATTTTGACAGGGTCGTATTGTATCAGAAAGGTAAGGCTTATACGCTTGCGGAAAAGCAAGTTAATAATGTAAGAAGTTACATTGGCTCAAGAAACTATAGGGATATTGTCTCGATTATTTCAAGCGACGAAGTGGCTTTTCATTCTGTTGACAGCTTTGATTTGATAGAATCAGCGCCTGCTTTTTGCAAAAGATATGTGCCAGAGGCTGATGTGTTTGATGAATTGCAGTCATTTTAATAAAATTTTAGCTTATGCGAATCATTCATTTTTCAGATTTTCATCTAATCAAAGCTACGGTTGGTAATTCACGGGCTTTGATAGATCGCATGATAAAAGCCCTGAAAGAGGTGAATAAGGAGTCAAAGATAGACCTTGTTGTCTTCTCAGGCGATTTGGTTGATGTAGGTGGTAATGGTGAGCCTATATCAGAAGTGCTTGATCTATTTAGAACAGAAGTGATTGCCCGATTTGAATTGGAGTTGGCCATTCCTCAGAACCATTTCCTTTTTGTTGGAGGCAATCATGATATGTTGCGGAGCAATGATACCGAGGATGAGGATAAGGAACTTGATAGCAAGTTGAATTCTATTTCAAGTTTGGCTAATATCACTCGTTCCGACTGTACTGACGGATATAAACGTACTATACCATTCAAAGAATATGAAAAGGCATTCTATAGTTCATATATAGGAGGAACGGACCAATTAGAGTATTGCAACACCTTGTTCCAATCGAATATAAAAATGATGATTAACGGACAGCGAGTGGGTGTTACTCTACTTAATTCATCATGGCATAGTTGGGACTCAAAAGTCGATAAACATCGCGTGGCATTGGGACGGACACAGATTACTGATTCGCAAGATTTTTTATCCGACTGTGATGTCAAATTCTCAGTGTCTCATTATGATATAAGTTGGTTAAAAGATTTTGAGCAGGAAGATTTGAAGACTCTATTTGCACATCAATATGATATTGTCTTTACCGGACACACACATAGTTCTGCAATGAGGGCAGAGATTGAACCAGAGGGAGGTGTCTTTTATATAACAGCTGCTGGCACTCTTTGCGCTAACCTAGATCAAAGTAATACACCATATGCCAACGCTTTCCTAGTACTTGATTATAATAACTCTTATAAGCACTTACATGCAGTAAAATATAAACAGAACCAGTATGAGGAATTTGAATTAGATTCAAACTATGAAAATGGAGGTGTCTTTGATCGTTCGATAGCAGAGTACTCTAGTTTTGTACCGGTATCGACAGAGTTTGAGCGAATGTTCAGGAACCGCCCGTTTATTGATAGCCAACGCTTACAGGAGATTACAAAAGAGCTCATAGACGACAATAACCACACCTTACAACTTGTTGCACTTTCGGGCTTAGGAAAGACCCGTCTGGTTGTAGAGGCTTTTAGAGGTAAGAACAAGGCACATGCTTATTATTGTCAGTACAAAGAGAATAATGACACATCTATCTTTAAGGAGTTTGAGAAGATATTAGCCAGTCATGAGAATGATCCTGGTCTTATTATTATTGATGACTGTCCCAACAAAGTGCTATCTGCTATGATCAGCAAGCGCGATAATTACGGATCCCATTTCCGGCTGATAGGTATAAACAATATGTATTTCGATCGGGAGAGTATTATTGGTTGTAAGCAACTTCCTTTCAGCCACTATGACCTAGAATATGATGTCAACGACTACATAGACAAGCATGTGTCCGTCGTTAACAATGATGATTATATTGTCAAGCAAATCAAAGAATTGTCAGGCGGTTTCCCATCAGTGGCAATTGATTTGATAGAAACTTATCAAAGCGGTGAGAAGGTAGGCGTTGACTCTGTGGAGTCGCTCATTCCCAAATTGCTGCAACTAGATGGACTGTCAGAAGAGAAACGAGACAAGTTTATGACTGCTTTGTGTACGATGGCACTATTCCAGCCAGTCCCATATGGTAGAGATGATGCGTGGAACTATATTCTTATGGATGATGACATCACGCCGTTTTGGGGGAAGAGATATCCAGAAAGAAGCAGTATTTTTGCCAATACAATAACCCGTTACAAGGGAGCCTTCATTGAAATATCGGGCAGTTGGCTGAACGTACGACCTCAGCCGTTGGCCGTATGGCTTGTAAAACAATGGTTCAAAAACTGTGATAATGATGCTGATAGACTGGAACGATTGTTTACTAGTTTAAGAGGGTTGCCGGATCCGCCACAGAAGCTGATACTAGAAAACATGGCCAAGCGTATGGATTATATGCAGGGCAATGTTCAGGCAGAATATTTGTTTGCAGAACTCGTTGATATCAATGGAGGCCCTTTTGGTAATGAGAAAGTTGTATGTTCCGAGATGGGTTCCCGGCTCTTTCTCTCAATGGCCACGGTGAACCCATCTGCAGTTGCCAGATGTTTATTGCATGTGTTCTCCCAAAAGACTATCAAGTGGATTTTCGATCATGTAAAGGATGATACACGTCGTAACCTGATGTGGACTTTAGAGAAACTCTGTTTTGCCAAGGAGAGTTTCAACGATGGCGTACAGGTGATGGCCATGTTTGCATTAGCTGAGAATGAGAGATATGCCAACAATTCAACAGGTCAACTGTTGCAACTATTCCATGTTATGCTTGCCGGGACACAAGCCACATTGGAAGAAAGACTGGCTATTATACATATATTTAAGGACTTGGGTGATGCATATAAAGACCTGACACTCGATATATTAAAATCGGCCCTTCAGAATGACCATTTTATGCGCGATGGAGGCGTGGAGAAGTTTGGTTTTGACAGGAGAGAGGAATATCTGCCTTCACATAATGAGATTTTAGACTACTGGTATGCCTGTCGCGATATTTTATTGCAGTGGGCTAAAGAAGATGTGACAATCTGGGTAAAAATGTCAGACATTATTGCCAGTTATTATTTCCGTTGGTGTGCTAATGGTTTTGCGGCATACATTCTCTTCCCACTCTTAGAAAGTATTTATACTATTCATCCGGAAGGGAATGATAAACTCTATTATGAACTCAGACGCTCGGACAAATATGTCAAACGTCGTTTAAATGATGCAGAAAAGGCGACTCTGAGCGAATGGGAACAGAAATTTATGCCAAAAACATTTGTGACAAAATTGCGTTCAGAACGTCTCGATGTTGAGATCGACTATCATAAACCGTTTGAAGAACGCCTTCGGATATTGGAAGGAATTTTCTCGCCTATAGTCAAAGAGTTTTTGGACAACAAGTTGTATGCATCAAAAAAGACACTACTGGAAATTATTGATGATAAGGAATATTTTGACAGCAATTTCTCTTATTTTCTAATTGATAAATCCTCATCAGAACAACTTGAGGCCTTGTTTGATAATCTCGTTCAAATAGCTATTGAACGTAATATTGATGTGAAGAGGGGATTCTATTCAAATCTTTACTTTCATGCTAGAGAGAAATCAGTTTTCAATAAGAGTATAGAACGAATCCTTGAAGCCGGACTTCAGGAGCAATATGTCGCTCTTTTAGTGTTATCAGAGAAAGAGAACCTTACTGTATTGAGAAGATTACGTGATGAACAGTTGAACAAGAGGATTACCATTGATTTTATACCCATCTATTTGACACGAATTGGACTTATGTCTGATAAAATGTTTGTCAATGTAGTAGCTGCCTTTGAACCAGACTATTCAACTCATGCAAACATGCTATTAGATTTCGTTCAAATACATCGGTTTGGGGCTGATAAAGAGAAGGTGAGTGCTATCATCCCATATGTGAAGGAATTGATTTTGCGGTTTGATATCAATGTTGCTAATTCTAATGATGCAATCGGGTATTCGCGATTTGTGGGTGAATTTGTTCAGCACATTAAGGATGATGTTTTTATTAATGCTCTAAATAAAAAAATAATAGCCGCTTATCAAGATTGGAATCTGCATTCAAAACTTAGAGATACATACACCCCATTACTCAAGTATCACACTAAGGAGGTCTGGGAGGATTTCGTGAAAGCCTTTGTCGATTCAGAGAATCCGAGTTTTTATTTGCAAACAAAGTATGAACTTGGTTCAGGTAGTGGATTTGGTGCAGGACCACTTTTCCAGATAGATGAGACATTGGTAAAACAAATGTGTATTGACTATCCGGACGAGGCTCCTCATCGAATTGCACATATGGCTCCTGTTTTCCATTATAATGACGAGAAGGTGGTGGACAGATTCAGCGATTGGTTTATGTGGCTGATGGATTGTTTTGCTGATAGACCATATGTCCTTGATGGACTTCATGGGAATATACATACTTTTTCCTGGACAGGGTCAACTATTCCTTATTATGAAAGAAATATGTTGTGCTTTAAGAAACTATTGAACCATAGCAATCCGAAGGTAGTAGAGTGGGCACAACAGAATATTGCGGATTGCGAGAAAGAATTGCAGCGGGAAAAAGACAGAGAAGAGTATATTCGGTTGCATTATAATTAGACGTATGACACAGGATGAGAAGTGGAAAAGCAAGTGTCAGATGGCAATGACATTTATTGAGACAAACAAGCGTAACCCTTCTAAGTTTGTGGGTGAAGAACGTGAAATCCGCACGTGGATCAAGCATAATCGCAAACTGTTGAATGCAGAAAAATTGAAGTCAGAGCGCATAGCGAAGTTTGAGGAGTTACTGGAACTTGTAGAGAAAAATAAGCACAAGAATCAGTATCAATAAAGCGAATTCGACAAATGTGAGTTTTTTTGTATGAGCGAAGAAAAGAAAGATAAGTTGGTGCATAATAATGATGAAGGAGTGATCTCACCTTTCTCGTCTTTGGCTAATACTGGGATGATGGTAAAGGATAATCCAATTACTTCGGTGTTGAACTTCTCTGCACTATCGACGAAAATGAGTGAGATATGCAAAAGGAAGTATATTCCAGACGGCATTTCCACTATAAGCTCTTTAGCCAATAGTACTATATTGGGTAATGTGGTAAAACCACAGGATACAATAATAGATGTTGTGATGGGAAAAGGACTTGCTAACACTCTGTTTGTTGAACCAACAAAACTGCCTGTGAGTCCGTTAGGCTCTGAAATATCTGCGCTGACGACTATTCCCAAGGATTTATTCGAGCCAAAGATTTCTGTTCTGTCCGCATTAGAGATGCAATCCAGCATTATTGCTCTTGACAAAGGCATTCCCAAGATAACAAGTGTAGCATCTCAGATATCTTCAATCACAGGGATGCTCTCTGCACAGACAAAAGGCATTCAAGAATTGATTGCCCCGTCTCTGATGTTATCAGACTTACAAAAGATAGCCATTGATACGCATCAGAAAATTATCAATACTGGCGAGCTGTCAGAGTGGAAACTTGGGGTAGTTGATAGTGCCTCATTTTTGGTAGACAGACAGGTGGACTGGGCTTCTCAATTCTGTTCGTCTGTTTATGGTGAAAGGCCATTAGTGGAAATTGAAGAACTAGATACCATAATGCCTAAGGTTAATTTCCTCTCATTCCTTGAAGTAGAACTAGACGATGAGAAGAAAAAGAAAGAGAACATCAAGACAGATGAAGCCTTAGTGGAAACAAATGTCTATAAGGTTACTGAGAAGGGTAAAAAGCTGATAAACAAAGTTGTCAATATCAATAAACTATGTGAAAGAAAAGGTAAGAAACCCCTGTTTAAATATACAGGTGCTACAACCAAAGCTGCAGCATCGATGGGAGGAACACTCTGTTCGACACAAGATGAATTTGGGATCATTATCGATGGTTTATACGATTTCTTCTATGAGAATCTGAGCCGTATCAAAGAAGTTGTACCAGAAGAAGTAGTTAGAAATGATGCGGTGTTCCAATGTATATTCCACGTGAAGAATATGCGAACGGACTTACGCCATGATTATGAGCACGGGTCGGATGGCGATATTAGGAAAGCAAATAGAAAGATAGGTGATAGCTATTCACATTATGCAGGACGGCCTGTTCTGCTTTCAAGTTCTGATTTTATGAAGGTCCAAGATGGACTCTACAATGAGTTTGATGTGCTGGCAGACTATTTGACAGGAATCGTAATACGCAATGGCGAGGCATAAACATAAGAATCCGAGGGTAAAGGTGTTCTTCCGATATAGAGGTAGATGTTTTAGATTGCTGGAGGCTATAAACTTTGGTACAAAAACTGCACCTGAACTTAAAATCAAAGGACTTGCAGAAACCTATATGCAGACAAAGGATGACCAGCATCGGTTTGATGGACATTTTCATGTTGGCCAGCTGATAAGGTTCATTGATGGTAAAAATGTGGAATTTACTTATCATAAGGACGGATCAATTCTTTCTGAGGTGGTCATGTCGCCAGGGCATAAGGAATATTTTAACCCATACGGGAAAAATGAGAAGTGGACACCCTTATCGGAAATCGACTCGTATCAGCCGGTAATGGTTCTTCAAATATTATCTATGGCAGACTATAGGCCTGCGTTTATTGAGAATAAATACGGACTGAAAAACTATATCGTCAAGAATGAGAGACTATTTGAGTTTCAGAGAGGGCAAGGAATGATGGTGCTGATCTATTTGAAGCACAAAGACTTTCCCTTGGCAAAATACTGCTTTGATGACATGAACTATTCTGATGTGCTGATGAAGTTTGGTGAGAATCTCGAATTGTGTATTTTCATTCAAAAGCAACTGACTCCAGATAACGCTGGCTCTTTGAGGAACAATTTTACGTTTGTGGATAGGCTGGATGGGTATGATTATATGAGTAATATTCTGCTTAAGCATATCTTTGACAAAAACTTTGCGGGTTTTATGGATGTGGTTCAGAAAGGTGACCGATACTTTGATATATCGGAGAAAATGATGCAGGTGATAGAGTCTGTTGATCCTTTGTATAATAGTTTGTTAGCAGAAAAAATACCTATTCAGATTCATAAGCCTGAGTTGATTAGAATGCTATTGGATAAACTTGATGGGAAATATGATGGATATTTGAAGATGTCGGAGGAAGATAGGCTGAAAATAGTTTTGGTGCTATATTTTGGTGGCATCTTGATGGCTAATAATAAGGACCGGTAACAGCAATTATTCCCCACTAAGATGGCCAATTCTCACGGGCAGAGATTTGGGGAGGAACACTTGATGGGTACTGTGTCGGGTCGAAATATAAGGGTAGTATTACTAATCGCATGAAGGCTGTTATAGAGCCAAAAAGTACGACGGTTGGTTATCTGCTGTGTGCTTTCTGATTTGGGATTGGATAATACCTTTATTGATTCTATATTCAAAAATGGTAATAGTATATATATTAAAGGTTAGAATAACTACTTATAAAATATGGCATACACTAAGTAAAAGAATGAATATATGAGAGTATTGTCTGTTATCAATGATGGTCTTCTACATGCAGAAAATGCGCTGGTGGAAATGACCATTAGGGAGTATCTCGATATCGGTATAAGAATTTTACGCAACAACCAATATCAAAGAAAGAGAGTTAATAGGTCGAGTTCTATCTACTCCCTTCTACATGAAGACCTGAAACGCTTGTGTACAATTCCAACAATTGTACTTGCCTTTACTGATAATGGTAACGGTGTAAGACTTCATGTGGGTATGAATAGTGACGATCTGGAGTTGTGTTTAAGGGGAAAAAATCTTATTATTCTTGATGGACTACAGCGTACATATACACTACGCGATGTAGAGATGGACCTTCTATTCCCTCAAGAAGAGAAGGCACGTTTTATGAATCATATTATTCGCGTAGAAATATATAGTGGATTATCCAATACAGGAATATTATATCGCATGCTCACTCTTAACACCGGACAAACTCCGATGTCGAAAAAGCATGAGATAGAAATACTATATTCCAGTTATATTGATCAAGAGATTGAAGGCATTAGGTTTATTAAGCAGTCTTCAAATGATAGAAGAGAAGGACTTGACTGTTATAATTTCTATGATGCCATCGATGGATTTAATTCTTTTCTTGATTCAGATGAGTCAGCTATTGACAGATTTGAGGTTCTGACTGTAGTACAAAAGATGGAGAAGATAGTGAATAATGACTATCAGCAGGATTTGTTTAGGAAATTTATAAAACTATATAATGCGTTTGTTCATAGAGTTGATGAATTATCGGGGCAATGGAGTATAAGAGAAGAACAAAAGAGAGGACTGAACAGTGTATATGGCAAAGATGTTCAGGAAATATTCAGTAAAGCCCAAACCATTTCTGCTTTCGGAGCAGCAGTCGGTAAAGTGTTGTGGGACGGCACCGATCGAGGTTTCAACAATATAGAGGGTAGAATATTAGGTATCCAGATGGGAGGAGAACCTGATGATGTGTTTATGAAATTGCTCCGAGTGCTGGCAGATGTCAGGGAAAGAGCCAAGAAGATTGGTGTCGCCCAGCGTCTTCTCCTCAAAATGTTCTTTATTCGTCTGTTTGATGTCAATTCTGATTCTTATATGAATTTCAGCCATTCAATTGATAACGCTATCAATCAATACGATAATGGAAACGATTTACGACCAAGGCAAGAAAGCCTTTTTGATTAAGGATGGTGATGATGAACTGGCTTCAGTGCCATTCCCATTTTCAGACAAAGATCATCTGGGGCAAGATCTGCAAATGGCAGATGCGGCAGATTACTTGTTTTATACATATTATAAAAAGGATGTACGTGAACTTGATTACTGCAAAGCAAATGTAAATACAGGAATTGGTGGGGGTGCCCCACAAAGAGTCGGGTGGATGATTCCTCTTTCTGTACTTACAACAGAGGATCCTGCTATTCAAGGAGAACAACATATGAATCAGTATGCATTCTATGCATATTGTCATCTACTCGGAAAGGAAGAGATTATGGCACAGCTTGTTGATGATAATGAGTTGGGAGATATATTAGAAAGACTCTATCTCGATGGTTGTTTGTTGATAATCTGTAATGCACGGATGCCAGCAAACGTAACAGTTAAACATCTGGAGCTGTCGTTGGCGAGAAACGGATATTTCAGTACCTCCACAGGATATTGTAATCCTCAGATTTCTTCAAATCAAGAACTCAATTTAATACCTGCTTCAGAGATTCTAAAGCCTGACGGAACCTATGTACATGATTATATAGAGGACTTTCTGCAACATCATGTGTATGATGCCAATTCTTTCATCAGGTTCTTGTATCTATATCAAATAGAAGAGGTGTTGATGGATATGGAGATGGTTGAACTACTAAAAGATTATCTGTATCTGTTGGAGCACAACCAACCCAATTATCGGAAGGCAGAGAGTGCCTTTAAAGATGCAACTGAGTTGAAAAGACTGGAACATGTTGTGGAAAACGCAAGGCTGAATAGTGGGATGGCAACGGAACTAGACAGGAAATGTAATGCATTTCTCAATTCTGACCCCAATTCTCTTTTGGAGCAGCCTGAGAGTATCTATCAGGTGCGAAATCATATTGTACACAGATTCAGGAAGGCATCTGGCGATGAGCCTGCTGTGAAAGAGATATGCGACAGCCTGGAACTTTATCTCTATGATTTGTTGATTTGTTATAAGTTACCAAAGGTGAATAGGCCTAATCCATAATAGGGTAATATAGAGATGACACAGGATGAACGGTGGCAGAAACGATATGAGGAGGTTGTTGGCTTTATTGAGGCCAATCACAGGAATCCATCGAAGTATGTAACCTGTTCCTTTCTTTGGCACAAAGAAAGAAGCAAAGAAACATCCACCTATCCTAAATCCTTCCCTATATGGAAGGACTTAACCGAAGAATGGCAGAGACCGCTCATTCTTCGACTGTTTTGGTATCGCGGGACGCGCGATGAGTTATTTATTGGTTGCGCCATGAGAGATGATGCGGGACACGCGATGGGTTTTTATCGGCTGCGCTGGAGACTTGACTCCTGACTCCTTTACCTCCTTACTCCTTTGTTGTTTGTTAAAATGACTAAATAATGCTATTGGATATGCGTAAATTAGCAAAATTTGATTATTTTTGCAGATGAAATAGCAAAGACATGGAAAAAGTAAGGAGCATAACAGACTGGATTTCATCCAAACCACCACGTGGAAAATATACGTTTTCTCGCGAGGAACTATTGTCTTCATTCCCAGAAATGAGGCCAGAGGTCGTTTCAAATACTCTTTCTCGTGAAGTGAAAAAGGGTAGAATCATGATTCCTATACAGGGCTTTTATGTTATTATCCCTGATGAATACGTTTTAAGGGGATTCGCTCCGCAATCATTCTATCTTGATGATATGATGACGCACATGGGACGAAAATACTATGTCGCCCTGATGAGTGCAGGAAGCTACTACGGGGCTAGCCATCAGGCGCCCATGACGTTCTCTGTAATGTTGGAACATCCAACAATTCGCGATAAAAAGACCAATAAATATTCTACACGCTTTTTCTATCGGACAAGTATACCGATGGAATTTGTGGAGCGTCGACAAACGAGAACAGGGTATATCAACGTCTCGTGTCCGGAACTGACAGCTATCGACTTGGTGACATATCAGGCGCGATCGGGAAGTGTGACCAGAGCTGCCACAGTGCTTGCGGAGCTCGTAGAGAAGACTGATTTCCGAAAGTATGGTACGACCTTTCTTAAGGTGGCACCAACAGCATGTTTCCAGCGATTGGGCTACATCTTGGATGTGATATTGGAGGATAGCGAAGCTGCGGATGCAGTATATGGCTTACTGAAAGAGGCTTCAGTAAGGTTGCAGCCTGCTGCACTGAAACCGGGAAAGGCAACTGATGGTTGTGAATTGGATCCGCGATGGAAAATCTTCGTTAATGAATCAATTGAAATAGACGAGTTATGATACCTCAATCATATATTACAGAGTGGAGCGAGAAGGCTCCATGGGGATTGAACCAGCAAGTGGAACAAGACTTGATTATCTGTCGTGCGCTGGTAGCAATATATAGCGATGACTTCTTGGCCGAGCATCTGGCATTCAGGGGAGGAACGGCTTTGGGCAAACTGTATCTACAACCACAGCCTAGGTATTCAGAGGATATAGATCTTGTTCAAGTCTCTGCGGAGCCTATCAAGGAAACCATCGATCACCTGAGAGATGTATTAGCCTTTCTTGGTAATCCTGTGGTGAAACAAAAGAAACATAATAATACTTTGCTTTTCAAGGTTCAGCCGACTGATCCTGATGCAGATGAGATTCATCTGAAAATAGAGATTAACTGTAAGGAGCATTTCTCTGTGTTCCCGATGGTACGGCTGCCATTTAGTGTGAAAAACTCATGGTTTAGCGGTAGTTGTGAAGTGTTGACGTATGAGTTGGAAGAACTGACGGGCACTAAACTTCGCGCTTTGTATCAGCGAAGAAAGGGTAGGGACTTGTTCGACTTGTCGAATATTCTTAGTTCAGTAGCCGCTCTCGATAAAGACAAGGTGATGAAGAGTTATGAGCGGTATTTAGGCTTCACGGCTTCACATCTGCCTACATACAAGGAATTCGTATTGAATATGGTGGAGAAGTTGCAGGATGAGGAGTTCCTGTCGGACACAGACATCATCCTCGGCCCAGATGTGGATTATGATCCACAGGCTGCATATCAAATAGTGCATGACCAATTGATCGTCAGGTTGATGAAAGCAGATGAGTAAGCGTGTTTGATGTGAATGACTTGTTCAATAATGCCCTAGGTGCCCTGATCGGGGGTTTCATCGCGGTAGGGGTGATTAATGGAACACAGAGACACAAAACAATATGAGACAGGTTCAGAAGGGACTACAAAAGGTCGGCAATAGCCGGTCTTTATTCGTTCTATGGGCTATGCTAAAGACAAAAATTTGGCACTAAAGACGAAGTTTTTCGGGTGAATTCGGTTTTTATCAGTATTTTTATGTATTTTTGCACAAGATTAGCGGCATATATACGAGCATCCCCCGATTCAGCTTTTCGTGAGCTGGGTCGGGGAATGTTGCGTTTGGGCGGGAGTACCACCAAAAATATATTGATAGCACTACGGTAACCCATAAAAAAAGTGGGTTGCCGCCGAAGGGACGAAAGTAAAAAACTTCTATAAAGTTTTGAAGATTCAAATTTAATTTGTAAATTTGCCCCGCAAAAGGAGATTAACAATGAATACTGGGTGTTTGACAAGCCCCTGCTGGCGCATCCTGATATAAATTATTCAATTAACTTATAACTTTATTTTATGGCAAACAAAGAGAAACTCTTTACCGAGTTCACCGCACCTACCACTCAGGAGTGGCTCGACAAGATCGAGGTAGACCTGAAAGGTGCCGACTTCCAGAAGCGCTTGGTATGGAGAACAAATGAAGGTTTTAATGTGCAGCCCTTCTATCGCCGCGAAGACCTGGCGAACCTGAAGACGCCCGATGCTCTCCCCGGAGAGTTCCCGTTCGTGCGTGGTAACAAGAAGGACTCAAACGTGTGGTATGTTCGTCAGAACATCGAAGTGACTGATGCCAAGGAGGCCAACAAGAAGGCACTCGACATCCTGAACAAGGGTATCGACTCGCTGGGCTTCAGGTTGAAGGGCAACATGGTCTCGAAGGAGACGGTGGAGAGCCTTCTCGACGGTATCTACTGTGACTGTATCGAGGTCAACTTCGCCACCTGTCCGCGTCATTCCTTAGAACTGGCTGAGATTCTCGTGGCTTATTTCGCAGAGAAGGGTTACGATAAGGAGAAGGTGGTTGGCTCTATCGAGTTCGACCCGATGGCGAAGATGGTGATGAAGGGTAAGGATGTCACGCCGATACTGGAGATTGCTCCGAAACTCGTGGAGGCACTGAAGGACTATCCCAACTTCCGTTGTATCGCTGTGAGCTCTGATGCCCTGAACAATGCGGGTGCCTACATCGTGCAGGAACTGGGTTATGCGCTGGCTTGGGGTAATGAGTATCTGCAGCAGTTGACGGATGCCGGTGTCGATGTAGACCTTGCTGCCAAGAGCATCAAGTTCAATATGGGTGTTTCCGAGAACTATTTCATGGAGTTGGCAAAATTCCGTGCTGCCCGTCTGCTTTGGGCTCAGATCGTGAAACAGTACGAGCCGAAGTGCGACTGTGCTTGTAAGATGATTGTCAACGCCACGACATCTACCTATAATCAGACACTGTTCGACAGTTATGTCAATCTGCTCCGCTCACAGACAGAGGCTATGAGTGCAGCCCTTGGTAGTGTTCACTCGATGGTTGTGACCCCGTTTGATGCACCCTACGAGCAGGCTACAGATTTCTCTGAGCGTATCGCCCGCAACCAACAGTTGATCATCAAAGAAGAGAGTCATTTCGACCGTATTGTTGACCCAGGTGCTGGCTCTTATTATATCGAGCACCTGACAGACGCCCTGGCTCAGGAGGCTTGGAAAATCTTCCTGAAGGTGGAAGAGGAGGGTGGCTTCCTTGCTGCTGTCAAGGCTGGTACTGTTCAGGATGATATCAACGCTACCAATGTGAAACGTCATGGTGATGCCGCCAAGCGTAAGGAGTTCCTGCTGGGTACGAACCAGTTCCCGAACTTCACCGAGAAGAGCGAAGGCAAGAAGGCCGTTTCTGCTTGTTGCTGCGGAAAGGACCACGAGGATTGCGAACATCCGTTCAAGGCTATCGAGAGCACTCGTCTTGCTGCCGACTTCGAGGATCTGCGTATCCACACCGAGGAGACGAAGGTGCCTACCGCCTTTATGCTGACCATCGGTAATCTCGCCATGCGCCAGGCCCGTGCTCAGTTCTCTTGTAACTTCCTGGCTTGTGCCGGTTATAAGGTGATTGACAACCTCGGATTCAAGACTGTCGAGGAGGGTGTGGATGCTGCGCTGGAGGCTAAGGCTGATATCGTAGTCATCTGTTCTAGCGACGATGAATATGCTGAGTATGCCATCCCGGCCTTCAAGTATCTGGACGGCCGTGCGATGTTCGTCGTTGCTGGTGCTCCTGCTTGCATGGAGGATCTGAAGGCTGCCGGCATCGAGAACTACATTCACGTAAAGTGCAACGTGCTTGAGACTTTGAAAGAATATAATCAGAAACTTGGTATTTAAAGAATAGGAGACTTGAATTATGCGTAAACAGTTTAAAGATATTGATATCTATGCAGGCATCAAGGCTCAGGATGGTGCCAAGTGG
>Ga0247611_10002647_pt1 | contig 28249 bp, 23 predicted proteins | sample 177DNAGHGhighgp2_FD_192422 | JGI IMG/M metagenome (GOLD analysis project Ga0247611, IMG submission 192422) | Sheep rumen microbial communities from Palmerston North, Manawatu-Wanganui, New Zealand - 1770 DNA GHGhigh gp2 | ecosystem: Host-associated > Mammals > Digestive system > Stomach > Rumen... | reverse complement strand
AAGACCAAGGGAAAAACTAAATTTCCTTACCCCAAATGAGGTCTTTTTCAAACATTTTGCCTAACTTTACAACAAACTTGCACTTGCTGGTTGACTCTATACTTCCACCAGAACCGATGCTAAGTACGACCATGTGTTCAAGGTAGGAAACATCGGCACCGAGACCACGAGCTGGCAGTATCGCCGTAACGACTGGGGCACCATCGTCTGCCGCTACGTGGTGCTGATGGTCGTTATGGAGTTTGACGATGGTGAGAACATCATAGGTCGCTTTGAGGCTAAGCAAGACCATATAGACGGCAACACCTTCGATGAGGACGGCATGACGGTAGGTTACGTCAATGGACTGGTCAGCAATACCAAGGACATGGTAATCAACGGTTGGGAGGTGAAGACCGACTGCTTCACATCTACTCTGGCAAACAAGTAAAAAAACAGGACATTTTGGTGATTTCATGCTCTGAGAATAGTTTATGGAAAAACGCAAACCAGAGCGTAAAGTGATAGCTTTTGGAGTGTAAAAGCTATCACTTTACCTTCTAAAACGATAGCTTTCGCAGGGTAAAAGCATAGCTTTCACGACATAAAAATCACCCTTTTTCTGTCGTTACATACAAGCCGTTACTGATTATCAGAGGGTTACAACCTCTCTATAATTGCCGTAAAACCGACCGACCGCAAAGTTTTTCAAAAACCACCCCTCTATAAAGGGTTAAGAAAAGCACCGGGATAGGACAAAATCAATTACCAATGTTTTGCTTTGCCATTTTTTTTGCGTAGTTACACAAAAAACAGAGAAAAAGTTATTCTGCGAAAAAATCGGCATTTTATCTTGTTTTTTGAAATTATTTTAACTATCTTTGCAACAGTTTATTACCATATATAGGTTTAGAACATTTATTATGGTAAAACATTTAAAACTTTAAAACAAAACAAAATGAATTTGTTGCGTATTTGGTATAGTAAAAAGTCGAGGTTGAGTGCTGTATTTGCTGATATTTTATTTAAATTGATACAGAAACCGTTACTGTGTATGGATAGGCAAAATTCAATACAGATAAAAGGTAAACTACGGAATTGTAAAGTTATGATATCTGGGAATGGCAATTCCATATTAATAGAAGAGGGTGCGCTGCTCAACAAGGTTTTTATTGAAATAAGTGGTAGTAATAACAAATTAATAATCAGGAGGAATGCACGTTTTGCAGAAGGTGGCAGGATTAGAATAGAAGATTTCGGAAATACTATAGAACTTGATGAAAATGCAACAATGATTAATTGCTTTTTATCCTCTGCCGACAAAAACACTCGAATGTATATAGGGAGGAACTGCCTTTTTTCTGCTGATGTTATTATCCGAACTTCAGATGCCCATTCTATATTACGATGTGGAACAAATGAAAGGATTAATGCTGGTAAAGATGTGATTATTGGAGAACATGTGTGGATTTGCAATGGAGCACGAGTGATGAAAGGAACGGTAATAGGTGATAATTGCGTTATAGGAAGTAACACCCTGGTGTCAGGTCAACAGGTTGATGATAATTGTCTTGCAGTTGGAAATCCGTGCAATGTAGTAAAAAAGAATATTAATTGGTCAAACATACGATGTTAATTATAAATAATATGATGTGTCATGTTGTAACTCTGATGCTTGCAGTGGCGTGTTTCGTTTTTGCATACATAGTGGTGAAAGGGAAGAGTGATAGATTTATTTCAGGCTATAGTACCGCCAGCCAAGAAGAGAAGGTAAAGGTGAATGTTAATCGCATGCGCATATATTATTATATATGTGGCAGTTTTTGTGACACTTTGATTTTTGTAACCTCGTTTTCTTGGCGATAAAATCCATCAACAGGGAAATTGTTTTCGTGCATGCGGATTATGAGGGGTGTGTAACTCTTTGATAATCAGTGATGACATTTTTGAATATAGCAGAATTGGCTTGTAAAAGCTATCATTTTACATTGTGAAAGCATAGCTTTTACAATGTTATTTGTGCCAAATTACAATGTAAAAGCATACAAATTTTTAGGCTATACTACTCCGAGTTCTTGAAGGCGGCAGGAGTCATCCCGGTGAGGCGCTTGAAGTATTTGGAGAAGAAAGAAGGATTTGGAAACCCCATCTCGTCAGAAATCTGTGCCACCGGCTTGTCATTGTGGCGCAGCTCCACCTTTATGCGCGTCACTATGGCGCGGTCTATCCACTCCTTGGCGGTGATGCCGCTTGCCTGCCTCACCACGGTACCCAAGTATCGCTCCGTAAGACACAGACGCTCGGCATAGTAGTCTATATGGTGGTGCTCGGTGCAGTGCTGGTTGGCAAGCTGTATAAAACGGTCGAAGATGGTCTGCTCACGCGAGCGTGAGGAGGTAAGGATATCTTTGTGCTTGTGGAACAGCTGGTCGTAGTGGTGCATCAGGGCTGCTGCAAGCGCCGTCACACAGTCACGGTTATAGTCTTTGTCATGGTGCACTACCTGCCAGATGGTGTCAATGATATGATATGCTATGCCGATATCGCCGTCATTGACAGGCAACTGGAAGTCGCGCACCTGACCGTTGAAGGCAGAGGGCATCTGGCCATAGGCGAAAGGCATGTGGAAGCCAGAGAACAGTCCGAGGCCGAAGATTTGCAGGTCGTCAGACAGTTTGATGGGACTGATGATGGAACCCGGACCGAGATACACCAGTGTGCCGGCGGTGATGTGCCGCTCCTGCAAGTTGAAGTTGATGTGAGCCTCGCCGCTAACCACTATGCCGAAGCGGTGGTCGTTGATGGAGAACGGCGGTTTGTGCCGCATCAGCAGTCGAAACACAGAGTGGTCGCCGTGAACTACGGCAAGCTCGTTGTTGAAAAACACGTTCTTGCTTATCTGCGCCAGGTGCGGAGTAATGATGTCACGCATACGCGCCATGTCCATCAGTTTAGGCTGTTTGCTGTTCATAAAAAAGTTCTTTTTGTATACAAAGATAATCTTTTTTGCTGAAAACAAGCTCTTTTGTTGAATAAATCGAACAAAAAGAGCATTTTTTCTTTATAACAGATAACAGGCATTTGGAAAATACTCAGTAACTTTGTACCAGTGACAGACAGAAAGAGAATCATGAGAAAACTACTTTTTATATTTATAACGCTGCCGCTGGCGGTTCAAGGGCAGACACTGCAGGAGTGTCAGCAGGCAGCAGAGCGTAACTATCCGTTGATACGGCAGTATGGATTGACGGAGAAGACCACGCAGCTGACGGTTGAGAACATCGGCAAGGCATGGCTGCCGCAGGTGACTGCCACGGCACAGGCTACCTACCAGAGTGACGTGACGGCGTGGTCGGAGCAGATGCAGGCGGTGTATCAGCAGATGGGGCTGAACATGAAAGGGCTGCGCAAGGACCAGTACAGGGTGGGAATAGACGTAAGCCAGACGGTATATGACGGTGGCGCCATACGCAGTCAGAAGGATATTGCGCGGATGCAAGGTGAGGTGGAGCAGGCACAGACGGAGGTGACCATGTATCAGGTGCGCCGCAGGGTCAACGAGATGTATTTCGCCCTGCTGCTTGCCGACGAGCAGATAAGGCTCAATGCCGACCTTGAGAAGACACTCGCGGGAAGCGAGGAGAAGCTCTCTGCTATGTTCCACCGTGGCACAGCCTCAGAGAGTGACTACCTCAGCGTGAAGGTGGAGCGGCTGAAGGTGGTGCAGCAGGGGGAGGACATAAAGGCGCAGAGGAAGTCGCTCGCCATGATGCTCAGCACTTTCTGCGGCATAGAGGTGATAAACCCCTCAAAGCCTGCCGCTATAACCCGCACCACTACAAGCACGCTGACGAGCAGACCAGAGCTGAAGGTTATAGAGGCACGGCTGCGACTCGCCGATGTGCAGGAGGAGTCGCTCGATGCAGCGCTGAAGCCGCGCCTGGGAGTCTTTGCGCAGGGATATTACGGTTATCCGGGCTATAACCTGTTTGAGGACATGATGCACCACCGGTGGTCATGGAACGGCATGGTGGGGGCGCGGTTGTCGTGGAACATAGGTGCGCTCTACACCCGTAAGAACGACAAGGCGAAGATACAGCTGATGCGCGACATGGCAGAGAACAGTCGCGAAGTGTTTATGTATAACAACACCCTTGAGCAGATACAGCAGAATGAGAACATAGACCGCTACCGCCGCATGATGCAGGCAGATGACGAGATAGTATCGCTGCGCACGTCGGTGAGGCAGGCTGCCGAGTCAAAGCTCTCTCACGGCATAATCGACGTGAACGACCTGCTGAAGGAGATTAACGCAGAGAACAGTGCACAGACGCAGCGCACCATACACGAGATACAGATGCTGAAGGAGATGTATGAGCTGAGCTTTACCATAAATCAGTAGTTAAGACATCAGTAGTTAAGACATCAGAAGTTAAGACATCAGAAGTTAAGACATCAGTAGTTAGGACATCAGTAGTTAGGACATCAGTAGTTAGGACATCAGAAGTTAAGACATCAGTAGTTAGGAAATCAGTAGTTAAGACATCAGAAGTTAAGACATCAGTAGTTAGGAAATCAGTAGTTAAGACATCAGTAGTTAAGACATCAGAAGTTAGGACATCAGTAGTTAAGACATCAGTAGTTAAGTAATCAGAAGTTAAGTAATCAGAAGTTAAGACATTACGTTCTTTCTCTATAAAGTTTCAACACATTTGTCTTAACTCCTTAACTCCAGACTCCTTAACTCCTTAGCTCCTTAGCTCCTTAATCCTTAACTCCTTAATCCTTAACTCCAGACTACCCCAATAAAATGTTTAATTATTAATTATGCAATCTGAGATATGAATTATAAATTACTGTTTGGAATTGCCGCAGTATTGACAGCGTGTAATTCAGGAGATAAGGAATATGATGCCACCGGAACCTTTGAGGCTACGGAGACCACGGTAGCGGCGGAGCAGGCAGGCACGCTGCTGATGTTCTCGCTTGAGGAGGGCGATAACATTGAGGCAGGCACAGAGGTGGGACTCATTGACACCACCCAGCTATGGCTGAAGATAAGTCAGACGGAGGCGTCAAAGGCAGTGTATCAGAGTCAGAAGCCCGACCAGGAGAAGCAGATAGCGGCAACGCGTCAGCAGTTGGCTAAGGCACGCACTGAGCAGCAGCGATACAAGGAGCTGGTGGCTGACGGTGCTGCGCCAAGCAAGATGCTTGACGATGCCAGCAGCCAGGTACAGGTGTTGCAGCGACAGCTCGACGCACAGGTGTCGGCACTGCAGACCAGCACCAATGCGCTGAGCAGACAGATGGATGCCGCCGACGTGCAGGTAAGGCAGCTGAGAGACCAACTGTGGAAATGTCATATCAAGTCGCCCGTCAGTGGCACTGTGCTTGAAAAGTATGTGGAGCGCGGAGAGTATGTCACGCCGGGCAAACCGCTCTTCAAGATTGGCGACGTAAGGCACATGTACCTGCGTGCATACGTAACGTCGGCGCAGCTGAAGAATGTCAAGACAGGTCAGAAGGTGAGGGTGTTTGCCGACTATGGCGGCGGACAGAAGAAAGAGTATGCCGGCACCGTCACCTGGATATCCAGTCGCTCGGAGTTCACACCTAAGACCATTCTCACCGATGATGAACGTGCTGACCTGGTATATGCCGTGAAGATAGCCATAGAGACTGACGGCTATGTGAAGATTGGTATGTACGGGGAAGTGAGGTTTTAGTCTTTGGTTTACTGTTTATAGTTTATATTTATAGTTCATAGTAACCCACGACTCCCTCCCTTGGGAGGGCCGGGGTGGGGTTTCTTATTCATGCAAGCAATAGAGGTAAGTCATATCAGCAAGTCGTATGGCAAGGTGCAGGCACTCAGTGATGTGTCGTTCACTGTAGGCAAGGGTGAGGTCTTCGGACTGATAGGCCCCGACGGTGCAGGCAAGACATCGCTTTACCGCATACTGTGCACACTGCTGCTGCCCGATGCTGGTACTGCCACGGTGGACGGTTACGACACCGTGAGACAGATGGTGGAGATACGCCGGCGTGTGGGTTATATGCCGGGTAAGTTCTCGTTGTATCAAGACCTGACGGTGGAGGAGAACCTGAAGTTCTTCGCTACGCTCTTTGGCACCACTGTAGAGGAGGGCTATGACGACATACGCGCCATATACTCGCAGATAGAGCGCTTCAAGGACCGCAAGGCAGGTGCATTGTCGGGCGGCATGAAGCAGAAGCTGGCGCTGAGCTGCGCCTTGGTACACAGTCCCAGCGTGTTGTTCCTTGACGAGCCCACCACAGGTGTTGACCCCGTAAGCCGTAAGGAGTTCTGGGAGATGCTCGGCACATTGAAGGAACGCAACATCACCATCGTTGCATCCACGCCATACCTTGACGAGGTGCGCTGTTGCGACCGTGTGGCTTTCCTTGACAAAGGCAAGGTAAGGGGCCTTGATACGCCTGAAAACATACTGACGGAGTTTGCCGACATATTCAATCCGCCGGGGATTAAGAGGAAGGGAAACGAAAACGGCAACTCACCACTTGTCAACACCACAGATTGTGACGGCAACTCACAACTCATAACTCATCACTCAAAACTTGCCAATGTCATCGAAGTGGAGCACCTTGTCAAGGCATTCGGCAGTTTCCATGCCGTTGACGATATCAGTTTCACGGTGAAGCGCGGCGAGATATTCGGTTTCCTCGGTGCCAACGGCGCAGGCAAGACAACGGCGATGCACATGCTCACCGGACTGAACCAGCCTACCAGCGGCACGGGCAGGGTGGTGGGCTATGACATACGCACCGAGTATGAGCAGATAAAGAAGCATATAGGCTATATGTCGCAACGCTTCTCGCTCTATGAAGACCTCACCGTGGCGGAGAACATACGCCTCTTCGGTGGCATATACGGCATGAGGGACGAGGAGATACGGCAGAAGACCGACGAGCTGCTTCAACGCTTGCAGTTTTGCGAGCACAAGGACGACCTCGTGTCGTCGCTCCCGTTGGGGTGGAAACAGAAACTCGCTTTCTCCGTCTCCATCTTCCATGAGCCCGGCGTGGTGTTCCTTGACGAGCCTACGGGAGGTGTGGACCCTGCCACGCGAAGGCAGTTCTGGGAACTTATCTATGATGCTGCCGCACGTGGCATAACGGTGTTCGTGACCACCCACTACATGGATGAGGCTGAATACTGTGACCGCATATCTATAATGGTGGACGGAAAGATAAAGGCAATAGGTACGCCTGATGAACTGAAGAAGGAATACAGCCAGCCCGATATGGATCATGTGTTTACCTACCTGGCACGACAGGCAACCCGTTCAAGCGATTAAGTGTATGAAACAGTTTATATCATTTGTAATAAAGGAAGCCAGGCACATACTGCGTGACAAGCGCACGATGCTCATACTCTTCGGTATGCCCGTGGTGATGATGCTGCTCTTTGGATTTGCCATCACCACCGACGTGAGGAACGTGCGCACCATAGTGGTCACTTCGCAGACGGACCATAGGACTCAGGCTGCCGTAGAGCGGTTGGCACAGTCAGAGTATTTCACCATAACGCAGACGGCACGCACGCCGCAGGAGGCGGAGCGGATAATACGCAGTCAAAAGGCAGACATGGCAGTGGTGTTTGCCAATGGCTTTGCCAGCAAGAAAGGCGGGGTGCAGTTTATCGTTGACGGCTCTGACCCTAACATGGCACAGCAGTGGACCAACTATGCACAGCAGGTTATCGTCAATCCGCAGTCGTCGCTTGTCAACCTACGAATGTTGTATAACCCTCAGGTGAAGTCGGCATACAACTTCGTGCCTGCCATCATGGGTATGCTGCTGATGCTTGTATGCGCCATGATGACATCGATATCAATAGTGAGAGAGAAGGAGAAAGGCACGATGGAGCTGCTGCTCGTATCACCCGTAAGGCCGCTGATGGTCATCATAGCCAAGGCCGTGCCTTACCTTGTGCTGGCTTTCTGCATACTGATAACCATACTGCTGATGGCAAGGTACGTGCTTGACGTGCCGTTGCAGGGCTCCGTACTGTGGATACTCTTTGTGTCCGCCATATATATATTGCTGGCGCTGGCATTGGGTCTGCTTATCTCCAACATCGCGCAGACGCAGCTCGTGGCACTGCTCATGTCAGCCATGGTGTTGCTGATGCCTGTCATCATGCTTTCAGGCATGATGTTTCCCGTAGAGTCCATGCCGCAGGTGTTGCAATGGATTGCGGCCGTTGTGCCGCCGCGCTACTATATAGATGCCATGCGCAAGCTGATGATCATGGGTGTAGGCATCGGTGAGGTAATGAAGGAGGTTGCGGTGCTGAGCATCATGGCAGCCGTGCTGCTGGCGGTATCGCTGAAAATGTTTAACACCAGGTTAGAATAACGGCTTATGACACTGAAATACCTGATACAGAAAGAGATTCTGCAGATACGCCGCAATACGTTTCTGCCGAAGCTGATTGTCATGTTCCCCATCATGATAATGTGCGTCATGCCGTGGGTTATGCAGATGGAGGTGAAGAACATCCGCGTGGATGTGGTTGACATAGACCGCACTACCGAGTCGCAGCGTCTGGTTCACGACATAGAGGCCAGCCGTTACTTTATCTTCAACGCCATGCAGCCTACATACCAAGCTGCCATGAAAGATATAGAGCATGGCAAGGCCGATGTGATACTGGAGATACGCGACGGCAAGTATCTCATAGCCGCCAATGCCGTCAACGGTACCAAGGGAGCGATGGGAAGCGCCTATCTCTCACAGATAGTAACGAAGGATTTAAGGATGAACGGTGCCGACGTGCTTAATCTTTACAACAAAGGGCAGAACTACAAACTGTTCATGATACCGGCGCTCCTGGCTATAGTGATGATGCTGATGACGGGTTTCCTGCCCACGCTCAACATAGTGGGGGAGAAGGAGACCGGCACCATAGAGCAGATAAACGTCACGCCAGTGTCAAAGTGGGCGTTCATACTTTCAAAGCTCATACCTTACTGGGTGATAGCCCTGTTCGTAGTGACGGTATGCCTTGTCCTTGCGTGGCTTGTGTATGGCATCACCCCCGTCGGCTCCGTATGGCTTGTCTATCTGCTGGCAATGCTGCTGGCACTCTTCTTCTCGTCATTAGGACTTATCATCAGCAATTACAGCGACACCATGCAGCAAGCCATCTTCGTCATGTGGTTCTTCGTGGTATGCATTATGCTGCTCAGCGGACTCTTCACACCTACGCGCTCCATGCCCCATTGGGCATACCTCAGCACCTACGTCAACCCCATGCACTATTTCATTGATGCCATCCGCACCGTCTTCATCCGCGGCGGCAGTTTTCAAGACATAGCGCATCAGGTCTTTGCCCTCGCGGGCATAGGCACCGTCATGGCCTGCTGGGCGGTGCTGAGTTATAAGAAGAATACGTAAAAAGGTATAGAGGGGGACAGCCTGCGGATATATCGGTTGTCCGATAAAACGTGTACCTTTTTTTCACATTATTGATGTTTGTAGCGAAAACAAAGGTAACAAAAAAGGTCGGAATCCAAGCAAGAATACCGACCTTAATTTTTATATGACATGAAAAGTTTTAGCGAACACCGATAAATTCATTTATGTATCACCCATTTCCCGGTTTTGCTAGGCCCCTCATAGTGTACGCCATATTGTTCTTTCAGGATTCGAAGGTCTTTTCTCAATGTAGTAAGACTAACCCCTAAAGAATCACATATACTCTCACGAGTTATTAATGGTTCGTTTCGAATAAGTGCAATAATCATGTCAAGACGTTCTTGCTGTGCTAATTTTTTGGGGGCACTTTTGGGGGCACTTTTGGGGGCACTTTTGGGGGCACTTTTGAAATTATTGCCCTCAATTCGTTTAATTGGAAGCATTAAGGAAACTTCATCCACCTCCAAATGGTTTTCCAATACTGGTTCTCCCCAGGAAGCCTGCTTCCAAGCACCAAGTATCATTGGATAACCAGAACCGAGGTTCTCACCATAGCCTATCATTCTCAACATATTTTGTATCTTCGGGTTACGGGCTTTTGATACACCACCTTCGTAGATATCCTTCAAGGGTAGCATCAATAATCCAGGATTGCGGAATACCAAGCGGTCCTCATGCTTTTCTATCCGAAGCACTCCTGACTCCAACAAAATATCTGCATGAATAATGGCATTCGTAAATGCCTCACGCACTGCTTTATGCAGGGGTGTGTCATCTACTCGCTGAATACCTTCCATACGGAATGGGCGCGGAAGGTCGAAAGTCACTTTGGGAATGACACGACTAAAGAACTGATACAAATTATTCTCCCAGCGTCCGTCATAGGTCAAGCGGTCACTATAACGCTCTTCACCTATCAGATTGCAGAAGTCAATATAGTCCATCCTGAAATTTGCAAATCGTTCTTGTATTGACAGTCCCTTGCCAAACATCATCAGTCCAGCCATCGTCAAGCCTTCTTTGCCTGTCTCTCGGTCAACAATATATCCACCAAGGTTTTTCAAGAAAGTCTTGTCATCCACTTCGTTCCATACATGTCCCTCATTTCGGAATTGGAACAACGTGCGGTATCGGCGTAAAGTGTCAGGATCAATATCATTCATGTCGTAATGCTCTATCAGTGCTCCGTCGTTTCCTCCCTCGTAGGAGTCACGAATCATCGCCCTCACCTGTTGTTCCGTGCAATGAAAGTCCCCCTCATGGTTGCGCTTGAACGTATTCTTATAGACATTCTCATTCAGATAGACAGGTTTTATATGCCAATCAGCCATCGGCACATGGATGCAAACAACGTCATTGCCGTCCACATCTACCACTTCTACATCGTTATCCGTCAGGATGTTGTCACTCACCTTATTGCTATTGATGGTATTCCAGAAGTCCTTCCGAATCTTGTCTGCATCATCAACACCTTCTATCCGAAACCTCTTTGCAGTGTCTTTTTCCTTCATGTCTTCAAAAACACCCAACAGAATGATTCCGCCCATTGTATTTGCGAAAGCAGAATAGCTCTCCCAAACCGACTTGGGCACATCTGCCTTAGCCAACTTTGCCTCCAGTGTCAACCGCTCACCCTTTTGCAACAGTTTCCTTATGTCGTTCTTGTTCATATCTTTATAACGGTTCGTTTCTATCGAATATATCCTACACGTTGAAATCTTTACCTATCATGTTTATTCTATTTTTTATATCTTCAAGGGATTTATCTTTTATCTTGCTACCAAATACATCACCTTGTTTTTCAACATTGTTAGGAATTTCAGCAGGGCGTTTATTTCCTATGAATGTCCAATCAGACATGATTCTTAACAGATTACTTGAATAGCTCGTCCACATACGAATACTTTTTAGAAAATGGTATTGTATTTGGCAACCTTTCATGGCATCCATTATAGAGTGAATATTACATCCTCTCTTAGTCATGTCCCAAATGTATTTGGAAACATCACCTGTATTACGAAGAATTTTAATTTTACCATTTTCATGGATACGATTTCCAAATTCATCAACTTCAAAAGCTATCTGACAAAACAATACATGAGGATAAAACTCTACTATATGACCTGAATTTGTAATAACATTAATATACTCTACATAGGGGGCATTTTGATTTTTTTCTTCTAAACGAATCATACCTCCTCTGTTATTTATCAAAATCCACTTCATTATCATTAGAACAATTAATACCATCCTTATTTAAGATGATTTCTACACTAACGCCAGCAACAAGTTTAAGCAATAGAGGTTGAAATAGCAGGTCATTCGTAAACCATGCGACAACTATCTTTATTGAACAATTAGCTTTGAATAATTCCTTTTGAATAGCGTTCTGTATTTTATGTGAATAATGTTCTACCATTGTGTAAGATTTTAATAAATAAGTCCAAACTTCTTCATTTCCTCTTTTGCAGGTAATCTTAGAGTTAGCCAATTGAAGAAATTGTATGCTTTAGCATTACCTTTATGTTTTTCATCTGTTCCATACTTATCCACCCAATGGTCGTTTAGTTCTTTTATTCCATCAATACCTATGTCGTAGATGGATTCACGAATAGGGATGACATCGTGTTTTAGCAAAGACATAGCGAAATTGAAAACCATTATCATTTCTGGCATCTTCTTAGATGCCTTGATGAATGTAGCAGTATCTCTCTGTTGTTCATCCTTGCTCCTGCTCATAAACTCCAGCAGCATATCTGCTGTGGTATCAAGACCACAAGGAAGTTGTTTTTTAACCTCTTCCTTAATAGAATGAACTTGTGAGATATATGGATTCTTCATTATAATATCAGTTTTACTTGTTTGGGATTTGCCAACATCTGACCACAAAGATATAAAAATAATTGCAAATTATAGCAAGAATGGAGCGGCAATCTGCAATATTTATGATTTTTGAGAGAAAAGCATGACTTTGATATGACAAAGTGACAAAAGGAAGGGCTTAAAGACTGTTACTGTGGGAATTATAATGAACACGTTGTGAAATTCAGTTTTTTCAATCCTTTCATACATTGACAGGGAATGTTCATACATTGAGAGGGCAAATTCTTGTGTGATTATAAAAAAAGAAGTAATTTTGTAGTATCAATAACAAGTAAAGCAAAAAAATCACACATACTATGAATATGAAATCTCTTTGTCTGTCTCAGTGCAGGATGTTAGCACTTGTAATATCCTTGATTGTCGGAACTGCTGTGTTTGCTCAGAATGTAAAGCGGCCGGAGTCTTATAATTACATGAGAGGAATAGAGGCTTATAATAAAGAGGACATGAACGAGGCACTCGAATATTTCAACAAGGATATTCAGGAGAACCCTAAGAGTGGATACTCTTATTCGTGGATTGCGCTGATAAGGCTGCAGAACGAAGAATATGGCAAGGCGCTTACTGCTGCGGAGCTCGCTATCAAGTATCTGCCTAAGAAGGATAAGGAGTATATAGCCTCTTCTTATGTGACGAGAGCCGGTGTGTATCTGCACTTGGAAGATACGGTGAAGGCTCTGAATGACTTTACCGCCGCCATACGCATATATCCGGAGAAGACCGGTCTTTACGAGAAGCGTGCGCAGATATATTATGAGCAGGACAATTATTACCAGGCTGACGCTGATTACCGTAAGATGATAGAGCTTGACCCAGGTGAGGCGACGGGATACATGGGTATAGGACGTAATGCTCTGGAGCAGAAGCGTCTGGATGATGCCATATCACAGTTCAACCAAGTCATAAAGATGGATGAATCCAATTCGAGGGCTTATGCTTTCAGGGCTGATGCCGAACTGCAGAAAGAGATGTGGCATGAGGGCACCAATGACCTGATAACCTCTATGCAGTGTGATTGGGACGAGAAAGCTGCCATTCTCATCTCTGAGCTTAAGGAGCCGGCTTCCTCTATGATGTTGTCAAAGCTGAAGATACAGGCAACAAAGAGTCCTAATGAGTTGACATGGCCTTATCTTACAGGACTGATGAGTATGAATAACAAGAAGTACAAGAAGGCTATAGAATACTTCCTGCAGGCGAATAAGATAGAGGCCACTTCTACAATCTATCAAAGGCTCGCTGACTGTTATTGTGAGATAGGTGCATACGATGAGGCCCTTGCCAGTATCAACCAGTCTTTGGACATGGACAGCACGGACCTGGCAAATCAGGTCAAGAAGGCATATATATACTATGAGATGGGTAATGTGAAGGCAGCCATTGCAGAGTGGGATAACCTGCTGACCATTGACCCGGAATCAAGTATGGGCTATGGTCGTCGCGGATGGTATAAGGATATGGACGGCGACCTGGAGGGAGCCATAGAGGATATGACTACCTCGATAGTTCTCAACCCTGACTATGCCTATGCCTATGAGTGCAGGGGCGACATATATATGCGTCAGGGAAAGAAAGAGCTTGCCGAGGCTGACTTCAAGAAGGTGATAGAGATAGAGGACTCACCGGAGAAATACAGTTGTGTGGAGTTTGCGTATCAGGGATTAGGGCAGTATGACAAGGCTATAGCTGCATTGGATACCATAATAGCAAGAAGCGAAGACTATGCAAATGACTATTATTGCGCAGCGTGTCTTTACTCACGAATGAAGGATAAGGATAATGCGCTGAAGTATTTGGAGAAGTCTTTTGAGGAAGGTTATATTAGCTTCTCTCATCTTGTGAAGGACTATGACATGGACTTCATCAGGGATACACCGGAATATAAGAAGCTTGTAGAGAAGTACAAGGCTATATATGAGAAGAACTTGGATTCTGATATAGAGCAGGTATCAAGTAAGGAGACAGTAACTACGGAGGTTCCTTTCACCAAGGAGAGTGGAGTATGCAAGGTGAAGTGTAACGTTAACGGCCTTCCGCTGCATTTCGTTTTTGCCACCGGTGCGAGTGACGTCACTGTCTCCATGGTTGAGGCTACGTTCATGATGAAGAACGGCTATCTCTCAAGTAAGGACGTGGTAGGCAACCAGAGGTATATGGATGCTAACGGTGAGGTAAGTGTAGGTACCGTCATTAACCTGAAGGATGTGAACTTCGGCGGTTTGAATCTTACCAATGTGCGCGCCTCTGTAGTGCGTAACCAGAAGGCTCCGCTGCTTCTCGGTCAGAGTGTTCTGAGCAGACTCGGAAAGATTGAGATAGACAATAGCAAGAACATTCTGAAGATTACCCACAGCAAGTAATCATACTTTCTTTTGCAGTATGCTCATGTACTGCTCGTAGGTGATGTGCCTTCCCCCCATAGTGAGGAGGTGGGGGGTCTCAAACTGGCAGTCTATCAGTTTGCCGCCTTCTTCCTTCATCTTACGGGCAAGGTGGATGAGGGCGAGCTTGGAGGCGCTGGGCACAAGTGAGAACATACTCTCACCGAAGAAACAATCACACAGTGTTATACCATAGAGTCCGCCCACCAGACGGTGGCTGTCGCGCTCCCATACTTCCACGCTTGAGGCATAGCCCAGGCGGTGCATGCGCGTGTAGGCATCTATCATGTCGGGACCGAGCCATGCACCGAAGTCAACATTGCGCTGCTGTGCCGTGGAACAGTTTTGGATGACGGCAGGGAAGTCCTGGTCAAACGTCACCTCATACTTCTCGCTGCGCATCATCTGGCGCATGGAGTGGCTGACGTGTATCTCGTCAGGGAAGATGACGAACCTGTCAAGCGGACAGTACCAGAAGATAGCACCAGCAGTAGCACGGTAAGAATACCACGGGAAGTAACCGTTAGAATAAGCAAGCAGCAACCTCTCGGGTGAGAGGTCGCCATATACCGCTACAAGTCCGTCAGGCTCCCCTTCGTGAGGGTCGGGGAACCACAGTCTTTCATCAAGGCCATATACTGCCATGGCTTATTTCAGTTTCTTGCCGTCGGCAAAGGCCTTGCCTACGGTCTTGCCCAGCTCTATGTAGCCGTGGTGCACGGGGTCGTAGGTTATTATCTGCATACGCTCCACATCGGGCTGGCCGTCAGCGGCAAGATATTTCTCATCACACTGTATGTCAACCACCTCGGCTATGAGATAGCAACCTGTCTCGCTCTCGTAGAGCTTCTCCTTCACGCGACATTCCATAGTCATAGGAAACTCCTTGAACAGCGGTGCGTTGACGTTTGGAGCCTTCTCCACGGTCCATCCCGCACGCTCCATCTTGTCGGGCGTGTTGCGTCCGCTCGCCAGACCTACATAGTCGGCGGCAACCATGGTGTCGCTTGTGGCGAAAGCCACGGTGAACTCATTGTTTACGGCGAGGTTGTCGGTAGTCTTGTGTGAACCCAGTGAGATCATTATCTCGTGCATATCCCATGTACCGCCCCATGCGGCGTTCATGGCGTTAGGCTTGCCGTCCTTGTCATAGGTGCCTATTATCAGTACGGGCTGTGGCAGCAGCCAGGGTTTTGAGCCGAAGTTCTTCATAATAATACTTGGTTTTTATGTTTTTTCACGATACAAATATACAAACTTAATCGCAAACAAGCAAGCCCCGTCAGGGGCATTTTTTATATCCTTAGTAACCAGCGGTTTATGAGGGGCGCTGTGAAAGCTATCGAATGACACTGAGAAAGCTATGCTTTCACACTGTAAAAGCTATGCTTTCAGGTGGTAAAAGCTATGCTTTCACACGGTGAAGTGATAGCTTTCATTTTGTTATGCAGGTGGTGTCTGCATTCACGGTGGTGTTACCATCCTGCACTGAGGGGTAGTCAAGATAGTCCTCCTCTATGGTGCGGCGGCATGATGCCAGTGCTGTCAGCAGCATTACTGCCACCAGTGGTAATATGCTATGTCTTTTATATATGCGTCTCATATTATTTCTTATATACTTTCTCCCACATGTCGTTCATCTTCTGAATCTCCTTGCGATTGCGCTGCCGTTCCTTCTCCATGCCGCGGCGTGTAACGCTCTGTCCCTTGTTGCCCAGGAGCCATACTATTGACAGCTTGAGCTTTGTGGGTCCGGCATAGAAGGTGGAGGTGTCATATTCCTTGACAAGACGGGTGTCGTCAGCCATTCCCTTATAGTGACGGCGCGGTCCGCCGAGGGCACCCACAGAGCCTGACAGCTCCAGGTTGAGCCGGCGGTGTATGGGCCAGGAGTAACCTATCGTCAAACCGCCGCTGTAGAACTCTCCCTGGTCGCCTTTGGAGTTCCATTCCAGGTCATACTTGCCACCGGCGGCATACAGTCCGAGGAACAGTCCCGTAAGTGGTGCGCGGCTCTTGTCGCGGCAGGTGCCATACCAGTGTCTCAGTTCGGCACCGAAGAGCATCACCTCGTATGCCCGACTGTTATTATGCCACACATACCACGGGCACCACATCTCTGCCATCACACTCCATTGGCGGCGCTTGCCGAAGGGCACCTCAAACTCTATGTTAGGAGCGGCGGCAGCCCACCACAGCAGGTTGGTCTTCACTGCCACTATGGGCTTGTATGTCTCTATATGCTCAGGGGAGAGCGAGGGATGCTGCGTGACGTCGGGCATGTGCCAGATGGAGTCTATTATCGGCTTCTGCTCCATCATCTCGCGGCGCGTATAGTCTATCTGGTAATCAGTGCGGCGCAGGCGCGGCAGCACGTTCTCAAGCAGGTAGGCATAGTCCTCGGGGTATAGCGTGCGCAGGTGTTGTTCCTTCTGGTCGGCACCCATATTATCATTGATGATGCCTATTATCTCCTTACGGTGTGGCAGACGGTTGTCGTCACATTGCTCCACATGATGCAGCAGTCCTGCCCAGTCCTCAGCTGTTGACTCGGTCTTTATCTGGTAAGCTGCCAGCGGGGTATGGTCAACGATATACTTCTTCACACTGTCCACACGCTCAGAGGCAAACCGCCTGTTGTCGGCCAGCGGACCGTCAGGCGAGGCGTAGCCGTGCAGGTGCAGTCTGAGCAGTGTGGCGCTCTTGTCGTTCAGCACCTTGCCTATGCTCTCGGTAATCTTGCCCAGCTCCTCCTTGTTTTGTTGCCATTCAGGCAGCAGACGTGTGTCGTTGTTGGGAAACTGTATGTATGCCGTGCCGCTGTCGGTGAGTGTTACCGGCTTGGGCTCAGACATCCTCACACGTTGTTTCTTCTGTGCCTCTTGTACCACGGTGTAGATGACGTGATGTGTCGCACCACATTCGTCGCTCACCTCTACCATCACCACCAGCCGGCAGCTGTCCATCCACGGACGGAAGGGCAGTCCCTGTGCATAGTGCTGCCACTCGTCATCGTGGCGATTTTTCTCCCAAATATAGATGTCTCTCTTGGGGTTTGTCGATTCCAGTTGTTGTCCGCGCAGGTATCGGTAGTAAGGGTGGCGCCCCAGTATGTGTATGGCAGGCAGTGACACATTGTGGTCGGCTCCTATAAGGTGTGGGCGGATGGTCATCATCTGTCCGACCTCCACTGCCATCTTCTCAGGGTTGAGCGTGAGCATTACGAAGGCAGAGTCTCCGCAGTGTTCCATGTGTCCGTCGGTCACAATGCGGTCAGGCTGTGCTGCCCTCATGGTGGTGGTGAGCGCCAGCAATATAAGCAATATGTGTAATCTTCTTTTCAACGTAGTCATTCCCTCTCCCTTGTGATATATAAAAAAGGTGCTGACCAGTGTATAAACGCAGGTCAGCACCATGTATGCATTAGGTTATTTTCCTGTGGCAAGCAGTGCCTGTTCAGCCTTGTCCACACGCTCGAAGTTGAAGCCGCTGAGCGTCTGCTGCATCAGAGCCTGTATGCGGTCGTTGCACAGGTTGCCTATGCTGCCCTCGTGGGTGTGGTGTATGTTCTTGTTCGGTTTGAAGTTGCCCGCCTCAATGTCGAGTCCCACCTTCTTGTAGGCATCGCGGAACGGCATACCCTCAGCAGCCAGGCGGTTCACTTCCTCCACGGAGAAGATGGCGTCATACATCGGGTTGTCGAGAATGTCGTGGCGCACCTCCATCTTGTTGATGATGTAGGCAGTCATGCGGAGGCAGTCGAGCAGTTCGTCAAAGGCCGGCAGGAACACCTCTTTTATTATCTGCAAGTCGCGGAAGTAACCGCATGGCAAGTTGTTCTGTATGAGCGTGACCTGTGTAGGCAGTGACTGCAGCTTGTTACACTTGGCTCTAATCAGCTCAAACACGTCGGGGTTTTTCTTGTGAGGCATGATACTTGAGCCGGTGGTACACTCCTTAGGCAGCTTCACGAACTGGAAGTTCTGCGAGTTGAACAGGCAGGCATCAAAAGCCATCTTTGCCAGCGTGCCGGCCAGTCCGGCGATGGAGAACGCCACGTTGCGCTCCATCTTGCCGCGTCCCATCTGCGCATAGACCACATTGTAGTTCATGGAGTCGAAGCCCAGAAGGTCTGTGGTCATCTGGCGGTTGAGCGGGAATGACGAGCCGTAGCCTGCGGCAGAACCCAGAGGGTTGCGGTTGGTCATCTTGTAAGCCGCCTGCAGGTAGAGCATATCGTCGGTGAGCGACTCGGCGTATGCGCCGAACCACAGTCCGAAGCTTGACGGCATGGCTATCTGCAGGTGCGTGTAGCCCGGCATCAGCACGTCCTTGTTGGCTTCGCTCTGCTGTATCAGCTCGTCGAAGAGAGTCTTCACCTCGTTCACCACCTCGCGCAGTCTGGCGCGCGTGAACAGTTTGAGGTCCACCAGCACCTGGTCGTTGCGTGAGCGGCCGGAGTGTATCTTCTTGCCCATATCGCCAAGCGCGCGTGTCAGCATCAGCTCAACCTGCGAGTGAACGTCCTCAATGTCATCCTCTATTACAAACTCGCCCCTCTCGCAGATGTCATATATCTTGCGCAGCTCCCTGAGCAGCTGCGGCAGCTCGTCGTCGGCTATCAGTCCTATGCTGTTGAGCATGGTGATGTGGGCCATGGAGCCCATTACGTCGTACTTAGCCAGATAGAGGTCCATCTCGCGGTCTCTGCCTACGGTGAACCGCTCTATCTCCTTGTTTATCTCAAATCCTTTTGACCAGAGTTTCATTGTGATTCCAAGTTATGAGACCCACCCCAACCCTCCCTGTGAGGGAGGGAATTAACCCCACCCCGGCCCTTCCAAGGGAGGGAGTCGTGGATTGCTCTTAATTAATTATGAATTATGAATTATGCATTATGAATTATCATTTGCAAAGTTACTGATTATTTTTCAGATGTGCAAGAGGAATATTTTATATTGCGCGGATGGTGCAGCTCTATCTCCTGCCTGAGGGTTGACATATCTATGTGGGTGTATATCTCCGTGGTGCCTATGCTCTCATGTCCGAGCAGAGTCTGTATCACCCTCAGTGACGCCCCTCCCTCAAGCAGTGCGGTGGCAAAGGAGTGTCGCAGGGTGTGCGGTGATATTGTCTTTCTTATTCCGGCCTGGGCTGCGTATTGTTTTATCATGATGAATATCATGGTGCGTGTGAGGTGTGCGCCGCGTCGGTTGAGGAACACATAGTCCTCCTCGCCGGGCTTTATCTTCATCTGTCTCCTGTCCATATACCACAGGTGCAGTTCGTGCAGTGCCCTTCCCGATATAGGCACGAGCCTCTCCTTTGAGCCTTTGCCCAATACGCGCACGAAACCGTCCTCCTCATATATGTTTGAGAGGGTGAGCGTCACGAGCTCAGACACTCGCAGTCCGCAAGAGAATAGCACCTCTATTATTGCCCTGTTGCGCTGTCCCTCCCATTTTGAGAGGTCTATGGCATTGATAATCATGTCCACCTCCTCTGTTGACAGCACGTCGGGCAGGTGCTTGTCCTGTATGGGAGACTCAAGCAGTTCGGAGGGGTCTTGTTCCACGTATCCGTCAATGGTGAGATACTGGTAAAAGGCTCTCACGCCGCATAGTATTCGTGCGTGTGATGATGACGCTATGCCCAGGTCGTGCAGTGAGGCGGAGAACGTCTCCAGGTCGTCAAGAGTCAGTGTGACAGGGTCACGCTGCTCCTCCTCACACCAGCTAAGCAGTTTTCCCACGTCGCTGATGTAAGCCGCCACGGTGTTGGGCGATACGCCCTTCAGCAACCGCAGGTGTCGCCTGAAACGCTTTAGCAGTTCAAAGTTCATAAACAAAAATCCCACTGGCACCTGCAAAGAGGTAATCCAGTGGGTTGGTGTCTTGTTTTAATTCAAATGAATATCAGATAAGACCAGCGCCAGCCTTGAACTTAGCAATCTTCTTAGCGGCAATCTGAATCTTCTCGCCGGTACGTGGGTTCTTACCTGTGCGTGCAGCACGCTCAGAAACGCTGAATGTACCGAAACCGATGAGCTGTACAGAGTCACCACCCTGAAGAGCTTCCTTAACTGACTCGAGGGTAGCCTCGAGAACTGACTTTGCCTGAGCCTGAGAAATCTCAGCCTTCTCTGCAATCTTCTTTACGAGTTCTGTCTTGTTCATAATTTAAATTGAAGTGTTTAAATTAGTACTATTGTTGTAATACTTGTGATTTGTTTATAGTTTCTCTAAAATAATGTCTATCAGACGTTAGTCCGATATAATTCGTTACAAAGTTAACATTTTTCTTCTATATTGCAAATTTTTTGCGAGAAAAATGCTTGAATTACGGAAAAAATGCCTTTTTTGTCCTGTTTTTCACTCTAATTTTGACAATTTATGTGATATTAGCGTATGTTTTTACTTTATATAAGTGGAAACAGTCACATTGTCCATTTTGATGTCGTGGCTCTTGCCTGTGCGCATCAGCGGCTCGGCTGTCAGTCCACCAAAGCGGCAGTCCTTCACGTTAATGTTATATACGTTGTCAGAGTCGTCAAGACCGTTTATCAGCACACCGTATTTAGACTTCTGGCAGGTCACGTTCTGCATGAACACGTTGCGCACTGTTGGGATGTGTCCGCGCTCGGCTATCTCGTTAGGCTCGTACACCAGGTTTATGCGCATGACTGCCTCGCGGCACTGTCCCACGCGTATGTTACGCATATATATGTTCTCTATTATACCTCCGCGGCAAGTGTTGGTCTTGATGCGCAGCACGCGGTCAAGGTTAGGTGAGTCCATGTCACAGTCCTCTGCAAACACGTTGGTGGCTCCGCCGCTTATCTCTGAGCCTATCACCACGCCGCCGTGTCCGTCCTCCATCTTACACTTGCGTACTATGATGTTCTTGCAAGGTATGTTGGCCTTCCTGCCGTCGGCATTGCGTCCGCTCTTCAGTGCTATGCAGTCGTCGCCGGTGTGGAAGGTGCAGTTCTCTATCAGCACGTCCTCGCATGACTCCGGGTCGCAGCCGTCGCCGTTAGGTCCCTCGTTATACACATACACGCCGCGCACCGTGAGGTTCTTGCACATCAGAGGGTGCATCACCCAGAAAGGAGAGTTGAGCAGCTTCAAGTTCTCTATCAGCACATTCTCGCAGCGTACGAAGTTGACCAGCTGCGGACGCAGTCCCTTGCCCATGCCGAACTTACGTTCCGTTGCAGGCACGCCGTTGTCTGACATCTTGAGCAGTTCAGCCCTGGTACCCTTGCTGGCAGTGCCCTGCCACTCGTCCACGCCGTCGTGCCATCCGTGCTCCTTCAGTCCCTTCATGTACCACCAGTTGCCCTCGTTAGAGCCGTTGCCGTTGATGGTGCCCTCGCCTGTCAGGGCTATGTTCTTACAGTCTATGGCATATATGCACGGCTGGTAGTTCCACAGGTCCAGTCCCTCCCAGCGGGTATATACCAATGGGTAGAGAGAGCGGTCGAAGGCGAATATCAGTTCGGCATCCTTCTCCACGCAGAGGTTCACGTTTGACATCAGCATGATGGCACCCGTCTGATACTTTCCTGCCGGGATGATAACCCTGCCGCCTCCTGCCTTTGAGCATTTGGCTATGGCCTTGTTGATAATTTGCTGGTTCTTCTTTGCCGTATAGCTTGTCTTCACAGCAGCGCGATAGTCTTTCTGCTTGAACACAGGAGCCTTGATGCGGCTTACTATCTCGTTGTAGGTAGTGCTCCATGCCTTGTCGGCCGTCTGTGCCATAGAGGCCATGCCGGTCAGCATAATAAATAAGGTAAGGATTTGTCTTTTCATCTTTTTTGTCAGGTATGTATTGTTATAGTTATGTATTATTAGTTGTGTAAATTGACAAGCTGTCAATTGCAAAGTTACACTTTTTTTGTTAATAATCGCAACAAGGGAAGAAAATTTTGGCTGCGTGGTGCGTATTTATAGGATAATTTTGTAACTTTGTGATGAATATGAAGATAGTAGTCTTTGAGTCAGACATACCCAGCTACCATTCCGTTCGCAAGATTGTAGAGTCATACGACACGGAGTGTGAGGTAATAGGTCCCTTCACCACCATGGAGCAGGGACGTGACTACCTTATGCAGCATAAGGACATAGACATCATCATAACAGAGGCGGTGCTCTCTGACGATACTGTCTTCAGTGCCCTTGACCATGCTCCGCATCAGGTGCCCGTCATCTTCATTACCTCATACGAGGAGTATGCGCTCAAGGCTTTTAACTATCTCAGCCTGTCATATCTGCTGAAGCCAGTGGAGGAAGACTCTCTCACCAAGGCTCTTGCCATGGCGGTAAGACTGAGGAAGGCTGTCTCGCTGCTTACGCCCCGGGGTGGATGGAACAAACCCAAGACACACCTTGCGCGCTTTGTTGTCAAGACACTTCACGGAGAGAGGATAATACACCTCTCCACTGTGCGCTATATAGTGTCGGAGCAGAAGAACTCCTACCTCAAGCTGCTTGACGGCAACTCTTACCGTGTGGACGATACGCTCGACAACATTGCAGCCATGTTACCCCAGGGCCGTTTCATGCGAGTAAACAGGAAGTTCATACTGCCCATAGAGCAGATTAGCGGAACTGAAAACATAGAGTACGGAAAGATGCTCATACACCTAAAGGGCGATAATGTGCCGAAGATTGTCGTCAGTCGCACACGCAAAGTTGAAGTGTGCAAATGGATAAAAGGCAGATAGCATTTCGTCTCTATAAAATAGCGTTTCGGTATTTTTTCTACTCTTTATTACCCATTCTTTACTTTATTTCCTAATTTTGCACTTGCAAGAGAAAAAAGTGCACACTGTGACTGTGTGTGCAAAATGCAAATTAAGATGATGCAAACCATGGAAATAGACAAGCAAGTTTTTCATCACAGGATGCCCGCACAGCTGAGGTTTTCCGATGTTGACCGTTTCGGCCATGTCAACAATTCGGTGTATTTTTCCTTGTTTGACATGTGTAAGACGCATTACTTCAACGATGTGGTAGGCACTGACATATTCGACCGCATGGCACCGGTGGTAGTGCACATAGAGGCAAATTTCATATCGCCGGTCTTTTTCCCTGACGAGATAGTGATAGACACTGCCGTGACACATCTTGGCAACAAGAGCTTCACACTGTTACAGCGAGCGCTTAACGAGCGTACGGGCGAGGTGAAGTGCTATTCAGAGACGGTGATGGTGATGATGGACACCGTGCGTAACGAGTCTGTAGAGATAAGTAATGACTTCAGACACAGGATAAAGGAGTACGAGGGGGAGGGATTATGTTAGAGAAATATCTCAGCCAGCAGGACTTCACTTCATACAGTGATTTCCTGGAGCATTTCAGGGTAAATGTGCCTGATGACTTCAACTTCGGCTATGACGTCATAGACGCATGGGCGGAGTTGATGCCAGAGAAAGAGGCCTTGTTGTGGACTAACGACCAGGGCGAGGTAAAGCATATAACATACGGTGCGTTCAAGAACATCACAGACCAGTGTGCCGCCTTCTTCCAAGGCATAGGCATAGAGAAGGGCGACCGTGTGATGCTGATACTGAAGAGAAGGGTGGAATGGTGGTATGCCATGGTAGCCCTGCACAAGATAGGTGCGGTGGCGATACCTGCCACCCACATGCTTACGGAGAAGGACATCATGTACCGCTGCCACATGGCTGGCATCAGCGGTATAATATCATGTGGTGACCCCGAGGTGCTGCAGCACGTGCAGAAGGCAAGACGCTTCTCACCTATGCTGCGCCACTGCATATCAATAGGTCCGGCTGTGCCTAACGGTTTCTACGACTTCTGGCGCGGACTGCAGGAGGCGGCACCGTTCGTCAGACCGGCGCGCAACAATGTGACCGACAACTTCCTGCTCTACTTCACCAGTGGTACTACGGGCGAGCCAAAGATGGTGATGCACGATTTCTCCTACCCCTTGGCACACATAGTGACAGCCAAGTGCTGGCACAACCTCAACGACAGGTCGCTGCATCTTACGCTTGCCGACACTGGTTGGGGTAAGGCGGTATGGGGCAAGTTCTACGGTCAGATGCTCTGCGGAGCTACGGTCTTCGTATATGACTACGAGGGACGTTTCTACCCCGAGGTATTGCTGCGCGTAATGCAAGACTACCACATCACGTCATTCTGCGCACCGCCTACCATATACCGATTCCTCATTCGTGAGGACATCAGCGCCTACAACCTGTCATCGCTCAGGTGGTGCACCACGGCAGGCGAGGCACTCAACCCCAGCGTGTTTGAGGAGTGGAAGGCCAAGACGGGCATAACGATATACGAGTCATACGGACAGACGGAGACCACCATGGTGGTGGGCACATACCCGTGGGTGGAGCCAAAGCCCGGTGCGATGGGAGTGCCTAACCCACAGTATGACATCGACATCGTTGATGAGGATGGCAACAGCGTGCCTGAGATGGTGCACGGAGAGCTCGTCATTAAGGTAAAGGACGGAAAGAAACCTCTCGGACTCTTCAAGTGCTACTACCGCAACGAGGAGATGACCGAGAAGCGCATAGTCAACGGATTGTACCACACGGGCGATGTGGTATATCGTGACCATGACGGGTACCTGTGGTTCGTGTCACGCATAGACGATGTGATAAAGACCTCAGGCTACCGCGTAGGACCGTTCGAGGTGGAGTCGGCGCTGATGACTCATCCCGCAGTGGTGGAATGTGCCATAACAGCCGCGCCCGACGAGATACGCGGACAGATAGTAAAGGCAACAATAGTGCTGACCGACGAGTACAAGCAGAAAGCCTCTGACGCTCTGAAGAAAGAACTGCAGGAGCACGTGAAGCGCGAGACGGCACCATACAAATATCCGCGCATAGTGGAGTTTGTGGATGAGTTGCCCAAGACCATCAGCGGCAAGATACGCCGTGTGGAGATAAGACAGAACGATCAATAAGTATTATATATATAATAAAGGTAAAATAAAGATGTCAAACTTCAAACAAATTTTCGAGAGCCACTACACCTGGATAGAGGGCTTCATGCGCAACGTAAGGCGTTATGCCAACCGTATAGCGATGATAGAGTCAGAGACAGAGAAGACATGGACCTACAGCCAGCTCAACGCTGATGTCAATCGCCTGTGTAACGCGCTCAAGGGCGACGGTATGCGCCGCGGCGACACCGTGATGCTGCAGATGGTCAACCGCCCAGAGTTTGCCTTTGCCTACGTGGCATGTCACAAGATGCAGAGCGTGTGCTGCCCCGTCAGCTACCGCATCTCTACCGGCGAGCTGGCCTATAACATAGACGACTCAAAGCCTTTCGCCATCATCGTTTGCGAGTCTAAGCTCGAGAGCGTGCTCGAGGCCACCAGGCTGGCTAACCACACGCCCAAGCGCATCATTGTGGCGTCAGACAAGGAACTGCCCTATGCCACACGTTACAACGACTACGTGAGCGGGGTCTCTGACGCTGAATACATACCCGAGACGGAATATAACATATACGACGAGACCTGCCGCCTCTATACCAGCGGCACCACGGGCCGCCCGAAGGGTGTGGCTATGACGAGCATCAACGAGGTACTCTCGGCCCACGACGTGATGATACACTTCCCCATGAGCTACAAGGACGTGACTATAAACACCACACCGTGGTTCCACCGCGGCGGCTTGCACTGTGCCGGTCCCTGTCCTACGTTCTATGCCGGGGCGTCGCTCGTCATCATGGGCAAGTTTGACTCGCGCACGGCACTCAAGCTTGTGCAGAAATACAAGATAACCTTCCTGGTGGGCGTGCCTACCGTGCTTGAGGAGCTTGCCGACGAGCAGATGCGCCAGGGCTATGACCTCACCACCCTCAAGGGTATCGTCACCATGGGTAGTCCGCTGGAGCGCTCTGCCTGCATACGTTACCAGAAGGTACTCACACCTAACATCTTCAACGGCTATGGCACTACCGAGACATTCTGGAACACCTTCCTGCGTCCGTTTGACCTGCCTGAGAACGCCGGTACGGCTGGTGCATCATGCGTGGACGACGATGTGCGCGTGGTGAAGGTTTACGAGGACCGCAAGGCTGAGCCGGAAGACCTGGCAGCCACCGACGGCACAGAGGTAGGCGAGGTTATCATCTGTTCACCAGCCAAGTCACCTTATATGTACCACAACAAGCCTGAGGAGACCGAGAAGAAGTATTACAAGGGATTCATATACACCAACGACCTCGCCACATGGGATGAGAACCAGTTTATCACCATCGTGGGCCGTAAGGACGACATGATAATATCGTCAGGCGAGAATATCTATCCTACGGAGATTGAGGCGGTGCTCAACACTCACCCAGGCGTGAAGGACTGTATCGTCACCTCCGTGCCCGACAAGGTGCGCGGACAGATGGTGACGGCATACATAGTGCGTAATGACATGGCTCTTACCCCTGAGGCTCTTGACGAGTTCTGCAAAGAGAGCGACCAGATAGCCAACTTCAAGCGTCCGCGCTACTACCGCTTCACTGAGCAGATACCGTTCAATGCCACTGGCAAGAAGCTGCACGTGAAGATAAAGGAGACAGCTGAGGCCGACCTTAAGAACGGACTGCTCTACAGAGTGTAATATTTAACGACCACAGATTACTCTGATTACAAGGAATTTTCTTTTTGACAACGGATTAGGACGGATTACACGAATAAAAATCTGTGAATATCTGTGTAATCTGTGGGAGATGAAAACACCAACGGATTAAGACAGGTTACTCTGATTACAAGGAATTTTCTTTTTGACAACGGATTAAGACGGATTACACGAATAAAAATCTGTGAATATCTGTGTAATCTGTGGGAGATGAAAAAACCAACGAATCAAAACGGATGTCTGTGGAGTGAAAGAACTTACGGATATTGAATAATACAGTTTGACAGATTGTCAGGAAACCATATAATTTCCTGACAATCTGTTTTTGTTTCAAGGGCTTTTCTGACGCCAAAACTTAACAGATGTTAATTATCGGCAGGCATCGTAAAAGCTATCGTTTTACGTTGTGAAAGCTATGCTTTCAGATTATAAAAGCATAGCTTTCACGATGAGAAGTGATAGCTTTCATTTTGTCAAGTGAGGTCTTTTATTTTAGCAGTGGTGTGGGGAAGAGGAAGAAAAAAAGTGAAATTCTTGTCACTTAGCAAAAAAAGTGTTACATTTGCACATGTTAAATATTTAGTGCGAAATCTGGAAGGACACTCATAACTTATAATTCATAACTCATAACTTGAAATGACACAGCTGCAAGAAGAGATACGCCGAATGGCGGAGGAGAAGAACGCCGTGATACTGGCGCATTACTACACAAGGAAAGAGATACAGGAGGTTGCCGACTTCATTGGCGACTCTCTGGCACTGGCGCGCAAGGCCGCCGAGACCGAGGCCGACATCATGGTGATGTGTGGCGTGCATTTCATGGCTGAGACGTGTAAGCTGCTCTCGCCGGGGAAGAAGGTGCTGGTGCCCGACGTGGAGGCCGGCTGCTCGCTGGCCGACT
>Ga0247611_10002646_pt1 | contig 28255 bp, 15 predicted proteins | sample 177DNAGHGhighgp2_FD_192422 | JGI IMG/M metagenome (GOLD analysis project Ga0247611, IMG submission 192422) | Sheep rumen microbial communities from Palmerston North, Manawatu-Wanganui, New Zealand - 1770 DNA GHGhigh gp2 | ecosystem: Host-associated > Mammals > Digestive system > Stomach > Rumen... | reverse complement strand
TGATAAGCTGAGCAGCTGAAAATTTTACAATTTTAAAAATTTCTTTTGAAGCACGACTTGGAGCCGCTTATGAGTGCAGAAATTTTTAGAGTAAAAAACTATAAATTTCAAAAGTTTTTTAGTGCGATATGTAGAAGCTTTTTTTGGTTACATTAAGTCGTCCAAAAAAAGCAAGTTATCGCACGGCTTTAAAAATTTCAAACGAATGACGACACTGAGTGCGAAAAAGAAAATTTTTAAAAGAACTAACAACTTGGATTCCGGATCAAGTCCGGAATGACAAACTAAAAACATTGTCAGAAAATGCAAAGCAATTTTTTTATTTTTTTCTCGGCACTATTACTTCATCAATAATACCGTATTCTTTTGCTTCTTCGGCAGACATATAATAATTTCTTTCCGTATCTGCCATTACCTTTTCTTTGCTTTGCCCAGTATGGTAGGCAATAATTTCCGATAATTTTTCTTTTGTTATTAACAATTCTTTTGCTTCAATACCTATATCGGTAACTTGCCCCGAAAGACCGCCGCCGTATATTAAAGGTTGATGTATCATTATCCTTGAATTTTGAAGGGCATATCTTTTACCTTTACTGCCTGCAGCAAGTAACACAGCCCCAAACGACATAGCCATCCCCATGCATATAGCGGTTATCGGACTTTTTATATATTGCATCGTATCATAAACCGCTAAACCTGCAGTAACCATACCGCCGGGACAATTTATGTATAAGTTAATATCTTTCGTATTATCTTCGGCATCCAAATATAAAAGCTGGGCTATTAAAGAATTGGCGGAATCTGTTGTAATTGCACTTTCGTGCCCGCCTACAAAAATAACTCTGTCTTTTAAAAGCCTTGAATATATATCATAACCTACGGATGTGTTTCCGCTTTTATCTATAACCGTCGGTATAAAATTCGGCATTTAACCCCCTTAAAATTTGCTGTGCAAATTTTGATGTATGGATGTATGAACCAAAATCACTTCGTGATTTTGAGGAATGGCTGTTTGTATGTATAGATGTATGGAAACTACAAATTTTGTCGTTATATCTCTATACTTCTATACATCTTTACCTCAATTTTGCTTCGCAAAATTTTCTATCCCTCTATACTTCTATTCCTCTATACATCAAATAAAAATTGCTTTGCAATTTTTATTTTACCGGCATATCCTTTTCTGTTTCGGTAATTTTTGCATTATCCGTTAAGAACTTAAATAATTTATCTTCTTTTAACGAAGCACCGATATCTTCTTTATGCTCGTTGAAATATTTTTCAACATCTTCCTGCCTTGACGGATTTGCTTTCAACATTTTTTGTTTTTCTTCTTCCAAATCTTTATTTGAAACAGTCATTTTTTCCAAAGTATAAATTGAATTTAAAATATAAGACAACCTAACATTTTTATCTGCTTCTTCGGCATATTTATCTTTTGATGCTTCTATTTGCTTATCTATAAAATCTTTCGGAGCACCCTGATTTTTCATATAATCCGCCATTCTTTGTGTTAAAACTTTCTGTTGTTGTAAAACAAGTGTTTTGGGAACTTCAAATTTATTTTTATTAAGCAAATATTCTATTATCTGTTTTTCAACTTCACTGTTTTGTCTTCTTACTTCTTCCTGTTCCAACATATCTTTCATTTTTTTCTTTAAATCTTCCAAATTTTCAAGCCCCATATCTTTTGCAAAATCATCGTTAAGTTCGGGCAATTGTTTTTCTTTAATTTCAACCACCGTTGTTTTAAATAAAACTTTTTTACCCTGCAACATTTTTTGAGGATAATCTTTCGGATATTCTATTTCAATATCTTTTTGTTCTCCTTTTTTTGCACCGACCAACCCTTCTTTAAAACCTTTCAAAGTATTTTTTGCACCCAAATCAAGCAAATATTCTTTTGCTTTTATTTCTTTCATTTCCACACCGTCGCAAAAACCGTCATAATCAACTAAAACGAAGCTGTCCTTCTTAACAACACCGTCTTTTGAAACTATAAGCCTTGCATTTCTGTCAAGCATAACTTTTATATTTGCATCAATATTTTTATCGGTAACTTTAAATTTTTCTTTTTTTACTTCTATACCTTTATAGTCTTTAGCTTTAATATCCGGATGACATTCGGCTTCAAAAACATATTTAAAAGGTTTATCTTCACTTTCAAAATTTATATCACTTACTTTAGGCATATCTATGGGAGCAAAATTTTCTTTTTCCAATGCACTAAATGCCGTATTTTTTATTAAATTTTCAATAAGTCTTTCTTTTGCAATACCGTCATATTCTTTTTTTACCATATCCATAGGTACTTTACCGGCTCTAAAACCGGGCAATTTAGCCGAAGCTTTTATCGAATTAAAAACATTTTCCAACTCTTTTTTCAGTTCCGTAACGGGTATTTCAACTTCCGCTTTTAAAAAACACGGTTTTTTTTCTAAAACTTTTGATTGAAATTCACATTTTTGAGCACTCATAATGACCCCTTTTATATTTATTTTAATTGAAAATATAGAATATATATTTTACTATTATCTACCGTTTTTTGTCAACCACCATGATAGAAGATTGGAGGATTGGAAGATGGAAGATTGGAGGCAATAACAGGTAAAAAATTGTAAATTTTACATTAAATAGTAAATAATCGGAATTTCAACGGGTTCTTCATATTTTTGAGAAACTTCAAAATCTTTTATAAATAACTTTTCAAGCAATTCGTTAATTAAATTTTCATCATAAAAAGCAATATTTATTTCTCTGTTTTTAAACATACTTAATTTATTAAAATTTGCACTTCCCAAACAAGCCCAATTATCATAAATTGCCGCTTTAGCATGTGCCATTTTCGGGTATAAATAAACTTCTATACCGTTTTCTATAAAATAATTTGCAATTTTTAAGTTTATTTTATCATATAAAACCATATCGTTAACCGCAGGTAAAATTATTTTTACATCAACTCCTCTTTTTTTTGCCAAAACAAGTTCTTCAACTAAAGTTTTTTCCGTAAAATAAGGATTTTCTATATATATTCTTTTTTTTGCTCGCCTTATGGCTTCAAGTTGGGAATCATAAATTTGATAATCGGTTGAACCTGTAGTTAAAATTCGAACATTTACCATATCATCTTCTTGATTATCGGTTTTTCGTTTCGACTTTGTAAATAAACTTCTATATGCAACGGCAAAGTCTCCTCCCGCCCCTGAAAAAGCCCAGGTTTTATAAAACATTTTAACAATCGGCGCAACAACAGGTCCTTCCAAAGACACCATCAAATCATGCCAGGTATACCTGTATTCGCTTGCAATATTCATTCCTCCGATATAAGCTTTTTTCCTGTCTATTAAAAAAATTTTTCTATGGTCGGAAACAAGCCAAGTATCCGGGTGCGTTCTAACTTTTATATTTGAATTTTGTTTTAATGTTTTTATAATATCATCCGGACTGTCATAATCTTTTAAAATAGGATCCTGCACTAATTTATTACTTGAACTGCCGAAACAATCTATCAAAATTCTTATATCCAAGTTTTCCGATAATTTTTTCAACAAATCTATTATTCCCATGGCAAAATTATCCGTTTTAAAAATATATGTTTCTATAAAAACGGAATGTGTTGCAAGTTTTACTGAATTTATAAAATCATCAAAAAAATCTTCTCCGTCAATAAACAATTTTACTTTTGCCTTAAATTCTTTTGTTTCCAATTCATCATCCAAAAATCTGTTAAAATCTTCCAAATCCATAACTTCATTTTCATTATTTATATTATCCGAATAAAAAGCTTCATTTATGTCTGGTGCAAAAGCGTTTAATGAGGAAGATGCAGTTGAAAACAAACGATACACTGATGTAAACGGGGATTTTATTATCGGAAAAACATGATTTTTTATAACGAAAGAATATAAAAAGTTTCCTGTTTGAGCAAATAAATTGGAATTCTTTTCGGCTTTTTCATAAGGAGGTAAAATTAAAGGAATTATAGTATTTTTTTCAACATCAACATATAAATAAATGATTTCGCTGATGTTTTGTGAAAGAATAAAAAGTTTACTGCTGTCTTGCGAATATTTTTTTGTTATTTCTATAAAACTGTTAAGCAGATTTTCAGTATTTTGTTTATCAATTTTTTTTTCAATCTTTAAATTTTTTTTAATATTATTGTTTTTATTATTTAATTGAAATTCGGATTCTATTTTTTTTATTTCACCCAAATCATTTTTATAATTATATTCAATAAGTTCTTGTTCCAAATCGTATTTAGTTGTAAGTTCATTTATTATTTGTTGATAAACTTCGGCAGGTAAAATTTTAATTTCTTCTATTCTGTTTTCTTTTTTTAAAATATTTTCGGCATCCAATTTTAATCTTTTAATTTCATATTTATCGGCTTTTTTAGGAATTTTTACGGTAAGATAAAGGTTATGTAAATTGTAATCCAAAAACAACTTGTTTTTTATGACAAAAACTCTTTGAGGCGTAATATTATATTCGGCAATTTTTGCCAAATCTATTTTTACATTTTTACCGTAAGAATAAGATAAGGATAACAAAATTAAACAAACAGTTAAAAAATATTTTGTAAGAAATTTGAACATAGTAAAAATTTGCAAAGCAAATTTTTGTCGTTATATCTCCATACTTCTTTTCTTCAATACCTCAACAAAATGCCTTGCATTTTGTTTTAATGTTTAAAATGTCTCATTGACGTAAATTGCATTGCAATATTTTTTTGGTTACATAAATCTATCGACAAATTATCCCTTATTGAACCGCCGGGCTGTATAATGGCTGTAACATTTTCTTTTGAAGCACCTTCAACAACATCGGGAAACGGAAAAAAAGCATCGGAAGCAAGAACCAACGGATACTTTTTCTCATCTATTTCAAATTTTGCTTCTTTCATTTTCTTTATCGCAATATTTAATGAATCGATTCTGCTCATTTGTCCGGCACCTATGCCGACAGTTTGTGTTCCTCTGACAAGAATAATTGCATTTGATTTTACATGTTTACAAATTTTCCATGCAAATGCCAAAGATTCAATTTCCTGTTTTGTAGGTTCTTTTTTGGTTATGGTTTTAACTTCATTTAATAATTGTTCATCTCTTTCCTGAACAAGCATACCATCAGTTAACATTCTGTATTCGGTTGAAACGGAAGGTTTTACATATTTATTCGGTTGTTTGAGTAACCTTATATTTTTCTTTTGTGTTAAAATATCCAATGCTTCTTTTGTAAAATCACAAGATACAACACATTCAACAAAAAGTTTTGATATTTCTTCGGCAACGGCTTTATCAACGGGCAAATTAAATGCTATTATTCCGCCGAAAGCACTTACCGGATCACATGCCAATGCTTTTAAGTAAGCATCTTTTACATCTTTTCCTTCGGCACATCCGCAAGGGTTATTATGTTTTATTATGGCACAAGCGGGATTGTCAAATTCGTGAACAAGCCTCCAAGCCGCTTCCAAATCCAAATAATTATTGTATGAAAGTTCTTTACCGTGCAATTGTTTTGCCGAAATTACTCCGCATGAATTTTCTTCATTACCGAAACTGTATAAAGCAGCTTTTTGATGAGGATTTTCGCCGTATCTTAAAGAAGCAAGTTTTTTTAACGGAATACCGGCTTGTGACGGAAATTGTTCATAAGATAAATAATTAGATATCAAACTGTCATAATATGCGGTATGTCTGAATGCTTTACCTGCCAAATCCAACCTGAAATTATTGTCAACCGTTTTGTTTTTTAAATTTTCAATAATATTTGAATAATCATCCGGGGAACAAACTATTAAAACATCTTTATAATTTTTTGCGGCAGCTCTTATAAGTGCAACTCCGCCGATATCTATATTTTCTATTATATCTTGTGATATATTTTTATCCGAAGGTTTTGCTATTTTTTTTGCGGTTTCTTCGAAAGGATATAAATTTACCGCAACAATATCTATAGTTTCAATTTTCAAACTTTTTAATTGTTCAAGATGTTTTGGAATATCTCTTCTTGCAAGTATTCCGCCGTGAATTTTCGGATTTAGTGTTTTTACTCTTCCGTCAAGCATTTCCGGAAAACCGGTAACATCGGATATTTCTTTACATTGAATTGAATTTTCTTTTAATTTTTTTGCGGTTCCTCCGCTTGAGATTATTGTGTAGCCCAAAGATTGTAATTGTTTGGCAAATTCAACAATTCCTGTCTTATCACAAACACTTAATAATGCAGTTGCCATTTTTATTCTCCTTAATTTAATATATTATACATTAGTTGTTTTCAAATTCTCTAAATGCCTTTGCTATATCTTGTGAAGAAAAGCCTCTTCTTTGAAAAAACATAGCTATCTTTCTAACTTCATTTTTTTGACTGCCGTCAAATTTAGGATACCTTTTTTTTATTAAATTTATTATCTGCAAATAAGCAGGTGTGGTGTTTTCCGTATCAAGCAATTCCGATATTAATTCATTATCTATATTATGAAATTTAAGTTCGTTTTTTATATAAAAAGTACCTTTACCTTTACTTATTAAATACCTTACAAGTTCGGCTGCAAAATTTTCATCATTTATATAGTTTAACCTGCAAAATTTTTCTACAACATTTTCAACATCAGTCTGTTCAAAACCTTTTTGCAACAATTTATCGGTTAAACTTTTTTTGCTATACATTTTATGTTCTATTAAATAAAAAGCATAGCTTGTTATTTTGTTTGAACTATTATGCTTTAATATTTTATTAAATGTATCCTCATCAACAAACAAGTTTTTTTTAAGGCCAAAAACAACAATCGTTTCGGCATCAATTAAAGCAGAAGAATCATTATCAAAAACAATTTTAAAACAATTTTTTATTTTAGGATATTTTTTTATTTCCAAAATATTAGGCATAACAAATATTATCTTAAACTTTTATTATTATTTTTCAATTGTACTTTCGTCATCTTCCGGACCTTCATCGTCAACAGGAGCCGTTATTATAATTTCTACTCTTCTGTTTTTTGCTCTTCCTGCTTTTGTAGAATTTGAAGCTACAGGATTTTTTTCACCTTTACCTATTACATTAATATTATTTTTTATATTGTAGTCATTTTTCAATGTCTTCGCTATTGTTACAGCTCTGTCCTCGGATAATTTTTGGTTAACATCATCCGGACCTACACTGTCGGTATAACCTTCTATCAATAATTCGCTGTCTTCCGGATACTGTTTCAATTCTTCCGCAACTTGTGCCAAAGCCGCTTTCCCTTTCTTCGTCAACTTTGCCGTTCCGAAAACAAATGTAGGTTTGTTTTTCAATTTAATTTGTTTCAATGTTTTCTCTTTTAATTTTTCCGCTTTTGTTTCACTTACTATATTTGCTTCGTATTTTTGTATTCTGTTCAGCAATTGTTTTTCTCTTGCTTCTATTTGTTTTTTCTTTGCATCTATAGCATCTATTTTCTTTTGTTTTGCTTTTAATTTTTTCTTTAAATAAGAATCTTTATCTAATTGGCTTTCCAATAAATCGGATAATCTTTCAACATCTTTATCTGAAGTATCTGCTTTAGGTTTATTGTTTATGCAACCGAATTTGTAAGCCAATCCCACATTTGCATAATAATTTGTTGACTTATCGGCAAAATTACCTAATCCGTTTGCAAATATTGTCCATGCATCCGATAACTGATAATCCGCTCCTATTCCGCCAGTTAATGTCGTTTGTGAATTTTCTGCACTTCTTATCTTCATCTTTGTGCTGTCACTGAAATTCAACAAGCTTGTCTCTATTTCATTATATTTATCGGTCAATAATTGTCTTGCTCCTACTTTCGCATACCATCCGAATTTCTTTACTTTCCCGTTTATTCCAAGCCCTGCTCTTGCTTCCGCACTGAACGCATCGTATCCTTCTATCTTCAAGTTCAAATCTTCGGCTCCTTTTTCTTTATAGCCTTCATTGTTTATATAACTTCCTATCGCTCCGATAAACGGCCTTAAATACATCTTGTGTTTTGCATTGCTTCCTGCTTTGTTCAACGATATCTTATAGCCTATTTCAGCATCCAATGCTCCGCTGTATCCTTTATGTTCGCTTGTTGCTCTTCTTCCCATAAATGCTATTTGTCTTGTTATATCGTAACTTTCATATCCGCCAAGCAACATTGATTTAAAGCTCCATTTCTTGCCTTCATATCCGCCGTATAAACCTGCATTTATATCATTCATCGTCGCTTTATCGGATTCCTGTTTCAATTCACTTGTCCCGTAACCTGCCATTATTCCTAACGTCCAGCCTTTTGCCGATATCGCATCAAATCCTACCAAGAATCCGTTCACATTTGTGTCATATTTCGGCGAATTGTCATCTTTATCTACATTATAGTTATTATAATAGTATTCCGCCCATATCTTATCGTGGAATTTTGTGCACGGGAATAAGTCCAACGTCCTTTCTTTTATCTTATCATATACATGTTCGGCTTTTGTATTAAACCTTGTTAAGTTGGTTGCATTTGCATGTATTACTCCTGCTACATCGTTTAATGCCGCTTTTAATGAACTCGTGCTGTATGTCGTTTCATAGTAGTAGAATTTTTCCAATGTATCAAGAGCTGCTGTTATATCGCCACCGTTTCCTTGTGATATTGCATCTATACTCTTTGCAGCTTCCTCTTCGTTATGGTTCTTGTCGAATTCACTCGCATTTGCATAGTCACTGGCTTTTCTTTCCAACTTAACCATTAAATTATTACCTTCCGCATATACGGTTGTTGAAATTCTTGTATCAAAACCTTCTCTTAATCCTTCTGCATCGCTATCGTTAAATGTTATATTCCCGTCTTTGTAATTTGCTTCACTTACCCCGCCTTCTATTATTGCTATTTCTTCAGGTAAATAATATTTCCCTTTTACATTGTTAAGTATTAATTTGGAATCTTCTCCTATTGTCGTTGTTCCGCCTACTTCGGTAGTATCGTTGTAATGTCCTGCTGTATCCATTGCGGTTTGTCCCATCTCTACATCGTAAGTGCCGTCACCTTCAAATTTTAAGTTGCCGGAAACTTTTGCCGTTGCAGTTGAATTTCCGGGGGCAAACGTTGCTCCCGTACTTATTATTAAATCCGCTGCTGTTATATTGCTGTATCCTTTTAACAATGCATTTGTTACCTTCATTGTATTTTCTACCGTAAAGTCTTTTCCGCTTCCGCCCATTGAAGCATCATTGTTTATTATAAATGTTCCGCTTTCAATGTTTGCGTCTATTGCTTTAAAACTTTCGGTTACCGTCATTACTGCTGCTCCAGTTTTACCGAATGTTCCCATATCTGCTATTTCATTCAAAGTAACTTCGCCTTCTTCGTCATAAAATTCTACGGAAGAATCTGCTCCGCTTCCGGCTACAATTCCGTTAATATTTTTGGTCGTTCCTCTTAACGTTCCCGAACTTATTATCGTATCTCCTACATAAGAATTTGTTTCCATCTGTAAATCAAGTATCCCTTCTCCCGTCTTTACTAAGTTTTCATTACCGAGTATTGCTCCGGTTAATATTGTACTTGCCGTATCCGTAGAACCTGTTACCTCTATCTCAACATCGTTGTGGTCTGTCCCTGTAATTTCGTTTCCTAATGTTACTGTTCCGCTGTCGGTATTTACTATCAATTTCCCGCCGTCTGCATATATTGTATTTGTACTTATGTTATCTGCAGAAAGTATTCTTATTGCTCCGTCTGTTATTGTTGTTGTTCCGCTGTAACTATTTGTTCCGCTTAATGTTACAACTCCGCTACCTTGTTTTATCAATTTACCGTCACCGGTAATATTTGCACCGAGTTCAGCATCCGCATCATCCAATAAATTCAATAACGAATTTGTTCCTAAACTCATATTATCCGCATTAAAGTCTGCAGCATCCGTTACAACGGTTGTATCATCACCAGCCGCAACATTTGTTGCAATTATCGAACTGCCTCTGGCATTTGTAAATATTCCTTTCTGTATCGCTATTGATGTTTGATCTATTGTCGCACTATTATCCAAAGTATCTGTTACGGTTAAGTTCCCTGCTCCGCTTATTGCATTTGATGCTATCAATGTTCCGCCCGTTAAAGTTAATTCGGCTTCATTTACTATTCCGGCTGTCGTTATTATATCATTTGCACTTGTTTCAAAGCTGCCGCTTGCTACCGTTATACTACTCTGGCTTATTACTGTTCCGGTCGAATTTATTATATCTCCGCTTATTACTAAACCACCTGTCCCGTTTATAGCATTTCCGTTTACTCCGGTTCCGATATAATTAAATATTCCCGCATTGTTAACTTCTTCAAGTACTTTTATATTATTTACATCGCTCGTAAATATCGAATCTTTATCTACAGTTACCGTACTTTGTGTTATTGAAGAATTGTTCGTAAATACCGTCGAACTTATCTTTAATTCTCCGGTTCCCACATAAACCGAATTGTTATCTACAGTTAAAGCAGTTGTGCTGTCTCCATGCATACTGACAAAACCGTCGTTCGTTACCGTTCCCGCTTCTATTCCGGTATATGTTGTCAACAATGCATTCTCTCCTACTATCACATTCGTCGATCTTAATATTCCCGTATAATTTGAAAATGTTAATCCGCTCAATATAACTATTTTATTTTGTGTAATATCTTTATGGTTACCCATACTTCCTTCTACAAATAAGTCCCCTGTTCCTTCTATTTCATTCCAGTTTTCTCCACCGGTAAATATTATTTCACCATCACTAAATACTCCGTCGGTAGTTTCTAAATTGTTGGCATTTGTTTTTAATCCTGCACCTTCTGCTACGCTTACCGAACCTGCCGTTATTGAACTTTGATTATCCAACAATCCGTTTGTTATGCTTACTTCGCCGTCTTGTCGTATTGCCGCAAGGTTGGTTAAGTTATCGGTTACCGTTAAGTTACCGCTGCCGGTTATTGCATTTGTATCTTTAAGTGTGCCACCGGTTAATGTTAATTCCGCATTATTTTCTATTCCATTTGTTGTTATATCGTTTGCACTCGTTTCAAAACTGCCGCTTGCAACCGTTATACTGCTTTGGCTTATTGTTGTGCCTGTCGAATTTATTATGTTACCGTTTACTACTAAATAACCTTCTGTCCCGTCATAACCTTCAATCGTATTTTTGTTTATTCCGTCTCCTTGTAACATTAAAGCTCCCGCACTTTGTATTTTTTCATAAGCGGTTATGCTATTTACATCACTTGTAAATATCGAATCTTTATCTATCGTTACCGTGCTTTGAATTATTTCTGCTCTGTTTTCAAAATTAGTTCCGGTAAGTTTTAATTCTCCCATTCCCGTATATATACTCGTATTTTCTACAGTTGAATTTATTATATTTACAATACCTTTATTTAATACATTATCCGCTACTACTTTTCCTCCGTTATCTCCGTATTCATATAATACTGCATTTTCTCCTACCGTTAAATTTGCAGTTACAATATCATCACTTGCATAATTTAAAAAATAACCGTTCGTTATTGTTATACTGTTTTGTTTTATCCCTTTATAATTTAAAAGGCTGTCGGTTACAAACAAACTTCCGCTACCGTCTATTACATTGTTGTTTGTCCCGCCTGTAAATGTTAAGCTGCCATCATTTACTACTCCGTCACTGTGTGCATCGGCAGAAATGTTACCTGCATCCGTTATTAACCCTGCACCTTCCAATATTTGTAAGCTGCCTCCACTTGTCATCTTTCCGTTGTTCGTCGTTGTTCCGGATGCTATTGTAATATAAGAAGTTATCTCTGCATTATTTGTTAAATCACCGTTAACGGTTAACGAACCGCCTGCATAATATGTTACCGTGCTGTTGTTTACTCCGCCTGTAAATATTAACTTGTTTCCGTTATTTATATTTGCCAAGACATCGCTTGCATTTGTTGTAAATTTACCGCCAATCGTTATTGTGCTTTGTTCAATTTTTGTTCCTTCGGCATTTACCACATCACCGGAAATACTCATATTTCCAATGCCGGTTATTGTATTATTGTTGGTTCCGCCGGTAAACATTAATTTACCTTCGTTTTCTATTTTACCGTTTGTTGCAAATGTATCAATGTTATCGGCATTTGCAGTTAAAGTTGAACCTGCAACAACCGTTACCGTTGTTGCTTTTACAAAACCGTTATTATCATCTATTATTGCATTTGTTCCGGTTAATGTAATTTTGGTTTGTGCTATTCTGTTTGCAACCGTTACGGTTCCGCTTGATATTTCGGTATCACCTATTCCGTTAATTTCGGAAGTTAAAGTATCATTGTCTCCGCCTATCAATATCAACTGCCCGTCATTCATAAATAAATTAACTTCCGTATTTGCTATGTTTGTAGTTAAACTGCTGCCTTCTGCATAGCTTATTTCAACTCTGTTCTGCTGTAATTTGGCTGTTTCACTGCTCATATCTACGGCAACACCTTTTATCGTAGTAGTTCCTGCTCCGGAAATACCTTTCTCAAAAGTTGTCGGTCCTGTTCCTGTTATTAATAAGTCCCCGTTGTTTGCTACATCAATTTCTGTATTATTGTTTTTAAATGTTACACTTGAAAGTGTTAAACTATAGTCATTTACTATTACTGCTGTAGTAACTGTGTTACTGTCAAATGTTACATTATTAAGCGTTACTATACCGCTGCTTATTATTACGCCGTCACCTATGTTGTTGCTGAATGTTACATCTGTTACCGCTAATTTACCGTATTCGGTTTCTATACCTTCTGCAGTCGTTGTTGATACCTGTTCTACCGTTATCGCATTTGTAAATCCGTTAAATCCTGTTAACGAACTTACTTTCAACGAATATGCACCGGTTCTTATTCCGGTTACACTTGTTGAACTTAACAATATTCTTCCGTTTCCGTTTATCTTTAAGTCCGTTTTCAAAGTATCGTGTTGTCCATTCTCATCAGTTATCCATTCGGTTACATAATCGTGTTCTTCGTCTCCTTCCAAACCTGTTACGGAATATATACTTGCACTGTCATATACCGCATTAGGTAACCCTCCGTATCCGCTTGCCTCTATTTCCAACCAAGTCGAATTTTCATTTGACATCGTTGAATCTTTTATCGAGTACCTTATATTACTTGTATATATTAACGGTAAGTTCGTTACATGTATATTCCCGGCTGCTCCCGTAGATATTAATATATAACTCTTTTGTGCTTTGTCACTTAAAATATTTACACCTTCTATGTTCGCTACACTGTTTGCGTCTGCAGTTACATTTAACAATTTATCTGCTATACCTTGTTTTAAATCTACATCAAACGCATAGTTCCATAACCCGCTTAAAATTGTTATCGAACCGTCCGTATTTATTTCATTTACTTTTTCGTTTCTTGTATCTAATGTACTGTTACTGCTTATTACTAATTGCGATGCCCTTAAATTTGTTTCATCTTGTAATTTAAGTGTAACTTCTTCTTCTCCGTCACCTAAATATACCTTATTTTGTGTTATTATCGCATTTGACGAAATTGTAACATCTCCTAATATATTTACTGTCGCCTTATCTGCAGATTCTCCGCTTACATTATATGCTATTGTTCCTCCATATACATTATATACTCCACCGTCTTTGTTATCTATTGTCGTTTGCATTCCGTTTGCATTATATGCCGTTACTATTCCGCTGTTTGTTATTCCTGCTGTCGTCGTTATTACTCCGCCTTCATAATTAGTTATATTTCCACGGTTGTTTATCGCATTTGCCTCTATCGTTCCCGTGCTGCTTATCATTCCGGCGTTTACTAAATTATTTACAATTTTTATATATTCCTCATTTTCTATACTTGCTCCTGCTCCGTTTGTTATTTCATTTGCCGTTATTGAACCACCCGCTATGTTTATTATTGCTGCTCCTTCATAATTGTCTATCGCATTTGCCGTTATTTCTCCCGAATTTGTTATCGTTCCGCTGCTTGTTAAAGCATTCGTTACAGTCATTGTACCGTTATTTATTATTGTTCCTATACCGTTATACAAATTATCTGCCGTTATTGTTCCGCCGGTAAAGTTTTCTATCATTCCGGCAACCGTTGTTCCGCTTATTTGTTCAAAATTATTTAATACTGTTGCTTTAATTAAAGCGTTTTCATAATTTTTGATCTCTGAAGCATTTGTAATAACAAGTGCATCTATTGTTCCGCTACTTTCAATACTTCCGAAATTTCCTAAATTATTAGTTACTTTTATTGTTCCGGTATTTATTACTACACCGGTAGCATAATTAGTAAAGCCGGTTTCTATAGTATCAATTTCATTATAATTTAATACATTTCCGTAATTTCTAAATTCTCCGGAATTTACTACACCATCATTTTCAAATGCAGTATCGGAAGAAACTTCTAATAAACTGTTTGCCGTTATTGTTACACCGGCATTATTTGTCGTTACTCCCGCTTCTATCGTTACCGTGCTTTGGGTTATCGTATTATTATTTATTAAATCTCCCGTTACGGTTAATATTCCCGTCCCGCTTATTATGTTCCCGTTTGTCCCGCCGGTATATGTTAATATTCCGCCGTTTGCTACTTCTCCGTTGTTCGTATATGTATCTATATCACTTGCATTTGTCGTTAATCCTGCTCCTTCGGCTATTACTATTCCCGTACCTGTTGTTGTTATTGAACTGCTGTTTGTCGTTACTCCGGCTTCTATCGTTACCGTGCTTTGAGTTATCGTATTATTATTTATTAAATCTCCCGTTACGGTTAATATTCCCGTCCCGTTTATTATATTCTCGTTTATTCCGCCGGTTAATATTAAATTCCCGTCAGCTGTTATTGCAACATAAGTAACATTATCTTGCCCGATATATTCTTCACTATCGGTCCAATAACCCGTTCCTATTACCAAATTACTTGCATTTATTTGTAATTCAGAATTTTCATCTATAGTTAAACCATATTGCTGTAAGTTGGCATAAGCTCCAAATGTAACAGTTGCTCCGTTAATACTTGTTGTTCCCGCACCCATTATACCGCCGTTTATAACGTTTTGTCCGCCATTGAAATTTACCGTTCCGGAATTATAAATATCTTTTCCGTAAGTCGCATTATTTTCTGCAAATGTTGCTCCGTTAATATTTACCGTTCCGCCATTATAATTTGCTATTGCACCGCCTTTTCCGGCTACCGTATCTGTTCCTGTTGCAATATTTGACATAAATGTTACTGATGTTAAATTTACCGTTCCCGAATCATTATATATTACACCGCCTGTTACACTTGCAAAATTTGTCCAAGTAACAGAAGTTACATTTAATGTTTGTGTTTTTAATTCCGATTCTGTATCAAATTTATAAGGTTCCAATACTATACTACCGCAACCTCCGCCATCTACCGTATAATTATTACCAATTATCGTGAAAGATGTTTTACTTACGGTAGCATCGCCGCGGATTTCATTAAAAGTTCCGAAAACTTCTTCGGCACTATATGTTTCATCTTCTAATAATTCATATGAATATATCCAAGAACGGTTTAAATGTTGTTTTAAATTCAAACTGTTATAAAATAATGCAGAAGTTGAACTATTTGTATAAAACTGATATATTCTGTTTCCAACTTCAAAGAAATAATCCTCATACAAATTAAGGCTGCCTAAAACCGGAACAGGATCCGAATCCAAAGCATCATCTTTTCTAAATACTGTTACGGATTTTAACGAACTGCCGGATACAACTATATTTTCCGCTAAATTTTGGTTTAATTGTAATGTTATATCGCCGTTTAAAGCATCTTCACCTGTTATTTTAAAATAATCGGAAGTTAAATTACCGTCTTCATCTATAAATATATCTATTACAAAATTTGAACCTTCCGCATTTAACGTGTTTGCCTGATTTTTGGTTAATATACCATCCGCTATATCAAAATAAGAATTTTCTATTTCAACATCACCGTTACTATATATTCCGTAAGTTTGTCCGCCTTCACCTTGCCCGCCTTCGGCTATACTTGCACTTATTGTTACACTGCTGTCTTTTATTTCTACTTTTGAATTAACATCTTCTGCATATATCCCGTAAGCTGAACCGTTTGTTCCGTTTACTGATGTTGAACCTGCTGCTACCTTTACATTTGCCGTGCTGTTTATTATTGAAAGCGTTCCACTGTCTACTTTAAATCCGTAAGCGTCCCCTCCGATATGTTCATGTGACGAATCTTCCGAAGATGAAGCACCGCCATACATTGATTCCTCTATGTTTATATCTTTAAATGTTAATTCACTGCCGTTTTCTATCACTACTCCGTAAGCACTGCCTGCCGTCCCGCTTTCCACACTTGTTCCCGTTCCGGTAAGTACCATTGAATAGGTAACATCTTCACTGCTGCCGTTAACCGTAAGGTCACCATTTGACAATACTCCAAGCGGTGAAAAATCATTTGGGTTTGCCCAATCACTCGGCAATTCATTTTTAGTTTCGTATATTTCATCCGTATCAAATATATATGTTCTATCTAATTTTGTAGATTGCACTGCCATAGGTAAATTCATTAAAAAATATTTTAATTGTATTGAATTGTCTTGCGTATTTTTATATATTTCAAAATCCATTTTTGACGGAATATCTTGCCCGTAAATTGACATATTATTTAAATCAACATACAATCCTTCCAAATTACCGCCGGAAAACAGTGTTAATGATCCTTCTTCTTTTCCATCATAATCTAAAATATTTAGCTCTGTTAAATTTACCGTTCCGTTTGCTATTCCCGTTATTGCAAAATTATCTATTTCTTGGCTTGCCAAATCCGCATCTATTTCTAAATTTGTACTATTATTTCCGTCTACCGTAAAATTACCTAAATTTATATTGTTAATTCCATTGTGCATTAAATCTAAATCCAACGTGGAACCGTATGTTATTGTAAAATTGTTACTTTCAACAGTTGCATCGTCTAACAACTTTAATTTTGATATTCCTTTAATTTCTATTGTTCCGTTTAAACTTGATATTCCGCCATCTATAGTTAAATTTGCATTGTTAAGAACTATCTTTCCGTTATTATTAATCAACTTATGTTTCTGCCCGGTACTGTTTGTATTATTTAAAAATACAACATCGCCTTTGATATCAATTATAAGGTCTCCACCTTCATGAAAAATTAAACCGTCCGAAAATATGTTGTCTGTAACAGATGAATTTTCTAACGTTAAGTTGGTCGTCTCAAAAAGTTTTTCAAGTTTGTCAAGTTCGTCTATGCTATATTCGCCGTCAAGGTAATGATACTTGCCATCTTCATCTATCCAAATAGAATAATCAAGAATTGTATCTTCCGAAATTATGCCATTGTCTTTTTTACTCCTCCACTCATGAGAACTATTATCATAGTAGCGAACAAAATATGTATAATCATTACTACTATTGCTGTTAATTAATGATTTAGCACTGTTTCCTTCAAAAACTGACGATTCGATACTATAATGTTCTCGTACTTTAAGACCATAAGAACCTGAGGAAAAAATTACGGAATCTCTTACAGTATTACCAATAAAATTTGAATCTTTTATCTTTCCGTTAACAAATGAAAGAATATTATTGGTTTCATTATTTGTAAATTCAGTATCGTTCAATTCCAAATTAGGACCATTTATTATGCTATTTCCAATTTTATTTTCATCAAACTCCGAAGAACTAATTGTAATTTTCCCACTACCATTATCTGAAATAAGAATGAGTGAATACCTAGCAGTATTTTCAAGAAACTTGGAGTCTCTTACCTCACCTACAATATATCCAAGCATACTACTTGTTACTGTATTATTGCTAAAAATTGAAGAATCAATTAATAACTCCGTGTCGAAATGGTTATCATTATAATACCAATTTTCCTCCATAATACAACTTACAGAATTATGTTCAAAAGCAGATGACAAAATTTTTACTTTTCTTCCTACAAGAACCTCATCTAACAAATTGTATATATCATTATTTTCACTAAAAACTACAGAATCAATTGTTAAATTTGAGTGACTACCTCGACTACTGATAAGATAATCGAATTCATTTTTAAGTTTTGTTATTGTTAAATCGTTAAGAGTTAAGGAATTATTCGTATATGCATTTTCTATACAAAATTTATGCTCATTATCCCCGGATAAACAAAGATTGTTTCCGTTTATTATTATGCCATTTGTTAATGTATATACAGAGCCGTTTGCCGTTTCATTTTGCGTAAAAGTATATTCGGTTGCACCGGCATTTAATGCTTCATCAAGGGAGGAATAGGCAAAAGCAGGAACGATGACTACGGAAGATAGTAAAAAAATTGCGAAAGCAATTTTTTTGTAAGACTGAAGGATTGGAAGATTAGAAGATTGGAAGTTAAGTGGAATAATTGTTTTTAGTTTAACTACACGTTGTTGGGCGTTATTCCGCATCAAGTGCAGGATGATACAAAAAAATAAGATTTTTATTTTATCAATAAAATTTTTCATACATACCTCTTTAAATATATTATTTATTATTAATTTACAATTGGAAAACAATTATTAACCACGGCATAGATTATACTTAATTTTGTTCTAACATTCAATTCAATACAATACAATACTAAAAATTTTACAAAACAAAATTTTGTTGAACGGTTGAAAAGTTTGAAAGAGGAAGTTAGATTTGACAGCTTTGTCAATTTTTTATATACTTAGAAAATATTTTTAACTAAAAAAAGGTGCGATGCCCGAGCTGGTTAAGGGAGCAGTCTGCAAAACTGTTTTGCATCGGTTCGAATCCGATTCGCACCTTATTTTTCTGCCCGGTTAGCTCAGTTGGTTAGAGTACTTCCTTGACATGGAAGGGGTCAGAGGTCCGAGTCCTCTATCGGGCACTGTTAAAAAACATATTAAATGCGCCATTAGCTCAATTGGTAGAGCAAACGACTCTTAATCGTTAGGTTACAGGTTCAATTCCTGTATGGCGCAGTTTTTTATTGGCTTTAATATTTGATATTTCCAACGGCATCTAAAATAATTTCCGCAAGTCCCGGATGGAAAAACATATTTTTAGTTAAATTATCCGTTGTCATTTCAGCTTTTATCATAACGGAAGCTATATTAATAAGTTCATCGGCTACAGCACCCAATATCCACACACCTTTTATTTTTTTTGTTTTTTTATCCGCAGCAACTTTTACCCAACCCGTTCTTTCACCTTCAATTTGTGCCCTTGCATTTGCTAAAAAACCGGCTTTACCGTAAGAAACGGCATCGGCATTAAAATTGACGGCTTTTACACTTGCTGCCGGAGGGAAGGAAAAAACAACTTTTGGAACGGGACTGTTATCCCGCAATAAATTTTTGGCAACATTTATTCCGTCTTGTTCTGCGGTATATGCCAAAAAACCTTTACCCGTAATATCACCTATTGCATAAATATTATCAACACTTGTTATATAATTTTTTGTTTCAATAAAACTTTTGTTGTCCAAACTTAATTTAATATGTTCGGTATTTAAACTATCCGCCGAAGATTGCCTTCCCGCAACTATTAATATCTTTTCAAATTTATCTTTATCTTTTAATGTATCGGTGCATGAAGTTTCAACTTTTATACCTTGCCTTGCAAGCACTTTTGTAAGTTCTAAAGCAAGTTCGGTATCTTCGTTAGGTAATATTTGCGGACAAATTTCCCTTAACGTAACATCCGTTCCGAAACATGAAAAAATTGAACTTAATTCCACACCGATTGCACCGGCACCTATAACAAGCATTGTTTTTGGAATTTCGGTTAAATTTAAAGCATCTGTAGAATTTATATATTTTTCATGGTCAAAGTTTATACCGGATATGGTTTTACATTGCGAACCTGTTGCTATTACTATTTTATCTGCCGTTATTTCAATGTTTTTTTCGTCTGTTTTTACAAGCACTTGATTTTTATTTTTAAAGCAAGCCTTACCTTTTACAATATCAACTTTATTTGCAGTTAAAAGCCTTTCAATACCTTTTGATAAATTATCAACCAGCTTATTTTTTTTATTTATAATATCTTTAAAATTTATTTGTTCCAAACTTGCTTTTAATGTATATTCAAAAGATTTTGATATAACCTGTTTTGTTTTTGCAACCTGCCACAAAAATTTAGTGGGAATACATCCGTTATTTAAACATGTTCCGCCTAACTTTTCTTTTTCAATAATAACCGTTTTCAAATTTTGTTTTGCAAATTCAACGGCACAAGTATAACCGGCAGGACCTGCACCTATAACGGCAACATCATATTTGTTTTCCATTTTTACTCTCCCTAATAAAACTTAATTAATTATATAAATTCCAAAGCATATTTATCAATAAAAAACAGATTATGAGGTGATAAGGTTATAGGTTTAACGGCAACGACAAACGGCAAACAACAAACAACACCGGCAACTTATAAAATTTATTATTGAAAAATAGTATTGTTTGTGATATAATAAGAAGGATATGAATTTTAACAAAATAATTTCATTAGCATTGGAAGAAGATTCCGCTTTTAACGATATTACATCCAACGGAATAATAGCAAAAGATTCAACGGCAACGGCGGTTTTACTTGCTAAAGCCGACGGTATTGTTTGCGGACTTGATATATTTAAAAAAGTTTTCTTGACGGTCAGCAAGAAATTTTCTTTTAAAACTTATGTTAAAGACGGTGCCAAAATAAAAAAAGGAACCGTTATTTTAACAATGAAAGGTCCTGCATGCCAATTGTTATGTGCCGAAAGAACCGCACTTAATTTTATACAACAACTTTCCGGTATGGCAACATTAACCGCTAAATTTGTTGAAATTGTCAAAGGTAAAAAAACTTACATTTACGATACAAGAAAAACTATTCCGGGTTTAAGGCATTTATCAAAATATGCCGTCAGGTGCGGCGGTGCAAAAAACCACAGAATGAGTTTGGCGGATATGATTTTAATAAAAGATAATCATTTGGCTTTTATTAAGAATTTAACCGAAACGGTAAAAAATTTAAGAAAAAAACATAAAAAAATCTTAATACAGGTTGAATGCGAGAACGAAAAAAATATTTTAGATGCATTAAATGCAAAAGTTGATATGATAATGTTGGATAACATAAAAGATAAAGATTTAAAAAAGTTTATAAATATCATCAGAAAAAATTCTACAAAAGCTTACAAACCTCAAATAGAAATATCAGGCGGAATGAATTTAAAAAGAATAAAAAAATATGCCAATTTGGGAATAGACAGAATTTCAATAGGAATGTTAACCCATTCGGCTCCGGCACTTGATATGTCTTTAAAAATAAAAATAACCAAACCGGTAAAACAATAAATGTCCCATTTTTATGTTGACCCCAAAAATATTCAAAACAATTTATTCGTTATGGATAAACAGCAACTGCATTATATTGTTACCGTCAGAAGATTTGCCGTTAATGATGAAATAAATTTATTTGACGGATTAGGCAACATTTTTAAAGGCAAAATAACCGAAATTTCAAATAATCAATTAAAAGGTATTATTTTAAATAAAACCGTTTTTATAAAACCTTCCGTTGAAGTTTATTTATATTGTGCAATTGCCAAAGGCGAAAGAATTGAATGGCTTATAGAAAAAGCTGCAGAAATAGGAATAACAAAATTTATACCGTTAATCACAAAAAGAAGTGTTATTACATCCTTTTCTCAAAACAAATATGAAAGATATAATAAAATTTCGCTTTCGGCAAGCTGCCAGTGCGGACGGGCAGACATAATGAAAATAGAACAGCCCGTTATTTTTGAAAAAGCACTAAAAACAAATATTGATAAAAATTCGTTATCGATTCTTGCATGGGAAAGCGAAGATACAAAAACAATTGATGATATTTATGAAAATAATAAAAATATAAAAAAAATAAATATTTTCATAGGTCCCGAAGGCGGCTTTGAACCTGCGGAAACAGAACTTGCAAAAGCAAACAATTTACTTACCGTAACTTTGGGAAAAAATATTTTAAGAATTGAAACGGCAGCACTTACTGCCTCCGTTTTGGTTTTAAACAAATGGAATTAAAATGAAAGAAGAAACTTTTTTTGTTTATACTTTCGGATGTAAAATAAACCAATATGAAAGCCAACTGATAAGAGAAAAATTTATCGGAGAAAATAAAGTTTTGGCTACCGATATTGAAACCGCAGACACGATAATAATAAATTCCTGTACGGTTACAGAACAGGCAAATAAACAATGCAATACTTTAATAAGAAAATTATTGAACAAAGGCAAAAAAATAATTTTAACCGGATGTTATTTACAGGTATCGGAAGATGAAATAAAAAAAACATTTCCAACAATACAAACGATTAAAAAAAATATTTTTATACCGGAAAAACAAAAAATAAATTTATTTCAAAAACATTCAAGAGCTTTTTTAAAAATTCAAGACGGCTGCAACAGTTTTTGTTCTTATTGCATAGTTCCTTTCGCAAGAAACAATATGTGGAGCAAACCGCAGACGGAAATTATTGATGAAATAAATAATTTAATCAATAACGGATATTATGAAATAGTTTTATCCGGAATTCATATAGGCAAATATGAAGGCGGTATTGTAAATTTGCTAAAACAAATTTTTAATAACATAAATAAAAATTTCAGAATAAGGCTGTCTTCAATAGAAGCAAACGAAGTAACCGATGATTTAATTGATTTATTAAAAAAAGAGCCTGTTCGTTTATGTCCTCATTTACATATTCCGTTACAGTCGGCAAGCAATAACATTTTAAAACAAATGAACCGGCACTACACACAAGATTTTTTTAAAAATATTATGAAAAAATTAACGGAAACAATAGAAGCCGTTGCAATAACCACAGATGTAATTACAGGCTTTCCGACCGAAACCGAAGAAGATTTTAACCAAACTTATAATTTTTTAAAAACAAATAATTTTGCAAGGTTACATGTTTTTCCTTTTTCACCCCGTAAAGGAACGGTTGCTTTTAATTTAAAACAAATATCAACACAGGAAGAAATAAAAAAAAGAGTGACTAAACTTTTAGAACTTGATAAAATTTTAAGAAACAATTTTTATAATAAATTTACAGGAACAAAAAGAAATGTCGTTTCGTTAAAAGACAGTAAAGCTTTAACGGATAATTATTTGACCGTTGAGAATATTCCTTATCAAAAAGGTATTTTTGAAACAACAATTTAAAAATTGCGAAGCAATTTTTGTTGAAAAGTTGAAGAGTTGAACAGTTGAAAGGTTTTCGGAAGAAAACAATTAAAAATTAGATTTTTCGCAAAGCGAAAAATACATTAATTACTAATTGCTGTTTGTAGTTATTGAGAAAAACAATGATTAAAATATTACACGGATATATTGTTAAAGAATTTTTAGGTTCGTTTGCTTTCGGGCTTATAGTATTTTCGGCAATTTTACTTATTGACCAAATTTTTCAATTTGTGGATTTATTTTTGGCAAGAGGTGTTGCTTTTTGGCTTGTTTTACAACTATTTTTACTTGTTATACCGACAATACTTTCTTTAACGATACCGATGGCAATTTTATTCGGGGTTCTTATAAGTTACGGCAGGTTTGCCGAGGATAATGAAATAACGGTAATGAAAGCAACCGGTGTAGATTATAAAACATTGGCCATGCCGGTAATAGTATTTGTTGCAATTATAAGTTTGGGGCTTGTATTTTTTAACCACAACTTAGCACCGTCGACACATAAATATTTCAGAACTCTTTATAAAAATATTCTTACACAAACTCCGTTGGCAAAATTTAACGAAAAGACAATAACCGACATAGGTGATTATAAATTTTATGCACACAAAGTAAATTCAAAAAACAATACAATGGAAGGAATAAATATTTATAAATTTCCGGACAAGAACTCAGATGATAATATTCCATGGAGAATAGCATCATCATCGGCAACGATAAGAGTAAACGGAAACAAAGTAATGTTAAAACTTTTTAACGGTTATTGGCAACGAACAGAACCCAATAAATTAGGAAGTATAATACACATGAACTTTCATTCATACCAATTTGAAATACCGATAGACCAAAATATAAGTTTTGATGATTTATCGTTAAAAGAATTATCTTCAAAAAAAATAAAAGCAAAAATAAAAAAAATACAAAAAAATGACCCGCAAATTTACACTTATAAAAATGAATATTGGTTAAGGTGGATATTGTCAATTGCACCTGTTGCATTTGTAATAATAGCCGTTCCCATAGGAATTATGGCGGGTAAAGGCGGTAAAGCAATAGGTTTCGGCATGAGTTTGGGTGTAATTTTAATTTATTATATGCTTTTGGTAATAAGTATAAATTTAGGTGAAAAAGGAATTGTTCCTTCAGCTATAATATTATGGCTGCCCGATATGGTAATAACTTTAATAGGCTTAATGCTGTTTAAAAAAATGAGTAAAAAATGAGAATATTATATTTTTATCTTACCAAACAATTTTTAAAGCCGTTATTTTTTTCAACTTTTGCTTTCGGCTTTATAGTTTTAATTTCCGAATTTTTCAGGGAAATGAACTTTTATATAGAAAGCAAAACTCCTTTTTATATAATAGGCGAATATTTATTATTTAACCTGCCTTGGTGGTGTATTGATGTTTTTGCCGTTTCCGTTTTGCTTGCATTGTTATTTTCTTTGGGTGAACTTGCAAAAAGAAATGAATTTACCGTTATGAAAGCAACCGGTATAAATATGTGGAAAATAATAACATTATTTATGTTTTTAGGCTTTCTTATAGGTGTTGCAGATTTTTCCGTCAGGGAATTTGTTATACCTAAAACGGTAGCAAAAGCCGAATATGTAAAAGCAATAAAAATAAGAAAAAAGAAGCTTGTTAATAATATAAAAGACGAACATTTCAATGTTATAGTTGCACTGCCAAATAATGCAAGAATGTATATCGGTTATTTAAACATTAAAGATAATTTTATGAAAGATGTTATTATAGACGAATATTCCGATGACTTTTATATTAAAAAAAATGTTATAGTAGGCAGTGCTTATTTTGACGGTTACGGTTGGTTTTTACAAAACGGAATTGAAAGAGAATATGCGGAAGATACAAATAATTGGAACGAAAATTATTTTGAAAAAAAATTTTTTAATTTAGCTATAAAACCTGAAAATTTTATAGCAACAGACAGAAGATACGAGCAGATGAATTTAAAAGATTTTAAAGAATATATACACAAAAACCAAATGTTAGGGCAGAACACATTAAAAGACCAAATAAAATATGACAGCCGTTTTGCAAATGTTTTTTGCCATTTAATAGTTATGATGATTGGTATTCCTTTTGCTTTAGGGCTTGGTAACAAATTCGGTAAAATATTAAGTTTTACTTTTGCTTTGATATTTTCGTTTATTTATTGGAGTGTGCAGGCTATTGCACTTTCTTTAGGTGAAAACAGGGTATTAAGTGTATGGCTTGCGGCATGGTTACCGAACATAATTTTCGGAATTATAGGCATTTACCTTTTGACAAAAATAAAAAAATAACAAGACGGCAATTAACAAATAGAAATTAAAGACATTATTCTGTTATCGGTTTTTTCTTTTCTGTAGGAATAAAATTGATTACTGTTATGGTAAGTGCAATAAGAACTTATAATAATATCTTTTACGCCTAAAGTATTCAGTTGTTTTTTTGCCTGTTGTGCCAACGATAAACAATTATTATTATCACTTAAATTAAATGCATTTAAAACATCTTTCCCGACCGTATAACAGCACTCTTTTATATGCGGACCTATGTAAACTTCAACATCATTCGGTTTTATGTTAAAATTTTTGTCAAAATTTAATAAGGCATTGTTTAAAATACCGGCTGCAAGCCCACGCCAACCTGCATGAATTAACGCAACTGCTTTTTTATTTTTATCTGCCATAAAAACCGGCATACAATCTGCCGTAAAAATGCAAAGATAAATACTTTTATCATCCGTTATAAGCCCGTCACAGTTTGGGATAAAATTATTTGCATTAACCGCAGATACTTTCTGAACAAACGTTCCGTGAATTTGTGAGGCAAAAACTATTTTGGAAGGATTAATATTGTTTTCAATACAAAATTTTTCTCTAAAATAAAAATCTTTCATATTACCACTTTGTTTAGTAGTGGTAATATGAAAGTATTTAAAATTTTGTTCTTTAACAAACAACATTAAACTAAAAAGTAACCTTAATATCCAAACCTACAGTATTGTCCGTATAGTCACTGACCATATTTGAATGTTTCGTTTTGAACTTATACCACAAACCCGCTGTCAAACAATCCATAAATTTATAATTTACTGCAGGTTTTACGGCATAAAAATCATCAACTCTGAAATCGTTATCAATTTTATTAGGATAATTCATATTCTCATAAGATAACAATAATGAAACATCAAACCTTTGAGATAATTTTTGTGCTGCAAATAAATTAACCGCAGTAGATACATAATATCTGTTATTTATATAAGTTGTTTCTTCATAAGCTCTTCTGCCTATTAAAGAAAAAGAATTTGTTTCCATAGGTTTATATGTCAAAGATACAAGGTATCCCAACAAATTTGCTTTGTCGGTATTATCTTTCTTGTAATCTCTGTAATCATAAGAAATTTTTGCGGTTCCTTTAATTTTTTCGGTTATATTACCTTCAACACCAAGTGCTAAACTGTTTTGAGTAGAATCGTTATAGGTATTCTTTTCATAGTGTATTGCAGATACAACATCTTCTACAAAAATTGAAGTTCTTGCTGAAAGGTTATAAAAAACTTGTGCACCTATATTAAATCTGTTTCTGTTTAAAGCCGATTTTGAATACTTCATATATCTGTCTAAAACATCACTTGCAACCAAGCCTACAGAAAAAGTTTTTTCTCTTGAAGTTCTGACACTTAAAGCAATGTTATTACTTATACGGTCAGTTCTTTCGGTTAATTCATTGGTAGCTTGTTCGGAAGTATAAATAAAGCCTTCGGAAAGTTTAAAATACTGGTTTTCCAAAAAGCCTTTTAAACCCGCATTAATATAATTGTTTTTGCTTGGGTCTTCCGTATAGGCATTATACCCTACATTTGCACCTAAACCTACTTTTAAAGAGGAATTCGGAATTTGGGAAAGATAATCAACAAACAATTGAGTAGAACTTATAGCGGAAGATTTCTTATCTTTTTCCGTTAAATAAATATTATCATCATATTTTAAACTTTCTAACACTGCAAACTTAAACGGACTTTCCGCAAAAGCAGCAGAAACTAAAAAACACAAACAAATAACACTAAATACTTTTTTCATTTTCTATATTTCTCCTTAAAATTATCTTGTAGGTGCAGAAGGGCTTAAATCAGTATCTTTAATTTTCTGTATATAATCGGTTTCATTTATTTCGGAATTTACTTCATCTGCCGATTCCGTAACAAAAACTCTTCCTTCTGAATCATTTGCATCAACAAATTTTTCCGTAGGCATATCCAATTTTGTAACTGTTTCGGAACCGCTTGAAGCAACAGCAACATTATTTTGTGCATCTTTTATTGTTATAGAACCATCGTTAACCGTAACTTCACCATTGGAAGATATTGAAAAATCCGTATTTTCGGAATCTGTTTCTATAACATAAGAATTCATATTTATAGGTTTATCAAATTTACCTTTAAAGGATACCTGATCATTTTCACAATCCAATATAAAATTATTTCCTCTCGGAATAACTATATTAAAATTTGAATATTTTACCGTTGTTCTTTTTTTAGCTGCAATTTTTAATATACTGCCGTCAGGATATTTTTTTGTTTTACCGCCAATTTCAACATTAACCGCAGCATTTACAAAAACTGCAAAAAACAACATTAAACAACAAATTAAAACTTTTTTCATTCTTATGCTCCTTTTTATTTTCCTCTGAATATTTTTTATAAATTTTAGAACTTTACAACAAATTCCCGTCTAAAATATACTTTTTTTTACAACTGCCGGTTATTCTATAAAAAACAAAAAAAAATGTCAAGTACAGCAGACATTTACACCGGTTCTTATTAAAATTTTTATAAAACCCAAAATATATCAACACAAACTGTCAATCTTAAAATACTACATAAACTGCCGGGACACTTTCATTATCCTTACGGTAAGCGGAGGGTTAAACCTACAAAGTGCGAACCGTAACTTTCTTTTACTTCCAACGGTAATTCAAGGGCATAATCTACCGTTAAACTCATCCCGTTTGTAAATTCAAATTTATATCCCAAC
>Ga0247611_10002645_pt1 | contig 28255 bp, 28 predicted proteins | sample 177DNAGHGhighgp2_FD_192422 | JGI IMG/M metagenome (GOLD analysis project Ga0247611, IMG submission 192422) | Sheep rumen microbial communities from Palmerston North, Manawatu-Wanganui, New Zealand - 1770 DNA GHGhigh gp2 | ecosystem: Host-associated > Mammals > Digestive system > Stomach > Rumen... | reverse complement strand
AATACTGATGCCATGCTTGCGTGTTCGTGGTCCATTCAATGACAAGTTTGTTCTCCAACTCAGCATACCCGTCTATCTTTTGAAAATCAAAAATACTGTGATCTTCGAGTGGAGATGGTTGGTCTTTGATGCCACAATTCTTATAAATGCCTATAAACCGTGCGGTTACTCCTTCCTCTCCAAGAAACGATACAATATAATCCACATTTTTGAACCATGAGGTGCGTTGCTCATTCTGATATTTCTCAAACAATTCCTGTTCTTCACGATAGAGGTAATACAGCGATTTATCGGTTGTTACTCCATCTATTACCTTTGTGCGCTTGTCAATATGCCGAAGCAACTTGATTTTAGGATGCTTTTTTCTTGCTTCCTTACAAAACTCTTCGTTTTTATTACCCCACAGCAGCAAATCCTGCACGGAGATAATATGCTCTACATCTGTTTTTACATCTGTTTCCATACTTTTTGTTTATTAGTGTTATTTTCTCCAGTTAAAATCGTCATCGCGGATGTTGTCCATGACGATATATTCTATTTCGCTTTCAAAGAAATTCGGCGTGAAGCGCACGTGACGGAGATTTTCGTCTCCTGTCGGACCGTCACCATACCAACTATGCATTTCGCCACTTCGTTTTTCTATGAAATGTAACATGTCTATCTCTGCCAATTTAGGCAGGTTGAAGAATACGGTGCCTACACGCACAATCTTTTTACAATCTCCGAGCAACACGCAATGGTTATCCAACATAATACCGTAATCACCGTCCAAGTCCATTGGTTGCACGCCATAGATACGCTCTTTATTAAGACCTAACTTATCGGTCATAACTGCATCACCGGTATAGATATAATCACCTTTAATGTCCGTGTACGGCGTATGAACGCCTGCAAAGATTACCTCATGTGCATAACCATGTCCTTCACACTCATCACCAAAGACAGCCCATACCACTCCTGCATTGTGCTTATCTTTATATTTCTCATCCGTTTCAAAGACATAAAGAGCGCCTTGGTAGAAGAAGAAATCACCAAAAGATGCGTAGCCGAACTTATTAGTATCGATGACGTAACGAATGGCGATTGGTGGCAAATATTTGTTAAAACATGCACCAATTCTGTAGGTACATTTCTCGCACAACTCTTGGAGAGACTCAACGGTAATCACTTCCGGCACATCGATATGGAAAGCTTTGCGTTTTTTCTCATCCAAGTCAATACCAACTTTTAGACACCATTCACGAATCTCAAGCTTCCATTGCAAGGGCAATGTGATGTTCTCTACAAACGACGCCTTGTAGAAGAGCGGAGCCATTTGGCTGTCTGTGAAACCGGCTATGCCACATCCGATACGTGTGACGAGAAAACGGTTCATAGGATGTTCCTTCGCGTATTCAATAAACTCATCCACATACGGGCGGATGGTATCTATGCCTCCTTGCATGGTGGGAATGGCGTAACATTGGCCCGTAGGTCCAACGCCGACTCCCCATTCTGCGCCGAAACATTCATGCGCCATACGTGCTGCACCTCCATGGTGGTGACCAGCCAGATTACTGCCAAATACAAATACCTCGCAAGCAGACAAGTGCGTGATATGATCAGGTGTAACTACTTTAGGAAGAGTGGTGTTCATATTATTCGGGGTTTATTTCATTGTACATATTATAGAGCAGTTTGGTATCTGCACGAAACTCTTGACAAAGCCACTCCGGAGAAAGCACTAAGACATTACGACCACATGCACGCAGTTCACGGTAGAAATCTTCATTAGGAACAAGATAATAGGAGAAAACAGACCGATTAGGGGTCGTTTCTATTTCTTTTTGCGAAGGATGTAATGGTAATGTGCGGAGATATGGGACTTGTGCTTTTCCAACAGCAATCTTAATTTCTTCCGGTAAATCTTTTAAGACGGTTATTCCGCAAATGTTCCTAAAATATTCCTCTGCATCAAAATCATCGGGTATAGTATATATCTCTTGTGTGGGTTCTATACAAACGATTCTATCCAATGCAAAATGGCGAATAGCGTTACGCGTACGCGAGAATGCGATTAAATACCATCGTTGGCGATAGGCTTTTAAACAATAAGATTCCACTTTATGAGTAGCAGGTTCTTCACTTGTAAAATTCTTATAGGTTATATTCAGCACATACTTGTCGCGCATGGCAGTAATAATCGGTTCAAGATATTTCTCACCTGCCGGTATTGGCTCAAAAAGAATCTGTTTGCGCAAGTCTTGACAATCTTTGAGCAAACTATTGACAGAGAGAAGATTAAGCATCCGACTACGCAAATTTGTGCGACGTATATCCGCAGCTTCCTCAATATAATACTCTCCACGTGAGTTGCACTTAATTTTCAAGTCAAACAGTAATTCCACTGTGTTGCGCCAGCGATGAAAGGTACTCTCGGGAATAGAATCCGTCTTGTAGTCGTTGACAGAGGCATGCACCCATTTATTGTCAATCGCCTCTCGTGATACAGGTCCGCGTGCGATAGTATTTACGAACCAAATATAGCACTCAAACAAATATCCAGTTGAAGTTTTTCTCATAGGCGTGTTAATTTTCGGTGCAAAGGTACTGCATCTTGCTCCCATAAAATGAAAGTAGGTACAAAAATAGTGTATTTTTTTGATTTATGCAAGAAAATATCACCTTTTTAACCGGAATAGATAGAAATTTGTGTATGTCATTCCATTTCGCGTAACAAGCAGGTTCGAATGAAAGCATCGAAGCGGAAATAGGTCTTGTGACGGCCTGTGTCGGGGTCGATGGGTGCATCGGGTTCGGGCTTTTTGAGTTGGGCTTTGAAGCGGTCCTGCCAGTATTGGAGCGTAGCAAGGTCTTCGGGCGTAGGCGTGTAGTCCGACGGAAGCTCAGGGTTGGTCGATTGGGTGGCTTGCGCTTTGAGGTATTTGGCAGCCATGAGAATACGCTTGGTCTCGGCACACGCGGCTTTGAACCGAAGCTGATGCTCCAGTTCCTTGCCTTTCGCGGGATTCTTCTTCCAGTTGCGGGGATAGAGAATCTGATACGCTTCGGGCTTGGAAGCTCCGATGATTTTGCCGTTTGCGTCACGGTAATACTTGCGGCGATGGATGGTTCCGTCCTTGGTCAGTGTGCCGCGAATCTCTTGGACGGGGTTTTGATAAATAACTTCTGCCATGTCTTTCTCTCACTATTGTCAGGCTCGTATCGGCTTAGTAGCATATTAAAAACAAAGTAATATCCTAATAATAACCTAATAATAACCTAATAAAAACCTAATATATTATGCTAAAATTGCGTGCAAAGGTACAACTTTTTTCCGACATACGCAAAAAAAAGTGCCGCATTTTTTACAAAAGCAGCATTTTTTGTTTATTGTGCTTCGCACGTGTAGTGCCTGCGGCGTTTATTGTGCTTCGCACGTTTAGTGTCCTGCGGACGTTTAGTGTGCTTCGCACGTGTAGTGCCTGCGGCGTGTAGTGTGCTTCGCACGTTTAGTGCCTGCGGCGTGTATTGTGCTTCGCACGTTTAGTGTCCTGCGGCGTGTATTGTGCTTCGCACGTTTAGTGTCCTGCGGACGTTTATTGTGCTTTGCACGTTTAGTGTCCTGCGGACGTTTATTGTGCTTCGCACGTGTAGTGTTGCTTCGCAACGTGTAGTGACTGCGGCGTGTAGTGTGCTTCGCACGTTTAGTGTCCTTCGGACGTTTAGTGCCGCAGGCACGGCTCAATCCATCTTAGAAAACTTGAGGTCACAAATTGTTACCTCAAGTGAGGAAGAAATCTTGAAATCACAAAATGTGATATCAAGTTGGGATTAATAAAAAAGTGTTGCTTTTTCCATAATCAATAATCCATAATTCCATAATCTTTCAAAAAAATTTGCACATATCAAATTTTTTCCGTACCTTTGCAGGCTGAAATGGATTAGCGTTTACCGATAGGGCGATTAACTATGAAACATTACGATTTCCTTATAGTGGGTTCAGGGCTTTTCGGAGCGACCTTTGCACATCTTGTCAAACAAGCGGGCAAAGACTGCCTTGTGATAGACAAACGACCGCAATTGGGCGGAAATGTGTATTGCGAAAATGTGGAGGGAATTCATGTACATAAATACGGGGCACATATATTCCATACTGCCAATAAAAAAGTTTGGGACTTTGTGAATGCTCTGGTACCGTTTAACCGCTATACAAATAGCCCTGTCGCCAACTATCACGGCGAATTGTATAACCTGCCCTTCAATATGAATACCTTTGCGCAGTTGTGGGGCGTTCGCACTCCTCAAGAAGCGCAAGCGAAAATAGATGAACAACGTGCAGAAGCGCTTGCTTCACTGAAAGGTCGCGAACCGGCAAATCTGGAAGAACAAGCCTTGTGTTTGGTAGGAAAAGATATCTTCTATAAACTTATCAAAGAATATACGGAGAAACAATGGGGGCGTTCATGCACGGAATTGCCTGCGTTCATCATTCGCCGTCTTCCTTTGCGGTTTGTGTTTGATAATAATTACTTCAACGACCCGTATCAAGGCATCCCGATAGGCGGTTATAATGTTTTGATAGAGCGCTTGCTTGAGGGTGTGGATACAAAAGTCAACTGTGATTTTATGACACAGTACAAGACTTCCTGGCGCGAGATTGCCGATAAATTGGTGTTCACAGGTGCTATAGACGAATACTTTGACTATCAATTAGGACGTCTCGACTGGAGAACTGTCACTTTCAAGACGCGTGTTATTGATACTCCGAATTATCAAGGGAACGCCGTTATTAACTATACTTCGCATGAGGTTCCGTTTACACGGGTTATTGAACATAAACATTTCGAGATGTTCGGACAGGCAGTTTACGATTGCCCAAAGACCGTAGTCAGCGAAGAGTATTCCACCGAATACAAAGCCGGTATGGAACAATTCTATCCTGTTAATAACGACCGCAACAACGTTTTAGCAGACCAATACCGCGCTTTGGCAGCTAAGGAAAATGATGTGATTTTTGGCGGACGTTTGGCGGAATACAAATACTACGATATGGCTCCCATCATTGAACAAGCAATGGCGGCAGCCGACAGAGTTTGCAGACAAAATGATTAGATATGAGAGAAATAAGCACTAAAAAACTGGTGGATACGATAGTCGAAGGTATCCAAAACAAAAAAGGACAAAACATTGTTACTATTGACTTGCGTAAGGTGAAAGATGCGCCCGTAGAATTTATGGTTGTTGCAGAAGGCGGTTCGAACACGCAAGTTAATGCGATTGCAGATGAGGTTGACGATTTTGTTCGCACAACTACACACGTTCACCCCTTGGCTGTAGCAGGTAAGGAAAATGCCGAATGGATAGCGATGGATTATGGTCAAGTCTTTGTACATATCATGCAACGTGAACCGCGCACATTCTATGATATCGAGAACTTGTGGAGCGACGGGAAAGTCACCACAATCAATGAATAAACGGATTTAATATTTTACTTTATGGCAGAACAAAATAAACGGCCAACAGCACGAAATAACAGGAATAATCCCAATGATCCTAAAAACAGGAGAAGAAGTTGGATGAGCATGCTGATATATGTCATTATGTTCGGATTGTTGGGATTCTGGATGTTCGGCGGAGACAGGGATGAGACAACCAACCAAAAAAGTCTCAGTTATACCAAGTTGCAACAGTATATCAATAATAATGCAGTTGAATCACTCACGATATATGATGATAATAGCGCAAAAGCCAAGATTCGTCGCGAGAGTTATGGGCTGGTGTTTAATGATGCAACTAAAGGAGAAGAGGCAAAAGGCGAAATAAAAGCGTTGATACCATCAGTGGATGAGTTTACGCATTTTCTGAGTGAGATAAATGAGCAACGTCGGGAAAATAACCTGCCGCTGATAGATGTGACATATGCCAAATCGAAAGATTATTGGTATCTGATTCTCGTAAATGTTTTACCATTCTTATTGATTATTCTGTTCTTTGTTTGGATGAGCCGCGGTATTGGCAATGCTTCCGGTGGCATATTCGGCGTCGGAAAAGCACGCGTGCAATTGTTTGACAAAGACAAAAAGGACAAAGTGACCTTTAAAGATGTTGCCGGTTTGGCTGGCGCAAAACAAGAAGTAGAAGAGATTGTTGCTTTTCTTAAGAACCCCAAGAAATATACAGAACTTGGCGGCAAAATCCCCAAGGGCGTATTGCTTGTCGGCCCTCCGGGAACAGGTAAAACATTATTGGCAAAAGCGGTTGCCGGCGAGGCGGACGTGCCGTTTTTCTCTATGTCGGGTTCGGACTTTGTGGAGATGTTCGTCGGAGTCGGCGCAAGTCGTGTAAGAGATTTGTTCCGCCAAGCAAAAGAAAAGGCACCTGCCATCATTTTTATTGATGAGATTGATGCTGTCGGACGTGCCCGTGGCAAAAATGTTATGACGGGTGGAAACGATGAACGCGAGTCAACGCTGAACCAATTACTGACGGAAATGGACGGATTCGAAACAAACTCCGGTGTTATCATTTTGGCAGCAACAAACCGTGCCGACGTACTTGATTCCGCATTGTTGCGTGCCGGACGTTTCGATAGGCAGATTCATGTGGAGTTGCCCGACTTGCAAGAACGTAAAGAAATTTTCGGTGTGCATTTGAGACCTATCAAGATTGATAATACCGTAGATGTGAACTTTCTTGCAAAACAGACTCCGGGATTCTCTGGGGCAGATATTGCGAACGTATGTAATGAGGCAGCATTGATTGCTGCTCGGCATAACAGTAAACGTGTCGGCAAGCAAGATTTTATGGATGCGGTGGATAGAATAGTTGGTGGATTGGAACGCAAAACGAAAATAATGACAGACGATGAGAAACGTTCGATTGCTTTCCATGAAGCCGGACACGCGACCATATCCTGGCTGTTGCGATGGGCAAATCCGCTGGTGAAAGTAACCATTGTACCGCGCGGAATGGCACTTGGAGCGGCTTGGTATTTGCCGGAAGAAAGACAGCTGACGAATGAGGAACATATTTTGGACGAACTTTGTGCGCTTTTAGGCGGACGTGCCGCAGAACAATTGTTCCTGGAACAAACATCAACAGGAGCCCTTAATGACCTTGAGCGAGCTACGAAACAAGCATATGCGATGGTGGCATATTACGGTATGTCCAAAGAACTGAAGGATATCAGTTTTTATGATTCAACCGGACGGTATGAATATGGATTTACCAAACCCTATTCAGAAAAGACAGCCGAGATTATTGACAAGGAAACGACCGGAATCATCGCTGAGCAAATGCAGCGTGCAAAACAGATTCTCAAGGAACATGAAGACGGACATCATGCTATTGCACAATTGCTTATAGAGCGTGAGGTCATCACTTCGGAAGATGTAGAGCGCATCCTTGGTCCAAGACAATGGAAAAGCCGTGGCGATGAAATTATGGCGGCAAATGCTGCAATAGAGGAATTAAAACCTAAAAAATCGCGTAAAAAAGCGGAACCCGTAAAGGAAGCGTAGTCACTTCTTTTTACCAAGTGACATGGCAGCAAGCAGTTTTTGATTGGGAGCAGAAGGGTTTTTATCAGTAAGACCTTTCTGCTTTGCATATGTTGTCCAATCTTTTGCGCCATGTTCCATGGATAGCGGCAAACCAAGTTGAAGAAAATGGCAGTACGCAATCGCAAGAGCATCTGTTGCGTCTAATTTCTTGGGCATCTGGTCATCGGGAATCTTTAAAAAGCGTTGCAGCATATCGGCTACTTGCAGCTTGGTGGAGTGACCATTACCTGTAATTGCCATTTTGATTTTCATCGGAGAATATTCATTGATGGGGATATCGCGGGAAAGTGCCGCTGCAATGGCGACACCTTGTGCGTGAACAATCTTAATCATGGTTTGAGGATTCTTATCCACAAATTGTGTTTCGATAGCTAATTCCGATGGATGATATTTATCAATCAACTCTTGTAAGAAGAAAAATTCTTTTTGTAATCTCGGATACTGACCATCCAACTTATGGACATCCAGCACACCGAAATCCACAATAGTTGCGTTCTTGCCCTCAGTATCTAATAGCGCATAGCCCATGAACAATGTTCCTGGGTCCACGCCGAGAATTCGATGTTTTGCTACCAATTTGTCAATCATTCATCAATCAGATATACGTCCTCATTATCTGCGTGCATGAGGTATTTTTCGCGTGCATATTTCTCCAAACTATCTGTCGATTGTAATATTTGCAAATCGTGTTTGGCTTGATCGATTGCTTGTTGATATGTTTTGCTTTGTTCTTTAAGCTCACGAATTTGACTTCCTTTGTGCCAACGTACGCGAAGACTTTGTTCTCCGACAAAACCTATAATTAATCCAAAAACAACAAGTACAAAAACGTACTTATTGAGTAAATATTTGCGTATTATGAACCAAAACCGTTTCATGGTATTATGGTAAGATAAATGCAATAGCAACGCCTAAATAGGTACCAATGGCATATCCTACAAGACCAATAACTATGCCGGAGATTAATACCTTTTTGTTTTTCATTGCCCCTACTACCGGTGGAACGAATGGCGGAGAACAAAGTAGTGCAATCTGACTGACACAGAACAAGTCACCACTTACTTTAGCTATACGGCAGAACAGCAAATGGAGCAAAGCCGCAATAACCATAACCCATGCCACAAATAATCCAATCATCAGTGATCCTCCGTTCACACTATGAATATCAAAGAGCGAAGCTACAATCACAGAGAAAATCAGGATAAAGAACATTCCCAGTTCGAATGTTTTAGGTAACTCGCGTACTTTCTTGAAAAATGAAGCGATAATAGATAAGGTTGTGATAGTTAGGATAATAACGAGTTCATTGAGCTTACCTGTCAACCACAATGCCAAACCGGCACCTATTGCCAGAAATAAAATACTTAATCCTAATCCGGCTAACATTCCGCCAATATGCTGACGGTCAAACATGCCACGGTAGTTTTCTACATCTTTAGACTCTACATTATCATCTACACGACCTTTGCGCGTTACGTCTTGGTAAGGAAGAATCTTTCGGAAGATTTTATATCCACCGCCTATAATAAAGAATATATATGGAGTAGTAAGTACCATTTCAAAAGCAAGCACAATTGCCATAACCGTTTTATCCACTCCAAGCGAAGCGCCTAATGCATTGAAGTTCATCGTACCGCCGGTATAAATACCTGTCATCATCGCTGCAATCTTATTAAACTCCGGAATATCGGGTCTGCGGAAGATAAAATATCCGCTTATAACAGCAACTATAACGGCAACGACACCACCAACAAGTGACCAGATCGTTTTGGGCAAAGCTTTGGTCCAAAGTTTGAAGTCACAGTTAAACAGCATCAAAGGAATAGCAAGCGGCACAGCTACAGACATCATCGTGGATTGCAGTTTACTAAATGTTATTGCTGCAGTCGTTCCTGCTTCAAAATGCACAAAACCTGTCAATGCAAAGATGATGCCGACTGCATATGCAGCAACCACGGTACCAATCTTTTGCATCCATGTCCAACGTTTGAAACACTCAATAATAAGAACAGGAACGAGTATATATAAAGCTATTACAATGTAGGCGCGTATCATATTATTTTTCAGTACTATTAGTTGATTGAACAGACTTTTTACCGCGAAAGACGCGGAGTTGATAGATATATTCCTGCAGGAACATCCAGAAAGGCAAAGTGATAAACAAATTCAAGGGGAGGAATACCGTTTGCCACACATATTGTACAGAGTTGTGGAAGGCAGGATCTTTGATTTTCCAGCGAATGAGCAACCACATTCCCCACAGCGGAATAGTCAAGGCTGCACTTATTAAAAATAGAGGAGATAATAAAATGAGAAAGATAAATAACAGCCAGTGTGGCATTCGGTGGCGTTTGAATTTATCAAACGGTGCAGGTGGATTGGCTTGCAATTTGGCAAGGTTTTCCTCATAATGTTCATCGTCAGGCACCCAAATTATCTGTTCTCTCATACGCTGTGTCAACTCTTCTCGTAATGCAAGGATTAGTTGCGGACGATCTAAGTCGGCATGTTCACGGACAAATGCAGTAACATTTATTGCTTTGCCAATGTTGATAGTTAAGGAGTCCCACAGGTGGTAATAGTCTCCATATTCCAATCCTACGGGAACAATATAAATAGGTTTTTCTGCACCGAATTCATCGTTGGCGCGCAAAGCTATGCGGAAGATACCTTTACTAAGTGGCAAAAGCGAATGCATAGGGCGATGTGTACCTTCGGGCAGGATGCAGAATGGAACTCCATCGCGCAATGTGGAAACGGCATTGTCTATCGTTTCATCGTTATGACGTACTTCGTCCAATCCGTCTCGAACACGACGAATCGGCATAATTTTCAACCAATTGAGAAGCTTGGCTTGCTTGGGCTTACGGAAGATATCCGCACGTGCTACAAATACTTTGCGTTTGCTGTCGATACCAAGTACGGCCATTGCGTCACATAGCGCGTTGGTGTGATTTGGGGCAAAAATGACAGCGCCATCTGTGGGGATATTTTCACGACCGATGTATTGAATATGCCGATAAGAGTGACGAAACATCCAATCTACGTAAGGACGTAGAAAAGAATATAACCTATTTTTATCTTGAATCTTAGCCATTCAAATATATAGCACAATAAAAAAGGGGGGCATTTCACCTCCCCTTTTTCATGTTTGCTACGTTAGATTACTTGAGTTCTGCCAAGTACTTGATAGTACGAACCATTTGACTGGTGTAGCTGTTTTCATTGTCGTACCAGCTAACTACTTGTACTTGATAGGTGTCATCGTCAATCTTAGCGACCATAGTTTGAGTTGCATCGAACAATGAACCGTACTTCATACCGATTACGTCGCTTGAAACAATTTCGTCTTCAGTGTAACCAAAGCTTTCTGTTCCAGCAGCCTTCATAGCAGCATTGATGCCTTCTTTGGTGATGTTTTTACCCTTAACAACGGCAACTAAAATTGTAGTTGAACCGGTTGGAGTCGGAACGCGTTGTGCGCTACCGATGAGTTTGCCGTTCAGTTCGGGAATAACCAAACCGATAGCTTTTGCAGCGCCGGTGCTGTTAGGAACGATGTTTTGTGCACCTGCACGGCTACGACGGAGATCACCTTTGCGTTGCGGACCGTCAAGAATCATTTGGTCGCCTGTATAAGCGTGAATTGTACTCATGATACCGCTGCAGATAGGAGCATAAGCGTTCAAAGCAGCAGCCATTGGAGCTAAGCAGTTCGTTGTGCAAGATGCAGCAGAGATAACCTTGTCTGCTGGAGTCAGTGTCTTGTGGTTAACATTGTAAACGATGGTCGGAAGGTCATTGCCAGCAGGAGCAGAAATAACGACTTTCTTTGCGCCAGCTTGGATGTGAGCTTCTGCTTTTGCTTTGCTGGTATAGAAACCTGTGCACTCCAATACTACATCAATACCGAGCTTTCCCCAAGGCAGTTCAGCTGCATTCGGCATAGCGTAGATTGTAATCTCTTTACCGTCAACAGTAATCGAACCGGGAGTAACAACGGTTTTGCCGTCTTCTGCCAATACGGCATCTTTATAGGCTACAGTGTGTTTGCCTTCGCCAAACTTGCCTGCGAAACCGCCTTGAGCGGTATCATACTTCAAAAGATGAGCCAGCATCTTCGGGCTGGTCAAGTCGTTGATAGCAACTACTTCGTAACCTTCAGCTTCAAACATCTGACGAAATGCCAGACGACCAATACGGCCAAAACCGTTAATAGCAACTTTTGTCATAATAATTTTTTTTAGATTTAGTTAAATATTTTATTGTTTTTTGTTAACTCATATTTTGCGCTGCAAAATTACAAAAAATATCGCACATACGAAAATATTTGTATATTTTTCTTACTTTTGCTACTTAAACGTTACACTCATAATTCACTTTCTGCCAAAATCGGATGGAATTTCACCCCAAATTGAAGTTTGCCACTTAAGAATCTCGGTAGTCCAGGAATTTTGCCTAAGCCATTCTTCTGCTTTTCGGACCATAAAAAAGAGTTCTTGGTTTTGTGTATTCCATTCGAGTTTGCTTTTACAACGTTTCTCTCGCACCCATGCTATAGCAGTTACAGAGTCAGTGTAAAGCACCCATGGTAAATTGTATTTTTTTAAGTAAGCTAATCCTAAGACCAAGGCTAAAAACTCGCCGATATTGTTTGTTCCTTGCATAAAAGGTCCGCGATGGAACACTTCTATTCCTGTTTCTGCAGCTACACCACGAAACTCCAGCACACCAGGATTTCCTGAACATGCTGCATCAACGGCTAATGCAGGTAACTTGGGTGATGGTATATGTCCTTTTTCTATAGTCAATTATCAAAAAGTAATAAATTCTGTAGTCCCACCGAGAATCGAACTCGGATCTAAGGTTTAGGAAACCCGTATTCTATCCATTGAACTATGGGACCAGTGATTAAAAGCATGCAAAAGTACAAAAAAAAAATGATACGTGCAAATTTTTTTAGACATTAGTTAATAGTTTTGGGAAAATAATCAATAAAATAGCTTTTTTTTTGTGTATATCGGAAAAATATACTATCTTTGCAGCGAAAATGAACGAATTGAAGCACGAAATATTTCTGTTCTTCATAGGAGCCGTATTCTGCTTCGGAAGTATCAGTTGCCGCCAAACTGCAACTCCTCGGCCTTATGGATATTATCGAGTGGATTTACCTAAACCGTCATACGCTCTGATGACTCTGCCGAAAATGCCGGTGAAATCGGAAGTTTCTACGTATGCTGAGATATTCCCATTGGAACATCAAGGTGAAGGAACTTGGATGAATATACATTATCAACTTCTTAATGCAGATATACATTGTTCGTATATGCCGGTGCATGGAAACTTGCGCGAATTGACTGATGATGCAATGGAATTTGTGTATAAGCACGTAACGCAAGCATCAGCTATTCCTGAAAGGGATTTTGCGAACGATAAAGCAAAAGTATATGGAGTGTTTTTTGCTTTACAAGGGAATACAGCTTCTCCGTTTCAGTTTTTTTTGACAGATTCAACACATCATTTTTTTCGTGGAGCGGCATATTGTAATTGTCGACCCAATGCTGATTCGCTACAGCCTGTTTTGAACTATCTTGAGGCAGATATTACTCATTTCATCGAAACTTTTGAGTGGAAGTAAGCATGGACTCTGATGAAAAATATATGCGTTTAGCAATCTCTGAGGCGCGTAAGGCTGAGACTTTGGGAGAAGTCCCTGTTGGTTGTGTCGTTGTTTGTGGTGAAAGGATAATAGGGCGGGGACATAACTTGACGCAGCAGTTGCAGGATGTGACGGCACATGCGGAGATGCAAGCTATTACTGCTGCTGCTCAAACTTTAGGAGGAAAATACCTCATAGATTGTGTGTTATATGTCACGGTGGAGCCTTGTCCAATGTGTGCTGGTGCTATTGGTTGGGCTCAGGTTACCAAAGTAGTGTATGGTTGTAGTGATGATAAAAGAGGATATACTAAATTTGCTCCTAATGTTTTACACCCGAAAACATTGGTGAAATCGGGGATTCTTGCAGATGAGTGTAGCCAATTGATGCAGAATTTTTTCACAAAACGAAGATAATATGAAGCTATCAAGATTAACCGGAAACATTGTCAAAGTTTGTTCTTTTGCCTTGTTGGCAGTTGTTACTGTTTATCTATATCCAAGATACGATAGTTCTTTTCCGTATCGCTACGAGATAGGGCGTCCCTGGGGCTATGATCGCGTAGTGGCCGAATTTGATTTCCCGATTTATAAAAGTGCAAAGCAGTTGGCTACTGAAACGGAGGAGGTGATGCGTGATTTTGCTCCATGTTATACCTATATTCAAGATGTGCAGATGCGTACACCATTAGTCGTCTCACTTCAAGAACGTGAGGTATTGATTAAGGAAAAAGTGGAAAAAATTGCTGTCGTTGAAAAAAAAGTTTCTACTACTTATCCTTTAAGCGATGTATATACTCCTAAATCTGCGTACGTAGCATTCGGAAAAACCTATAATCCAAATTTGGAGCGGGATTCGGCAACAACTGCTCAAATGAAAGCTGCCTTGCTAAGTGGTATTTCATTGACGCGGGGTATTGTTCAGGCAGGTGAGAAAGTAATTGACCGCGGTGATATTGTAACAGAAGAAACAGCGGTTATCTTACAGTCCTTGAAAATTGCTTGTGAAAATGAACAGTCTTCAAAACGTCAATCTGCTTTATCTTTGGTCGGTGAAATCGCGCTTGTTTGCGTTTTTTTACTAATGTTTGTGTTGTATTTGTATGTTTTCCGACCAACCTTTTTGGCAGAGTTGCCAACAGTACTGTTTTTTACCATTTTGGCTGGCATCATTACAGTGCTGGCTTGTGCTACTATGCGATATACATCACTTAGCATCTACTTGATTCCATTTGCATGGGTTCCTATTATAACAAGAGTGTTCTTTGATTCACGGACAGCTCTTTTTCTTCACATTACAACGGTGCTATTAGTCGCTCCGGCAGTGCCTGATTCGTTTGAATTTATAATGGTGCAAATCGCAGCAGGAATGGTTGCTGTTGCTGGACTTAAAGATATGACAAAACGGGCGCAATTGGCGCAAACTGCAGCATGGATACTGCTTACTTATTCCTTGACATATACTGCTTTTGTCCTCACTACAACCGGTGATTGGCACAATATTTATGTTTGGAACTACCTTTATTTTGGTATCAATACAATTTTGATCATATGTGCTTATGGTTTAATTTACCTTTTTGAGAGATTGTTTCACTTTGTAAGTTCCATCACACTTGTAGAATTGACGGATATCAATTCGTCTTTGTTAATGGAGTTCGCTCAAAAGGCACCTGGTAGTTTTCAACATTCTATGCAAGTCAGTACTTTGGCGATGGAAGCGGCAAAAAAGATTGGTGCCAAATCACTTTTGGTTCGTACAGGAGCATTGTATCATGATATTGGTAAGATGGCACATCCCGAATTCTTTACAGAAAATCAGCCTGAGGGACAGAATCCTTTGCTTGATATGTCGCCTGAAGAGGCTGCTAAGACTGTTATTGCGCATGTTTTTGATGGTGTTAAAATCGCGCGTCAACATCATTTGCCGGAGATGTTGGTGAACTTTATTAGCTCCCATCATGGTACTTCTTTAACACGGTATTTTTATAATACAGCAGTAAATAATGCGGTATCAAAAGATGCGGTGAATCCGGAGGAATTTCGCTATCCGGGTCCAAAACCAAACAGTAAGGAAACCGCCATCTTGATGATGGCTGATGCGGTAGAAGCTCGTTCTCGCAGTCTCAAACAATATAATGAACAAACCATAAGTGATATGGTTGACGATATGATAGAACAACAAATCAGTGAAGGACAATTTGCGGAAACGCCGTTGTCTTTTAAGGATGTGGAAGATATCAAACTGGTTTTCAAAGAGCGGCTGATGTCTATTAACCATCATCGTATCAAATATCCCGCTATTGGTCATACAGTTAAGTAGTGATGAATTTCGAAAAGGTATATCTTGCTCCTATGGAAGACGTAACGGATCCCGCCTTCCGTATGTTGTGCAAGCGTTTTGGAGCAGATAGAGTTTATACGGAATTTGTTAATGCTGATGCTTTGGTGCGCGATGTCGCATCAACTTTAAGGAAGTTGCAGATTAGTGACCAAGAGCGTCCCGTTGCTATACAAATATATGGCCGCGATCCAGAATCAATGGCGGAAGCTGCACGCATCGTTGAGTTGGCAAATCCTGATTTCATCGACATAAATTTTGGTTGTCCGGTTAAAAAAGTGGCAGGCAAAGGAGCGGGGGCGGGATTATTGCGGGATGTTCCAAAGATGTTGGAGATTACGAGGGCAGTAGTCAACGCTGTTCATTTGCCGGTTACAGCAAAGACACGTCTTGGGTGGAATGATGAGCAGAAAATAATCGTTGATTTGGCAGAAGCGTTGCAGGATTGTGGTATTCGCGAGTTAGCTATTCACGGAAGGACACGTGCGCAAATGTACACAGGGGAGGCGGACTGGACTTTGATAGGTGAGGTTAAGAATAATCCGCGCATGCATATCCCTATCATTGGTAATGGTGATGTGACTACACCGCAACGCGCTAAAGAGTGTTTTGACCGTTATGGTGTAGATGCTATTATGGTGGGGAGGGCTACTTTTGGATGTCCGTGGATTTTTGAGGATATAAAACACTTTCTTTGTTCGGGAGAACTCTTACCACCGCGACAAATGCAATGGTGTGTTGACATTCTCAAGGAACATGTTGAGCGCAGTATTGAATGGATAGGGGATGAGCGTAAAGGAATTGTTCATTCACGCAGACATTTTGCTAATTCTCCTGTTTTTAAGGGACTTTATGATTTCAAACAAACAAGAATTGCCTTACTCCGTGCAGATACAAAATCCGAAGTGTTTGAAATTATGGATGAAATTGTAAAAAAATGGGGGCTACCATCCGATAGTTGCAGTAACGGGATAGTGGTCTGAATAGTTAACTTTGTCTATACGCATTGAAACAGGGTGTAGTTGGTCCGAACATAATATATAGTCAATTCGAATACCTATTTTCCGTTTTGTCAGCGTTGCTCCCCATTTCCCTATACTACTTTCCAAAAAACAATCACGCAAGTCCCAGCCGCGTAGTTTCAAATAGGTATATGAAAGCGGAATAGCATTGAAGTCGCCTGCCAATAAAACCGGGTATGGGGATTTTTCTATTTCTGCACGAATCGCATTGGCTTGCTCATGCCGAATCTTCCGTGCTGAGCCAAGTTTTCCAGAGATGCGCTGGGCCGACTCTTTGATGGATTCACTATCGATGGAATCGGGCAAATCTGTTAATTCCAACCGATTCGATTCCAAATGATTGTTGAATAGTCGTAGTGTGTCTTCCCCGAATACCACATCGCAATAATTAGAGATATTCCCGCGCGATGAGTACCGAATAGTATTTTTGTTTAGTAGTGGATATTTGCTGAATACTGCCAATCCGTATTGATGCCGTTTGTTATATATCTTAAAATCAAAATATGTATATGGATACTTATTCAATGCTTTGCGCAATTCAGGTAGAGTCAGGTATTTTTCATTTTTATACACATCCACTTCCTGCAAGCATACAATATCGGCATCTTGGCGTTGAAGGTATCGTATAACACGGTTCTGATGGGCTTTCTCATACATCCCCATTTGATGGGTATTATATGTTAATACCGTCAGCGTTTTTTGAACTTCTGTTGAGGGATTTTTGTGCGAAATAAATAGCGAGCATAGCCAAACGATGGCGCTCAATACAATAACTGATGGTATGATTTTCCAACATCCGATGCGTGTATGTTTTTTTTGTTTGTTCATATTATTTCGGATCCATCGTAATCAACGGAATTAGCATTTCTTCCATTGATATACCACCATGTTGGAACGTATTGCGATAATATTGTGCGTAATAGTTGAAATTGTTCGGGTATCCGAAAAAGTCCTCGCCTGTACAGAAAACGTAGCTGCTGCTTACGTTCGGACAGGGCAGCCCAACTTGCTTTGGATGAACTATTTCGAAAACGTTTTTACTTTGGCAATTGAGGGATTTCCCTACTTTATAACGCAAATTGGTATTTGTGTTTTTATCGCCTACAATGAGTACGGGGTTTTGTACACGAACGGTACCATGGTCTGTCGTTAACACAATTTTATAACCTAATTGGGCGATGCGCCGGAATAATTCGTAGGTCGGAGAATGTTTGAACCAGCTGAGAGTCAGACTACGATATGCCGCTTCATCGTTACATAATTCCCGCATCATCTTACTTTCGGTACGTGAGTGGGACAGCATGTCAATGAAATTCAGAACAATTACATTAAGTGGTGTCTGAAGTCCTTTTAATTGCTTGATGACTCGTTCGCAAAAATCGCTTTCGTTGATTTTGAAATAGGAGAAACCATAATGCTTGCGATAGCGATCCAATTGTGTCTGTATGAGTTCTTTCTCATTGAGATTTTTTCCCTCTTCTTCATCTTCATCTACCCAAAGATTAGGGAACATATCTTGTATCTGAAGTGGCATAAGTCCGGAGAAGATAGCATTGCGTGCGTATTGTGTGGCTGTGGGCAGAATGGAGGAATATGTCCTTTCTTCGGTAATAGAAAAGAATTCGCTCACCAGCGGTTGAATAGTCTTCCATTGATCATAACGGAAGTTGTCAATTACCACAAAGAATAACTTCTCTCCTTTGTCCAAAAGAGGGAATAATATATTCTTGAATATATCAGGCGACATCATCGGCCGTTCGTCTTGGGCGAACCAGTTTTCATAGTTTTTTGTGATAAACTTGGCAAAGGCTGCATTGGCCTGCTGTTGCTGCATATGCAGCATCTCGCGCATACTTGAATCCACATTCTGCAAATCAATATCCCAGCGCGACAGCGTGTGCGCAACAGCTATCCACTCATCCATAGTCTTAGCTGTATCAATCATATAACTGATATCAGAAAATTCCTCTTGGTAGCCGCGGTTAGTGTGCTTTTCAACAATCTCGCGCTGATGGATATGCTTTTTCAAGCAGAGTAATATCTGATTGGGATTAACAGGTTTGATAAGATAGTCTGCAATTTTTGCACCGATAGCTTGTTCCATGATGCGTTCTTCCTCGCTCTTGGTAATCATCACCACCGGCAAACTGGGGCGCAGGGATTTGATGGTCTCCAATGTCTCAAGTCCGCTTAGACCGGGCATGTTTTCGTCTAAAAACACAATATCCAAGGATTCGGTTCGGCACAAGTCTATCGCGTCTTGACCATTATTGACCGGTAAAACGTGGTAACCTTTTTCTTCAAGGAAAATAATATATGGCTTTAACAAGTCTATCTCGTCATCAGCCCAAAGAATTTGGTACATAACTCCTCCATTTTGCTATCAGGTTTGACATATCTTCGGGCCAATCACTATCAAAATGCATCCGTTCGCCCGTTCGCGGATGGGTAAAACCCAGTGTTTTTGCATGTAATACCTGCCGCGGACAAAGCGCAAAGCAGTTCTGGATATACTGCTTGTATTTTTGGGTCGGCAGCCCTTTCAGTATGTCCATGCCTCCATATTTCTCATCGCTGAATAGTGGGTGACCAATATGTTTCATATGCACACGGATTTGGTGTGTACGTCCTGTCTCTAAACGGCATTCAACCAAAGTTACATAGGGAAAACGCTCAACCACATGCCAATGCGTGATGGCTTCTTTGGCGTTTGGGTTGTCTTCTATATTCCAAACTTTATATATCGTCCGGTCACGGTTATCGCGCGCTAAAGCGCCTGTTATGGTTCCTTCATCTTCGGTAAACGTTCCCCAAACGAGTGCGTTATAGGTGCGTTCTGTGGTGTGTTCAAAGAATTGCCAACCCAGATTCGTTTTGGCTTCCGGTGTCTTAGCTATCAGTAACAGACCGGACGTATCTTTGTCTATCCTGTGTACCAATCCTATTTCGGGATTGTTGATATCAATCTTACCCTCAAAATAATAAGCTAATGCATTCAACAGGGTGTGCTCATAATTCCCGTGTCCAGGATGAACCACTAAACCTGCTTGCTTATTGATAACCAGCACATCATCATCTTCATAGACTATATTTAGTGGAATATTTTCCGGTTGAATCGAGAAATCATGCGGTTCATGGTCCAGAATGACTTGTATCAAGTCCATTGGTTTCACCTTGTGATTACTGCTGACGGGTTTGCCATTGACGAGCACTTTTCCCGCATCAGCAGCATTTTGGATGCGATTACGCGACGTACCTGCCATATGTTCTGTCAGGTACTTATCTACGCGAACAGGCGTTTGCCCTTTATCGACTTCGCATCGCCAGCGCTCCCACAACTCGTCTTGTTCTTCCATCTCGTCAATTTTCTTAGAAAAAGTCTTCGTCATTAGTGTTTTCAACTGAAATGATCGCTTTTTCCAAATCTTTGGATAAGTATAAATCTACACGTGAACCTTCAAGAACGATCTTTCCTGCATTTGGTTCTTGTTGATAAACTTTATATAAACTTTCTGTTTCATCGGTTGGCGCTTCATCATATTCATAAATACCGAGTGTCAGGTATTTGCCGAGTAGTATCGAACGAGCCTCTTGTAACGTCTTGCCGCATAAATTTGGTACGGCGATTTTTTCGGTGCCTTTACCTCTACCGATTACTAATACCACATCACTTCCTTCATCAATTCGGTCTCCTGCCGCCAGAGATTGTCCGTTTTGACGCACGTCCAATATTAAATCCTTGTACTCGGATGGCTCATAAACATAGTTGCTGACATTTATGCCAAGCGATTTCAGCGTCGCTTCCGCTTGGCGGTAACTGATATCGTGCAGTTCAGGTAGTGGAATTTGGCGGACATGTTGCGCGTTGATAATCACATATACTAATCGTCCGCGTTTGGCGTGACTATAAGCTGGAGGGTTCTGTTCAACAACGGTGCCAAGTGGAACCTTTTTTGAATAGGTGGAATCGATGATCACCATAGTCAACCCCGCACTTTCTACACTGCTACGTGCTTCCTCTAAATACATACCGGTTATATCCGGCACCTCAAATTCTATGCCATGCTCGGTATAACGTTTCAAATATGCCAGTAAAATGAGTAACACTGCAATACCGATGCCGATGGCTAATAATACATTTTTTAGGACAAATGCCCAGCGTGATTCACGCCAAAATGTGCTAAATTTCATATTTTTCTAATATTTTTGCGCAAAAGTACACTTTTTTTTTGATATTTGCAAAAAAAGTATTACTTTTGCACCCGTTTTTCGAAGTAATGGAGGTGATAAACCTGATATTTGCCCCGAAAACGTAGTGAATTATATAATTTTAAAGCTTTAAAAACATGAAGAAAGTATTATTCATTGCTGCTATCGCTATTTGTGCGATGGGCTGCTGCAAGAAAGCTGACGGCAAGTGCTGCAAGGCACAAGAAGAAGCTGCTCAAGTTGAGGCTGTTGCTGAAGAGGCTCCCGCTGAGGAAGCTGTTCCTGCTGAGGCTCCGGCTGAAGCTCCTGCTGAGGCTCCGGCTGCAGAGTAATTTCTTGCTCGAAAAAACTGACTTTTATGGGTCAAAAAAAAAGTGGCAATTTAAAGCCGCTTTTTTTTGTTATAGCATCTTTAGTGCCTGACGAATAACCTGTTCAACCGAGGCAGTTGGAGATTCTTTGAGAATCTTGTCAACCACTTTCCCACTGGCGGTAGCGGCAAAACCAAGCATCGTAAGAGCACTGACAGCCTCTTGCTTGACCGGCGATTCCACTTCAGGAAATAGAACATCCACTGTCGCATTGTCCGTTGAAACACCTTCGCCCAAATCGATCTTCAAAACCTTGTCTTTCAGGTCAACTATGATACGTTGTGCTGTTTTCGGACCTAATCCCTTGATTTGTGCCAAAGCACGGGAATTTCCAGTCGCTATAATCTGCCTGATTTCACCCGCGTTATAAGCGGACATAATCATGCGAGCGGTATTGGCTCCTATGCCGCTGACGGTCATCAGCATTAAAAATAATTGGCGTTCGCCCTTGCTGAAAAAACCATACAAATCATGAGTGTCTTCGCGGATTATCTCTGTTACAAACAACTTGACTTCCGTATTTTCTTTTCCCACCAAGTCGGAATAGGAAGGCAGCGTGATATTGATTTCATAACCGACACCGGCGGCTTCTATCACCGCATATGTCGGATTAAGTTCTGTCAGTTGACCTTTTATATATTCAATCATATAGGATGTTTTGGTATTTCTGCGTGCAAAGATACTGCTTTCTTTTGAATTATGCAAAAAAACTTTGTTTTTTGTACATATATTCTAAAAATTTGTTAATATTTTCAAAAATAAGGAAAAAAATGCAAAAATATTTGTGTATATAAAAAAAAAGTCGTACATTTGCAGCAAAAATATACTAATTTTTAATATTATGAAGAAATTATTCTCTATTTTCGTGGTTATTCTAATGGCTGTAGCCGTATCTGCTAAGCCGTACAAACACAGTCTTGGTCTTAATGCTGGTTTGCAATTGGGCGTCAGCTACAAAGTTAATGTTAGTGAACATTTTACGATCTTTGAGGAGTTCATTCCTTATGGTGGTGTGATGTCTAACAATAGCTATTCATGGTTGGGAAACTGGGCGAACTTCGCCTATGAAGCTCAGGCTGCCAAAGGTCAGAATATTATCCTGTCGTGGTATATCGGTGGCGGTACTAAAATCGGTTATGCTTACGGCGGAGGCGGTGTTTGGGGAGCCAATGCCATTGGCGGTATCGAGATTAATATGGCGAATGCACCTATTGCTGTTACGTTTGACTTCCGCCCGGGTTATGCACTTACCTTCTTCCCGTCTTCTGCTTGGGGTGGAGGATCCAGTTGGGATGATGACGATTGGGATTTCAAACCGGCAATCAAACAACAATCCAGCAGTACAGCACTCATTCACTACTTTGATTACGCATTCTGCTTGGGTGTAAGATACACCTTCTAAAGTATTATTGCCATGAAAAAAAGCGTTTTTGTTACGGCACTCATGTGCCTCGCCTTTTTTGCGTCTGCTGCTGAGCCGGTTTTCTATGAGTCTTTCGACAAGTGCCTGGATGCTGAAGACGAAAATTATGGTTACACTGGTGGTAATGACAATCAGTGGGGGGGAGATATCGCGAAAGCGTATGTGATTTATACCGATAATTTTACTTGGGATTATTCAAACGCCAATGGTGCCTATCAGTGTGTGAAAGTCGGAATTTCCAATAAAGCTGGTAGCCTCACTACGCCGGCGATTGCTTGTGCGGGTGATGTGACGCTGACTTTCCGTGCTGCGCCTTGGGCGGGGGATGAAGATACCATTATCAATATCATGGTCAATGGGGGGACACCCGAGCAATCCGCTTTTAAATTGCATAAGAACAAATGGAACGACTTCTCGGTTAAGATCAACGATGTCACAAGCCAGATTAAAGTATCTTTCTTAACCTATACCAAAAATCGCTTTTTTATCGATGAAGTCAAGGTCTTTCCGGCAGACCCTAACGCTGCTGCCATTCGCGTGCCGGATGGTTTGAACGTGGACTTCGGATTCTTGGGAAAAAACTATGCTGCGATGTCGCGTACCATTCAGGTAACAGGCGAAAACATTTCTTCAGCAGGTATCGCGCTCTCGATAGAGAATGATGCCCATAACCTCTTCACCGTTACACCGGCAACCTTACCTGCTGAGGGTGGAAGTGTCACCATCGGATGTAAAGCCGGAGCATCGGTGGATATGCACCGTGCATATCTGAAACTTAAAGGTAACGGCGCCAAAATTGCCGGTGAAAAGGTCGAAAAAACAGTTATTCTTTTCATGGAGGTCAGTTCGCTTAATCTGGTCGGTAGTGGAACAAAAGAAGATCCTTATACCGTTGCTGACCGCCTGAAACTGACGGAGGGAACAGTCTGGTCCAATATGCTGTATTGGGTTACCGGCTATGTTCTGGGTGGCGCATATCGTTCCAGTAGCAATCAGTTCGTGAAAATCAGCACACCCGAAAACGATGACAAGTATTCGGTCGTACTCGCTGACTCTCCTTCCGAAACGGATATGAACAAGATTGTGGTAGTACAGATTGGCCACGATGCGCGTACTGCCCTAAATATTGTAGATAATCCCGAATTGATCGGCAAGCAAATCAAGGTTCAGGGATGGCTTTTGTACCAAAAAGACGGCAAAGCAAGTATTACAGATTTGTATCTTGGCAAACCTTGTGTGCGCAATGTCAATACCCACAGCCAGTATGTACGCCCTGACAAAGATCCCACTGCCATCATTGATGTACCGCAAATCTCGCTGACTGGCCGAATAGTGAATATTCTTGGTCAGCCGGTGGACGAGAATTATAAAGGAATTGTTATTCAAAACGGACGCAAATACCTGCGTCAATAAACATATATCATTATGGAACTGCAAAAGAATATTCCCTTGTTGGATTGTCCGGTGGATTACCTTGTTGGTGATGCCAGTGGCAAAATCATGAATGAGTATATGCGTTTTCCATGCAAAATCATGTGTGGTGTATATGCTTTTCTGGTAAGGGGTAGTGCGCATGCCACTATCAATATCACCAAGTACGAGTTCCATGAAAACGATATATTGCTTATTGAACCGGGCAGTTTCTTCCTTATCAACGAGTTTACTGAGGACTCCTTAGTATATTATATCCTCTTCTCGTCTTCTTTTTTGGAGAAGAATACATTTAATACCCGAATGTCGTTGACATCTTTGCAATTGCGCAGTCCGATTCTCCATCTTTCAGAGGAACGTGCAGAGGTGTTCCGCGACATGGCGGCGTTGATGTTTAAGGCAATGAACACACAACCATCAATGCTCAATACAGAGCGTATGGTACATGTGTTCAATCTGTTGCAAACATGTTATGTGCAGGCTGCTCAAGCAGCGCAAACCCAGAATAATGTCGTTATGAAGCCGCTCGACAGAAAGATGGAAATCTATCAGGACTACTGCCAATTGGTCATGAAGCATTACCACAAATGGCATCATGTATCGCAGTATGCCGAGGCGATGAGACTCACTTTGCCGCACTTGTGTTCGACCATTCGTTCCGCAAGCGAACGAACGGCTGGAGATATTATTATCGATGCCATCTTGACGGATGCCAAATCGCAACTCAAGCTCACAACAACGCAAATAAAGGAGATTGCCTCTTCCTTGGGGTTTGACAATGTAACGTTCTTTAATCGTTTCTTCAAATCCCATACCGGCGTTACACCAAAGGTGTACAGAAACTCTTGATTCCTTATAATAAGGCGCGAAGAAGCAGATGGATTTCTGTCCTGGTCGTGGGAATATCTCGGATGGTTGCCCATGACCGGGCATAGATTGTTTCACTTACTTTCAAGTAAAGAGATAGCTGCGGAATGATGCGCCAGCGCAGATTCAAGTAAGCGCGCCCGCCAATGCCATAAACAGCCGGAATAGAGAATGAATACAGCACATCGTTCTCATACACATATATCCGGTTATTCCAATTCCGTGCATGAAATCCTTGTAGCCGCAATTGAAGTGTCAGCGGCACACGGGCAAAACTGTATTGTACATCTTGGTGTAGCTCAATTCCCCATGACAGATGGCGAGCGCTGTCTTGCACAAGGTTCCCGTTCGCTTCTGTGCGTAGCCGCCAGCCGTCTTGATCATAGTTGAATTGGTAGCGCAAACTATACGTGCTTATGCGCCCTTTCTCCCTGGCGCGAAAACGCATCAGCATCCCATACGACGACTGAGGAAGCCATTCCGCTTGTCCCATCACATCGTAGCCCAAAGATGGCGCATAATTGATCCCGTATTTGATGCCCGAGAAGTAAAACACATCGCCATATATTTCAAAGCGCCAGTTCCTTACACGTTTTATTTCTGCGCCTATATATGCCCCGTTCTCATCATTGATGCGCGAAGTCTCGCTGAAACCGTAGCCCAATGGGTTGTCAAAATGCGGAGAGTAATAGCGGTATAGAACCAACAAACCGATATCGCTTGCCGGAGTTAAACGGCAACCTATTTCTGTCCCAATGCCCCAACTTCCTTTGTTCTGGGCAGTTGCAACTTCACCGAATACATCAAACCAACCGTGATTATAGCGGAAATTTGCGCCGACTACTGCTTGCCGGATACCGCGGAAATAGTGCTGGTTATAAGCAGCGGACTCGTAGTAATACCGCAAACTGTCCGAATAAATGTTTTCAACCGCGGTTATTCCTGCTTTAAACCGCTGGTGTTTGAATGTCAGATTCCCGCCTATGGTATGTCTCCATACGCTGTCATTGCTCTTTCCTAACGAGTATATTACCGAAAACTCCGTCTTCAAGCCCCAAATATCACCAAAGGCAAACGTCGCGCCTGCTCCGTGAAGCGGTGAAATCGAAGAAGAACTGTATTTCTTCAGCCCTTCATTAACGATGCCTGCTGTCATCGCGTATTGTGATTTTCCCGCATGGAAACCCGTATTTAGCACGATACCTTGCCCGAAACTTGCTTGATAATTCCCTGCTACTATCGTCTTAACGTGGGCAGTGATATCGTTTAACTGCAAATAGGCACCATAGTGTAAGTCTTTTGCCGGTGTTCCTGTTTCACGGAGTATCCCTGCGCCGAACTGCACCCGATTCGCATAATTGAACTTATACTTGACTTGTGCATAAACAGGATCGCTTTGATTCCGTTCTATATTACGCGCATCTACGCGGGCAAGCACTTCATGTTTGGCATAATGAAATACCTCCGTAGCTATTAGACGATAGTCAACTTTTGCCGGTTTCACCGTAACAAATGCTTTCAAATTACGAATCTCGTACGGCTGTAATTCGGCTATCAAATCCAACTCTTCCACGCTTTCCATCGGATGTTTATAGACATAGAGTAATATGGCGTCCACTTGTTGCTCGTTCAGGAAGCGCAACGACTTCAGTTCTTCGGCGCTCGTGTTGTTCAAATCTATCGGTTCCACCGCATATTGCATCAATTCTTCCTGCAATTCCTCATAATCCACTTCCCCCATTTCTGTCAGTTGCCGGTACACATCATCTATGATATCTTCTATTTGGGCGCAATATACGCTCAAACTAAGCATAAAACAGCATAATATCGTAATAAATTGCCGCATTTGACTGCAAAGATATAAAAAAAATTGCATATCTCCATATTTTTTTGTATTTTTGCACGTTTTTTGTTAAAAACTATTTAAAAGGTGAAATTATCTCCTCGCATATCGCTTGTCCGGATTGCCTCTTGGCTGATGGCGGTTTTGGCGTTGGCTTATCTGATTTATCGGCTCTATATCTACGATGAATACGGCACTTTTTGGCATTCCTTCGTTGCTGCTGGCGCGTTGCAATACATCTGTTTGGCGATAGCTGTTTTGCTGTTGCCCGTGCAGCTTTTGATTGAGTCCCGCAAGTGGCAGACGATGTTGCTTGGCTTGGTCAATATCACTTTGCGGGATGCTTGGTGGCAGGTTATATATGGAAATATCGCCGCATTCATCACACCTTATCGGTTGGGTGAGTATCCCGCACGCTTGTTGCAAATGGGGTATTCTTTCGAGCAATGGCGTGCATTCATTGGCACGTGGCGCGATTGGCTCAAAGATTGGCGCAAGTGGTTGCGGGTGTTGTTGCTGCATCTTGCCCGATATGCTGTTTGGGGATTCCAGTTATGGGCGGTACTTGCTTTTTGCGGTATTTTCTTGTCGCCGGTTGAGGCGGTTTGTGCGATTGCTACATATTACTTTGTGATTACGGTTATGCCTTCTGTTCCGGTTGCTGATGTTGCGGTTAAGGGAGGATGGGCAGTGCTGATTTTCTCCCATTTCACCGAGAATATTCCTGCCATTGCAGTAACTGTTACGCTCATCTGGGTTATCAATACAGTCCTTCCGATTTTACTTGGCATCGCCTTCCGTGCTAAACGCTAACTCTCAGCTCTCAATTCTCAATTGTCAATTGTCAATTGTCAATTCTCAACTCTCAATTCTCAATTACTTTGCCCCGAAGCTTCATCGGATGCTCATCGGGTGCTCATCGGGTGCTCATCGGATGCTCATCGGATGCTCATCGGATGCTCGCCGAGACGTTACCGACTTTTTAACGGGTATTTCAATAATCAATAACTCAATAATCCATAATCCATAATCCATAATCAATAACTCCTTAAAATTAAAAAAATGCACAAAAATGCAAATATATTTGCACGCGTGCGATTTTTTTTGTATTTTTGCAGCCGTTTTGCAAATGCAAAAGCACAAACATGACTTAACCCAATTTCAAATTGTTATAATATGAAAAAAATCTTCACTTTTTGCTGTTGTCTGCTCATTGCGGCAACGAGTTTCGCGCAGACTTGGAAGTACACAGCGAACACATCCGACATGACTGCGACTATCACTGGTTTGGAAGAAGGAACCTCCTATTCCGGCCCGCTAAACATCCCCGCTACGATTAATTACGGAGGGAATGTGCTGAATGTAACAAGTATTAGCGATAATGCTTTTAAAAGTTATACGGGTATTACATCTGTTGTTATACCAGAAGGAGTGACAAATATAGGTCAGTATGCATTTAATGGTTGTTCATCCATGACAAGTGTAACCATTCCGAGAACAGTCCAAACTATGTATGAATGGGCTTTTCAGAAATGTACTAACTTGAAAA
>Ga0247611_10002644_pt1 | contig 28256 bp, 19 predicted proteins | sample 177DNAGHGhighgp2_FD_192422 | JGI IMG/M metagenome (GOLD analysis project Ga0247611, IMG submission 192422) | Sheep rumen microbial communities from Palmerston North, Manawatu-Wanganui, New Zealand - 1770 DNA GHGhigh gp2 | ecosystem: Host-associated > Mammals > Digestive system > Stomach > Rumen... | reverse complement strand
TCCAATTCGGTTCCTCCCTTGCGTATCACACGCGTCGTGTCGCAGGATACAGAACTGACGGGAGACACGATCACCATTTCCGATGGTAGTAATGTCACCATCGAATACGCGGCGATGGAGTACGTGGGCGCCAACAAGATCTACTACTCCTACAAGATGGACGGTATCGATAAGAACTGGAACCATCCTACCGATCTGCGTCGTGTGACATACACCAACCTCCGGCACGGCAATTACGTCTTCCATGTACGCTCCACCAACCGCGAAGGAGTCGAAGTAGATAATGAGAAGAAACTCTATATCTGCGTCAATACCCCGCTGTGGTTGTCGTGGTGGGCTATCCTGTTGTACATCCTCGGCACCATCCTTTTGATTGCAATCATCGCCTATTCCTTGGGCATGTATAACTCGCTGCGCCAGAAAGTGAAAGTAGAGCAACAGGTAACGGATATCAAGTTACGTTTCTTCACCAACATCAGTCATGAGCTCCGCACCCCGCTTACGCTTATCGCAGCACCGGTGGAGAACATCCTGCAGAACGAACGTATCAGCCAGAACGTGCGCAGCCAATTGGAGATTGTGCAGAGTAACAGTCAACGCATGCTGCGTATGGTCAACCAATTGCTGGAATTCCGCAAGGTTCAAAACCAGAAGATGAAACTCAAAGTGCAACAGACTCTGCTGAGCGAGTTAGTGGAAGAGACCTGCGCCAATTTCCGCAAAGAAGCGGATGACAAACATATCCGTTTTGAGGTGGAGAACCGCACCGAAGACTCCACGGTATGGATCGATCGCGCCCGTATGGACACCATCCTATGGAATCTGCTGAGCAATGCGTTTAAGTTCACCCCGGCCGGTAAGACCATCCGCGTCATCGTAGATAACCGTCCTGGATTCGTGACGCTGACCGTTCAGGACGAAGGAATCGGTATCCCGCCGGAGAAACGCAGTGTGCTCTTCGAGCGCTTCTCCAGCAATAATGAACTGAATAATAACAACACCGGCGGTACAGGTATCGGTATGAACCTGACCAAGGAACTGGTGGATCTGCATCATGGATATATCGAGGTAGAGAGTGAGATAGGAGTCGGAACGACGATTACCGTCCTGTTGCATACGGGCAAAGAGCATTTCGATGCCGACGTGGACTTTATAGACGACATGCCGGCCGCCACGATGCCGGTCGTAGCACCTACGTTTGAGGACAAGATCGAGCAGTTGCAGCAAGAGCAGCAGGAATCGCAGCATACGATCTTGGTCGTAGATGACAGCAAGGATATGCGCACTTTCCTTGCTAATATACTCAGCCACGAGTACCACGTCGAGACCGCGGCGGACGGTGAAGAAGCGGAGAATATCATTCGCACCAAACCGATTGATCTCGTGATCACCGACCTGATGATGCCGAAAGTGGATGGACTCGAACTCACGCAATTCATCAAGAAAAATACCGATCTGGATTATATTCCGGTTATCCTGTTGACGGCCAAGACCGCCATCGAGAGCAAACTGGAGGCATTAGGATACGGTGCCGATGACTACGTGACCAAGCCGTTTGAACCCGAGTACTTGCGTGCTCGTGTACATAACATCATTGCGCAGCGTGAACAACTCGAGCAGAGTTATCGCCAACGTCTGATGCGTCTGGAGCCGCAGAAGAGCGATGAGCCCATACCGGGCGATGCTTTCCTGGCCAAACTGCTCGACGTGATGAACAAGCAGTTGGATAACAACACGCTGACGGTAGATGACTTGGTGGAAGAGATGGGTATGGGACGTACAGTGTTCTTCAACAAACTGAAGAGTATGACGGGTCTCAGTCCGGTAGAGTTCATCCGCGAGATGCGCATCAAACGCGCCGCACAACTGCTCGAGGAGCGGAAGTATAACATCACCGAAGTGACATACATGGTAGGTATGAACGACAGCCGCTACTTCGCTAAATGTTTCAAGAACACCTACGGTATCACGCCGAGCGAGTACCGCCGCGCAGTCTTGGAGAAGAGTGAGAAGTGAGATGATGGGTTACAGGTTTTGGGTTATAGGGTTGACGGCATTGCTGCTGGCAGGTTGCGGAGGACAAGCACCGCAACGTCCGAGTCAGCGCATGGGACAAGCTCCTCAAGTGGATAGTGCCCAACTGGCGCTGATGGAGATGAACATGCGCCTTGCCGAAGCAGCTGACCAACAAGTACTGCAAGTCGTACAAGCCCAAGAGGAGTCATACGCTTTGTACGAAGGACAGGTATGGATGCATATCATCGAACAAGGCGACACCCAACACGATAACCTCAAGAACGGTGATCTTTGCTCCGTTCATATGCAGGTCTATACATTAGACGAAAAACTCTTGGTGGATAGCGAAGGCTCATACCTCATCGGCAAAGGCGAACTACCGCGCGGCGTGGATGCCAACCTGCCGGAGCTATATCCGGGTGCCAAGGTACGCATGTATGTCCCATGGTACATGGCTTATGGACTGCAAGGTACGGAACATATTCCGCCTTATGAAAACGTAATTATTGATTTAGAATTAAGATAAATGAAGAAGATTTGCTTGTTTTTGCTATTCGGTTTGGCACTGATGATCACCGGATGCGCTTCCAACACGTACTCCAAACTGAGGGATAAGGAAGACAAACTGATAGCGAACTATATCAGTCGTAACGGCTTGGTCATTCTGGAAGACGAACCCGCTGCAGATCATGTATGGGGCGAGAAAGAGTACTATAAGGTGCGGGATTACGATGACTTGTATTTCCACCTGATAACACGCGGCGACTCGATACGCGTTGACTCGATCAGTCCTACCGAGAATGATACCGTCGATTTGGAGATCATTGCCAATGACCTCATTGTCATGCGTTACAAAAAATTCGAACTGACGGAGAATGCCGATACGCTCAGTTACTGGACAACATTAGACCAAGCTTTCCCGACGGAGTTTCACTATGGCAACCTCAGTGACTGCGAGTGCGTAGCATGGCACGCAGCTGTCAGACTGATGAAGTATCCGGAGTCCCTATGCGAGGTGATAGTCCCCAGCAAATTAGGTTTCTCGGACGAACAGACCAGTGTCACACCGTATGTCTATATTCTAAAAATCAAAGTTAAACAACAATAATATGAGTTTAGTTAAATCTATTTCCGGTATCCGTGGCACGATAGGCGGTCGTGTAGGCGAAGGTTTGAACCCCGTAGATATCGTTCGTTTTACGGCAGCGTATGCTACGCAGCGTCGCGCAGCGATGCCAGATAATAACACTATCGTAGTCGGCCGTGATGCCCGTTTGAGCGGTCACATGGTTGAACAGATCGTTTGCGGTACTCTCATGGGTATGGGATACGATGTAGTCAATATCGGTCTCGCCACCACCCCGACTACCGAACTGGCCGTCACCGGCGAGAAAGCAGCCGGAGGTATCATCCTCACCGCCAGCCATAATCCCAAGCAATGGAACGCACTCAAGTTACTGAACGAGAAGGGCGAGTTCCTCAATGATGCCGAGGGCAAAGGCGTACTGGCGATTGCCGAAGCAGAAGATTTCACGTTCGCGGAGGTGGATAACTTGGGGCACATGACGCACAAGGACTATCTGCCTTACCATGTAGAGCAAGTGCTGAACTTGAAATTAGTGGACATCGAGGCAATCAAAAAACGCAATTTCACCGTGGCTATCGACTGCGTCAACTCCGTTGGCGGACTCGCTATTCCGGCTATCTTGAAAGCCGTAGGTGTAGAGAATATCATCGAACTGAACTGCACACCAAACGGCCATTTCCCGCATAACCCCGAACCCCTTCCGCAGCACTTGACTGAGATCAGTGATCTGCTGAAGTCCGGCAAAGCGGATGTAGGTTTTGTAGTCGATCCGGATGTAGATCGTTTGGCTATCATATGTGAGAACGGCGATATGTTCGGCGAGGAATATACGCTGGTTAGCGTAGCGGATTATATCCTGCGTCACACGCCGGGTAACACCGTGAGCAACATGTCCTCCACCCGTGCTTTGAGCGATGTCACAGCCAAGCATGGCGGCACGTACAGCGCCAGCGCCGTAGGTGAAGTGAACGTGGTAGCCGAGATGAAACGGGTTAATGCCGTTATCGGTGGCGAAGGCAACGGCGGTGTTATCTATCCCGCATGCCACTATGGACGTGATGCGCTGGTAGGTATCGCACTCTTCCTCAGCCATCTGGCGCATCTGGATATGAAAGTGAGTGAGTTGCGTCGCACCTTGCCCGATTACTGCATCAGTAAGAACCGTATCGATCTGACGCCGGACACCGATGTGGATGCTATCTTGGCACGCGTCAAAGAACTCTATAAAAACGAACGCGTGAACGATAAAGACGGTGTGAAGATTGATTTTGCAGACGGATGGGTACACCTGCGCAAGTCCAATACCGAACCCATCATCCGCGTCTATTCGGAAGCAGCCACGATGGATGAGGCGAATGCACTCGCGCAGAAAGTGATTGATGTCGTTAAACAATAAACGCTAACCGATTATCGCTAACCGTTATTTCATCATAGCAGGCGAAGCCTCGGGTGATCTGCATGCGGCTCAACTCATCGAGCAGATCAAGCGGCAAGATCCCGAAGCACAGATAAGCGGCCTCGGCGGCGACCGAATGAGTGCCGCCGGGTGCCGTCTATACCGGCATATACGGCATATGGCCTTCATGGGTTTTGTAGCCGTCATACGCCATTGGCGAGACGTACGAGATAACTTCCGTATCACGCGTCAGGCTTTATTGAACGAGCGCCCCGATACCCTCATCCTCATCGATTACCCCTCTTTCAACCTGCAGATAGCTTCGTTCTGCAAACGTCATCTGCCCGACACCAAGATCTACTATTATATCCCGCCGAAAGTGTGGGCATGGAAGCGCAGAAGGATACATAAGATCGCCCGTTTATGCGACGAAGTACTCGGCATCTTTCCCTTTGAACCCGCTTTCTATGCGAAATACGGCTATACATGCCGCTACGTCGGCAATCCCACGGCGGAAGAATTATCCAGGGTACCTAGGGTGCCTAGGAGTCCTAGGGTGCTAGCCATCCTACCCGGTTCACGTCCTTCGGAGATCAGTCATTGCTTGCCGAAAATGTTAGAAGCAGCGCGGCGTTTTCCGGACTACAGCATTACCGTCTGTGCGGCACCGGGTATCAGCGATGATTTCTACACTCCTTATTTAAGCGCGCGCGACACGCTCACGCGCGATACTTACACCACCGTTCAATCGGCCGCAGCAGCAATCGTCAACTCCGGTACGGCTACCTTGGAGACCGCACTCTTAGGTTGCCCGCAGGTGGCGGTGTATCACTTGGCATGCGCATGGCTCTTAGGACTGCTTAGATGGGCGCAACCGCTCGTCTTCTCAATCCAATACTTCACCCTCGTCAATATCATCGAAGGCAAAGAGGTTATCAAAGAATGCGTGGCCAATGAGTTTACGGTGGACAAAATAGCAGCCGAACTGCATCGGTTGTTGACAGACGAAGCATACAAAAAAGAGATGCTCGCATCGTACGAACATCTCCATTCTCTTTTGGGTTCTTCTGCGGCTTCTGAGACCGCGGCGTCTATCATCACATCGAGACAATAAGGGCAGCCAGCACATATGGCATTGCCCCCGCTAATACACCTTTCGACAGGCGCCATGTGTCCGTCGTGTAAAAGACAAAGATAAGCGCCAAGTCCGGGAATACACTCACCAGCAATAGTTTACTCAACACTCCTCCGGCTTGAAACTGAAGCGTTTGCAGCGGATACCATAGGTTCATCACCTCGATATACGTCAGTCCGAAGGCGGCCGGTAAGATCAGCCCGATCAGTATGCCTATCCAATAGCGGTCAAAGCGATCCATAGTCTGTCCAATCGATAGTAAGCGGCGTGATGGCTAACAACTGATGCTCCACCGCCCATATATCCGTATCGGTTTCCGAGGGTTCGTCATTCACAAACTCTCCGCCTAATTTCCATGCCTTGAGTATCCCTTCGGGCTTTTGATCTATCTCCACCAACTCATTCGCCCAATGTCCCACGCACTCTCGCGTCCAGCGGATGCCTTCTATCTCACCCACCGGCGCATTGATATTGAAGCATGTACGTGGTGCAATACCTTCTTCATACAGGTGTTGTGTCACTTCTACCAGGAACGGCTGCAACCAATGCAGATCGACGTCCATCTCATGGCTGTTGATGGACCATCCGACGGCCGGAATGCCTTTCTCTGCCGCCACGAGGCAGGCACCGATCGTACCGGAATACATAGTGTTGACCGAGGCATTGGAGCCGTGGTTGATACCGGAGACTACCAAATCAATCTGTTTGTCACGGAATAAGTACTCACGGGCGATCTTGATACAATCCGCCGGCGTACCGTTGGTGACATACACCTCTGCGCCATTGAGGTCATGTTCCTCGACCCGACGCAGGTACATCGGCGTGGCGGCACTGATAGCCGCACCAAAACCGCTGCGCGGACTATCCGGACATACCACCGTCACATGCCCCATCTTGGTCATCTCTTTGGCTAACAGACGGATACCCGCTGTGCCCCAGCCGTCATCGTTGACTACTACAATCTCCATCATTCCGGGAACATTACCACTTCAAACATATTACCCGCCGATACTAATTTCTTCAGGGTCTCCTGTACCGTTTCCGCCGTGATGGCTTCTACGGCTGCTTTGTAGTCGCGGATATTGTTCATACCGTACATGTAATACATACAGATCGAGTTCCGCCAATAGGGGTTCTTATCCAGATCTTCTTGGAAATCCTTAAGCATCGACTCTTTCTCTTTCTGCAGATCGGTAGCCAACGGGCCATTGGCAATGATCGTATCCACCTCTTCATGGATGATCTCCATCAGCCGCTCCTGTTTCTTGGGATCGGTATCGAACTGCATGATCAGTCCGGCACGAGGTGTCGGAAGAGCAACCATGTAACCGTACGTACCTACGCCATACGAACCGCCTTCGCGCTCACGGATAGACTCCAGATAACGCGTGCTCAGAATACGACCGATCATCTCCATATTGAGGTCATTCGCCATCGTATAAGGCATGTCGTATGAGGTGTACTGGATGCGGTTGGAAGCCGTAGTGGTCTCCATCTGACGGCTGAAATAGTTCTTCTGCTGACCGAGTGTGACGGTTACATGATGGTCAATGACCTCCTCGTGTTGACACTTATTGGTCTTCAGACCTCCCAGCCATTGGCAGATCAGGTCTTTTACTTTGGCGTCCTCCGGGTTGATGTTACCTACAAACACAAACGTGAAATCCGCCGGGTTGGCGAAACGGGCTTTGTATATCTCGAGCGCCTTGTCCAGTTTCACTTTCTCCAGCAGCTCCATATTATATAGCGGAGCGCGCTCTGAATGGTTATTACTCATTAACTGTATCGAATCCGAGAAGGCCGTTCTGGGGCTCTTGTTACGGTTTGCCAGTTGGTTCTTGAGCAATCCCATCAAGGTCTCATACGCCTGCTCATCGCGACGCGGAGAGGTGAAATAGAGATAGGTCAACTGCAGCATCGTCTCGAGGTCCTTCACGGACGACGAACCATGCATGCGCTCCATACAATCCGATATCTCCGGTTCCACGGAAACGGTCTTACCGGTGAGCGCTTTCTCCAACTGCGTACGGTTGAAACGACCTATACCCGAGTAGTCCACCACGTAGGTAGCCACCTCTGCTGAAGGCAGATCGGCTGTCTTCACCTGACTGAGACCTCCCTTAGAGAAAGCCTGCATCAGGATCTCGTCCGCTTTGTACTCTGTCGGATGGAAAACGACCTTGATGCCATTGGACAGCATCCATTCAGTGGACTCTATCTCCTCGTTATAACGCATCGATTTAATCTTGCCTTTGCGCGGCGCTTTCTTCACCAACTCGGTATCGATCTGCTCCTCTTTCGGTGCCTCGATAGCCAAGTCGCTTTGTCCGGCAAGAGAGGCCAAGATCAGCTCCTCCGACGGAATATGAACGCCTTCTTTCTCCGGAGCTGAGATAGCCACGGTCGGATTGGCATGCACCAACGCCTTCGCCAAGTTATTCACCGTCTCCAGACTCACCATCGGCAGTACGGCTTGTACAAAATCGTACTCCCATTGCATGCCGGGCATGGACTCGCCGTTCTCGAAATGACGGATACACTCGCGGGCAAGGGCGATGTTACGACGCGTATTACGCTCGTTGTACATCTTCTCCCATGAGTTGAGTTTTTCGGTCTTCACGCGGTCTAACTCGCTCTGCGTGAAACCATACCGATGCAGTTTCTCCAATTGGTAGAGCAGGTCGTTGAATGCCTCCGTCTCACGTCCCTCTTTCGGAATAGAGATGGCATAGAAAGCATCCATCTTCTTCGCTGCCTGACCGTAATAACAACCGGCTCCGGTGAACGATGCCTTCGGGTCAAGTGCCAGTTCCGCAAAGCGGTTATCCAGCATGTCGCATGCCAGACCGCGTACAATGGAGAGCATGTATTCCTGCGCCGTACCTTGCATCATCTCCGGCAGTTGGTCGAACTTATACTCGATGGTGATACGACTGCCTTCTGCTTCGGGATCGGTTACGATAGCCACGAGCGGCTTGTCGTTATGATTGACCGTGTAGATAGGACGCTCGCCATAGTTGGCACGACGCGGCACCTCTGCCCACAGCGCTTTGATCTTCGCTTCGATCGTATCGACGTCGATATCGCCCACTACAATAATGGCCTGGTTATCCGGTCCATACCATTTATGGTAGTAGTCGCGCAGTGCTTGATAAGCGAAGTTATTGATGACGGCTGTGTCACCGATCACGTCGCGTTTGGCATACTGCGTACCCGGATACATTTTCGCGTTCATCTCTTTCCATATACGACGGCGTGCTGTGCGACCGGTACGCCATTCCTCTAGAATGACACCGCGCTCCGCATCGATCTCTTCATCCAAGAGCAACAGACCACAACTCCAGTCGTGCATCACCAGCAGCGCACTGTCGATGATACCCTCGCGGTACGTCGGAACGTCACTCAGGCGGTAGACCGTCTCGTCAATCGAGGTGTAGGCGTTGATATTTCCGCCGAAATTAACACCCACGGACTCGAAGTAATTGATGATACCCTTGCCTGGGAAATGTTGGGTGCCGTTAAACGCCATGTGCTCCAGGAAATGCGCCAAACCGTTCTGATGATCCTCTTCGAGGATGGCACCTACCGCCTGCGCGATGTGGAACTCACAACGCTGCTTCGGTTGCTCGTTATGACGAATGTAATAGGTCAATCCGTTGTCTAACTTTCCGTAACGGACGTCCGGATCTATCGGCAGTTTTTCCGGCGCTTCTTGCGCCCACACCATCATCGCTGCGCACAGCAGCACGATGTTAAGCATCAGCTTTCTCATTATTTTCTGTTTTTTGAGTTTCGTCTTTCTTTTTACGCGGTGCACGTTTCTTCGGCTTGGCCGCTTTCTCTGCCTCTGCCAGTGCGGCATTGACTTCCAGCAGTTCATCTCCGCGACTCTTCCATGGACGCGGGCCTAAGATACGCTCTACATCTTCCGATGTGATCACCTCGCGGTCAATGAGCAGTTGAGCAATCTGATGATGTCCTTCTGCATTGTCCGTCAATATCTGTTTGGCGCGTGCCATCTGGTCGGCAATGATACGCTGGGTCTCTTGATCGATGGTCGCCGCCGTCTTATCCGAATAAGGCTTTACAAAACCGTAGTCGTACCGGCCGGTAGAGTCATAGAAACTGATATCTTTGAGTTTATCACTCATACCGTAGTACGCCACCATCGCATAGGCCTGTTTGGTCGCGCGTTCAAGATCGTTAAGTGCACCGGTTGAGGTCTGCTCCAAAAAGAGCTGCTCTGCAGCACGACCGCCCAGTAACGAGCATAACTCATCGAGGATATGTTCCTCGTTGGTCAACTGACGTTCTTCGGGTAGGTACCATGCAGCGCCTAACGCCATACCACGCGGTACGATCGTCACTTTGACGAGCGGATTCGCCCAACGAAGCATCCAAGAGATGGTTGCGTGACCTGCCTCATGGAAAGCAATCGAGCGTTTCTCCTCTTCGGTCATGATCTTGTTCTTGCGCTCCAGACCGCCCACGATTCGATCGACAGCATCCATGAAGTCCTGCTTGCCGATTTTCTTGCGTCCGCCACGAGCAGCTATCAGCGCCGCTTCATTACATACATTGGCGATGTCGGCGCCCGAGAAACCCGGAGTCTGTTTGCTTAGGAAATCAATATCTACCGTCTCATCCAGTTTCAACGGACGGAAATGTACTTGGAAGATTTCCTTACGCTCCTGCAAGTCAGGTAACTCGACATGTATCTGTCTGTCAAAACGTCCGGCACGCAGCAGAGCTGCATCCAGTACATCGGCACGGTTAGTAGCTGCCAGAATGATGACACCGGAGTTCGTTCCGAAACCGTCCATCTCGGTCAGCAACTGGTTAAGCGTACTCTCGCGCTCATCATTACCACCGGTCATCACGCCTTTACCACGCGCGCGACCGATAGCGTCTATCTCGTCGATGAAGATGATAGCAGGTGCTTTCTCTTTGGCCTGACGGAACAGGTCACGAACACGGCTCGCACCCACACCCACGAACATCTCCACGAAGTCCGAACCGCTCATCGAGAAGAACGGCACACCGGCTTCACCGGCCACTGCTTTGGCTAGCAAGGTTTTACCTGTTCCCGGAGGGCCAACGAGCAATGCGCCTTTGGGGATCTTCGCACCTATCTCCGTGTATTTCTTGGGGTTCTTGAGGAACTCCACGATCTCTTGTACTTCCTGCTTGGCACCGTACAGACCCGCCACGTCTTCAAACGTCACTTTGTCCTTTTTCTCGCTGTCAAACAACTGTGCATTGGCTTTGCCCACACCGAAGATACCGCCGATACCACCTGCACCGCCGACGCCGCGACTCATGTATACAAAGAAGAGAATCAGCAGTGCGAAAGGCAGCACATTAACCAATATCAGGTACCAATAGTCGTGCGACTTTGTGTACTTCACATCGATAGCCGCCTGACCATCCGCTTTGCGGGCTGCGTTCACACCGCTCATGTACTTATCAAACTCCTCCACGGAGGGCACTTGCGTGCGTAGCGTACCCTTGGCTTTCTCGCCGTCACCCTGCGTTCCGAACACGAGCGTATAACTCTGCGGCTTCACCGTAGCTTTGGCTTGCAGGTCATCCGTCACTTCGATCTTTTCTATCGCACCGGCCTCGATATACGCCGTTAACTTCGTATAACTGAGCTCTTTGCTCACGCCGTTGCCTTCTTTGTTACCGAAGAAATAGAAGCCGATCAGCGCAAAAGCGAGCGTATAGAAGAGAAGGCTGATCCATCTCCTCGGCCCGCTCGGTTGCTGACCTTGCGGTTGTTGCGGCATACGCCGTTTATTCTTGTTATCTGCCATAAATCACAAAATTTCCGGCAGCTCTGTAACTTTGCCGTCTGCCCATAAATGTTCAATATCGTAGAACGCCCGTGGCTCGCGCTGCATAACATGCACGAAAATCGTACCGTAGTCCATTGCAATCCATTCGGCATTCTCTTCACCTGCTACACTCAGCGGGTGCACGTGGGTGGTCGTACGCACAAAATCATTGATCTCGTCTGCGATAGCCGATACCTGCGTGTTACTCTGTCCCTCGCAGATGACCATCATCTCCACCGGTGCCTCTTTGATCTTCTTCAGATCGATCGTTACAATACGTTGTCCTTTACGATTGCGGATACCTTCAATGATGGTATCCATCAGTTTCTTAGTTGTTATTTCTTTCATTTCAAAATGGTTTATTTCGTTGCTCCGCCGAGGGCGATATACAAACCGATCAGCGCTTGCGCTCCGTTGTAGAGGTTCTCTGCCTCGCTCAGTTGTGCGGACAGCAAGGACTCTTGTGCCTTGAGTACCTCGATATAACTTGCCTTACCGGCGTTCATCAACTCATGCGTACCGGTATACGCATCATGGAGTACCTCCACTTGACGTTTGTATAGTCCGTCTTTGTCCTTGGCCAACTGACAGTCAGCCAGTGCTTCATTCACTTGATTACCGGCCTCAATAACGGTCTGGATATAATCCATCAGTTTGTCCTGATTGAGTTTGGCTATCTTCAATTGCGCGATCAATTTACCTTGCGCGAAGACAGGTTGCATCACCGAGGCTGCTATTTTCATCAGCAGTGCACCCGGATCGGCACCGTTCTCACCTACCCATCCGAGCAGACCGGTCAGGTTGAACGAAGGATAGAACTGTGCCCGAGCCGCAGCGGTGTTGTAGAACGCCTCCGCCAGAACTTGGTCTGCCACCTTGATGTCCGGACGGTTCTCCAGCAGCGTAGCCGGCACACCGGTACCGAAACGTTCCGGCAGTTTGTAATCGCCCCACGCCGTACGGGTTATCTGTCGCGGCGTCATACGGAGCAATTTACAGAGCTCGTTCTCCGCGGACAGAATACTACGACGCGTACTATAGATCTGGTTCTTCACATCCATACACGAACTCTCCATCTGGTTGACCGCGGTGGAGTAGGCCTGTCCGTTCTCCCAGAGGGCGCGCTCCGTCTCCAGCGACTCATTCCAAAGACTGTCGGTCTCGATGAGGATCTCCAATTCTTTATCCAAAATCAGTAATTGGAAATAGTACTGTGCGACAGTTGCGATGAGGTTCGCTTGCGTAGCCTCACGTGCCGCCTGGGCTTGCTCGAGCACCGCTTTCGCTTTGCGTTTGTTCACCGTCACCGATCCCGATATGCCTATGTTCCAATCCAGTTGCAGGGGAATATTATACGAATAACTCATACCCGAGCCGCTTCCTGCCGAACCGAACTTCGTCCAGCTCACACCGGCTTGCGGGTTCAGACTGAGCGAAGGCAGATACGCCAACTTGGCTGCTTTGAGACTCGCCTGTGCTTGCATCACCGCCGACTTAGCCGCCAACATGTCCGTGTTACGGGCGAGAGCGGAGTCGATCAGGTTTTGCAACAGCGGATCGGTGAAGAACTCACGCCAAGAGATCTCGGCTATAGACGCGTCTTTCAATGCCGCTTGAGCAATCGAATCACCACTACCGAACAAATCGCTCGGCGCATCGTTCTGCGACTGATATTTCTTATAAACGCCACAGGAACACAAAACCAAACCTGCGAGTACTATAGTTATGATCTTTTTCATTTTGCTTCCTCCTTTCCTTCTTCCACCGGACTGCCATTCACTTTCTCTTCAAGCGTCTGGAAAACGATGAAGAACGCCGGAACGACGAACACGAGTGCGAGCGTACCGATACTCATACCGCCTACCACACCGAGTGCCAAGGCACGGTTACCGTTGGCTCCCGCACCGCCTGAGATGACGAGCGGAATCATACCTACGATCATCGTGATGACGGTCATCAAGATAGGACGCAGACGTTCTTTACATGCCTCAAAGGCGGCCTCCGTGATACTCAGTCCCTGCTTGCGACGCTCACTCGCGAACTCCGTAATAAGAATAGCCGTCTTCGCGAGCAAACCGATCAACATGATCACACCGGTCTGCAAGTAGATATTATTCTCCATACCCGGCAGACCCATCTTGTTGCCTACCCACGAGAACAGGAACGAACCCATGAGTCCGAACGGAACGGACAGCAGCACCGCGAACGGAGTGAGCCAACTATTATAGAGCGAACCTAAAATGAGGTAAATCAAGATCACACAGATCAGATAGATGAGTACCGTCATGTTACTCTTCGAACTGGACTCTACCTCACGTGACATCGAGCCGTATTCGTACGTGCAGTAGGTCGGCATCGTCTCTTTGAACACCTCGGCGATAGCCTGATGAGCCTCAGCCTCCGAATAGCCGGTGGCAGAGGTTACCGAGCAGGAGATAGACTGGAAGAGGTTGAAGTGATTGTTCGATGCAGAACCGACGATCTCTTCCAAACGCACGAACTGTGAGATAGGAGCCATCTTGTTATTGCTCACCTTGATGTACATATTGTCCAGCGAGGACGGATCCAGACGATATTCCGGCGCAGCGCCCAACCAGATCTGATAGACCTTACTGAACTGGTTGAAGTTACCTACATACGAACCGCCGCAGTATGCACCGAGGGTGTTGAGCACCGTCTTAGCCGTTGTACCGGCGCGCTCGCACTGGATCGGATCTACATGCACTTTGTACTTCGGGAATCGCTCCGAATAGGTGGACATAGCGCTCGCTATCTCCGGACGTTCCTGCAGTTTGGCAAGGAATGCATTCGTCTTGTTTCCGAAATCACTCATGTCGCCGTCGCTCTTATCCTGCACCTGCAGATCGATACTGTTCGATGTACCGTATCCCGGGATCTGCGGCATCTGGAACGGCAGCACCTGCGCATTCTTGATACTCTGGCAGTCCAGATAGAAACGATAGATAATGAGGTCAATATAATGGTTGAAACCCTTACGTTCATCCCAGTTTTTCAAACGGATGACGAGCGAAGCGTAACTCGATCCGTTGGACGATATCAAACCGTATCCGCTACACAGACCGTAACTCTCCAACTCCGGAATGGCTTTCACTTTCTCTTCCACCTGCTTCATGATCTCCGTGTTCTCATGGAGCGTGGCTCCTTCCGGCATACGCACCTCACACATGATAACACCTTGGTCTTCTTGCGGAACGAGTCCCGAAGGCATGATCTTCATGAACAGCACGAACAGCACAGTTGCGCCGGCCAGCAGTACAAACGATACCCACGGACGTTTGAGGAATTTCTGTACAGCGCCTTGGTACTTGCACAGGATAGCATTATAACTTGCCTCGTAAGCAATCTTCGTATAGTAGTCTATGCCTTTGTGTGTTCCTTCGCCTTCCTCATTCGGGCGCATCAGAATGGCGCAGAGTGCCGGACAGAGCACGAGGGCGCAGACGCAGGAGAGACCTACTGAACCTGCGATCGTGATACCGAACTGCGTGAAGAACGTACCGCTCGTTCCGCTCATGAACGTCACAGGGATGAACACCGCCATAAACACGAGCGTACACGAGATAACGGCTACCGACACCTCGCTCATTGCCTCGCGCGTGGCTTGAATAGCTTTGTCTTTCGGACTACCCTTCATTTTACCCGTCTCCAGTTTCGCCATCACGGCCTCCACCACGACGATCGCATCATCGACGACGGTACCGATGGCAAGCACAAGGGCGAAGAGGGTCAAAATATTCAGCGAGAAACCTGCTACCTGCACAATCGCAAACGTACCGAGCAGAGACACGATGATCGAGATAGACGGGATCAAGGTTGCTTTCCAGTTCTGCAGGAAGAAATAAACGACCAAGATCACGAGCAGAATAGCGATGACAAGCGTCTCCACCACGTTATGGATGGCGGCGAAGAGGAAGTCATTACTCGTCTCCAGCGTGACGAACTCCAGTCCTGCCGGCAGAGTCGGCTTGAGTTGCTCGTACAACTCATCGATCTGCTGATTGACCAGCGTAGCATTGGCACCTGGAGATTGGTTCACCAGATAGAACACACCGGGTTGACCATCCATGACCGAGGTCATCGTATAGGTCTTCGCTCCGATTTCTACCGTTGCCACATCGCGCAGATACAGCACATTACCGTTCTCCGATGTACGGACAACGATATTCTCAAACTCCTCGATACTCTTCAGCGTTCCTTTGTACTCCATCGGGTACTGATAGGCGTTCTCGGACTGCTGACCGAGTGTACCGGTAGAGGTGACGAAACTCTGCGATTGGATAGCGTAAGACACATCATCGGGTTCGAGCCCGTACTGCGCCATCACGTCCGGCTTCAACCATACGCGCAGCGCGTAGGTGTTACCTAAGTTACTCACGTTACCCACACCCGTGATACGCAGCAGACGGGGCTTGACGTTGATATCGATGTAGTTTGAGATGAAGTCCGCATCGTACTTGCCATCGGTCGATTTGAGTCCGGCAATCTGCAAGATACTGTTCTGTCGCTTGGAAACCGTCACACCGGTCTGCAGCACATCGCTCGGCAAGAGCGCTTGCGCCTGGGTCACACGGTTCTGCACATTGACCGTCGCCATATCGGGGTCGGTGCCCTGCTTGAAATACACCGTGATATTCACATCACCCGTCGAAGAGGCGGTGGCGGTCATATACGTCATGTCTTGCACACCGTTGATCTGTTCCTCGAGCGGCTGAATAACCGATTTCATACAGGTGTTCGCATCCGCACCCGAATAAGAGGTGGAGATATCCACCGTAGGCGGCGCGATATTCGGATACTGCTCAACCGGTAAGGTCTTGAGACAGATGAATCCGATGAGCGCTATGACAATCGCTATCGAGATTGCCATCACGTTTCGTTTAATGAAAATATTCTCTTTCATAATTGTCCAATGTCAAATATCCAATGTCCAATTAGAAAATCACCCGCTGATTTTCAACGAGGTTATTCGCGCCTTCGGTCACGATGACGTCGCCTACTTCCAGTCCTTCGGTCACTACCAAGTCGCGATCCGAACTGATACTTGCCGTCTTGACAATCACGCTCGTCACGCAGCTGTCTGCGCCTACTTTATATGCCAGCGACTTGTCTTGCAGCCGAACAATCGCGTTCTGCGGAACAACCATCACATCTTTCACGTCAATCGGCACAACCACCGTTCCTTGCTCACCCGAATAGAGTCCTCCGTCGGGGTTGGGGAACGTAGCCTTACAGGTCAACGTACCTGTGGTACGATCTACCGTACCTGTGATACTCGTGATACGACCTTTGAGCGGATATTCCGCACCGGCCTTGAAGAGGAACTTCACATCAGGTAAGGCCGCTAACAGACTTTTGTTATCTTTGACATCGGAATGTGCGCGCTCCTCCAGGATCGACTCGCTCACCGAGAACTCGGCGTACATCTTCGCATTACCGCTGACCATCGTCAGGTAGGTGCCAGGGCTTACTTGGTCGCCGGCATAGACATGAATCGAACCGATCACACCGTCCACCGGAGCTTCGATGGTACAATAACTCAAGTTCACACGCGCACGGTTGGCCGTTGCCTGATATTGGGCAGCCGACGCCTGCGCCTGCTTGTATTGGTTCTCTGCATTGTCGAGTACGTACTTGCTCACGATGTGTTTTTCGTACAGGTTCTTATTGCTCTCGTACTCCAACTTGGCACTACTCTCTTGCGCTTTAGCGGCCAATAGGTTTGCCTCAGCCGATTCCAGTTCCAGTTGTTTGTCACGACTGTCGATACGGAACAGCACTTGACCTTTCTTCACCTGCTGACCTTCCGTGATGCACACTTCCATCAGCTGACCGCTGATCTGCGGACTAATCGTCACATCGGCGGTTCCCTTCAGGGTTGCACTGTACTTCAGCGGCACGGAGATGTCGCTCTTACTGATTGTCATCGTCTGATACGAGGTCTGAACGGCCTTGGGTACATCGATACCGCAAGCGGTCAGTACCACGGCAATTACAAATAGAAGATTTTTTTTCATATTGTATAGCATTTATTCCATCATTTTTAAATACTCAGCACATTCATTGCTTCCCAGGAGTCTTCCTTGATATCTTTCTTCTGGTGAATAGCCTTGCTCAGCGGAACAAGCACGATATCATCGTTCTGGATACCCACCATCACATTGCGCTGGCCGTCCACCAGTGCTTGCACAGCCGCTACACCCATACGGGATGCCAAGATACGGTCATAAGCCGAAGGACTGCCGCCGCGTTGTAAGTGACCTAATACCGTCACGCGGGTCGAGTACTCAGGGTGCACCTTCTCGATCATCTGTGCCACGGTAGCCGCACCGCCTTCTACGGCGTGCTCCTGAACCAGCACGATAGACGAGTTCTTCGATTTGCGACGACCGCTACCGATCGCTTCCTCTATCTGCTCGAGGATAGGTGCGCGTTCCGGGATGATTGCTGCCTCACAACCGCCCGCGATAGCCGCGTTCAGTGTCAGGAAGCCGGCATCACGACCCATTACTTCAACAAGGAACACGCGCTCGTGCGAGGTCGCCGTATCACGCAGTTTGTCGATACTCTCCGTGATCGTGTTCAACGCCGTGTCATAACCGATCGTGGCATCTGTGCCCCAGAGATCATTGTCGATCGTTCCGGGAATACCGATCACCGGCAGATCATACTCCTGCGCAAACAGACTGCCGCCGGTGAATGTACCGTCACCGCCGATCACGATCAGCGCGTCAATATGCTCGCGTTGCAAGGTCTCATAGGCTTGTTTGCGACCCTCCGGCGTGTGGAACTCCGTACAACGGGCGGACTTGATCAGCGTACCGCCGCGCGGGATGATACCCGACACGTCTTGGGTCGTAAACGTCTTCACTTCTCCGTCTATCAGGCCTTTGTAACCGCGATAGATCACTTTCACTTCCATTCCTTGCGCAATACCTGCACGTGTCACCGCACGCACCGCTGCGTTCATGCCCGGGGCATCACCACCGGATGTCAGTACTCCAATAGTCTTTATCATAGGTATTAATATTTATTTTTCAAAATCGGGCGCAAATTTACGAAAAAAAAATGACATACGCAAGCGTATGCCATTCTTTTCGCGATTTTTGTGCCCGTTTTCTCTAAAAAATTGCATTTTTTCTCCGTCTGTTTCGTCTGGATTGAATCCAGACACCTATAGTATTATATACTATGTATATAATATAGATCTCGTTCAAAACGTTAGATATTAGTTAGATATTCCTTAGATATAAGTTAGTCATTACCCCATGTATTACCTACCTTCAAGCAAGGCATCTGCATATAAAAAATATACTCATCTCTTGCATATGTCATTTTTTTGTTGTAATTTTGCACCCGATTTGAGTTAGGGGTGCTTCGGCTGAGATCATACCCTTAGAACTTGAACAGGTAATGCTGTTAAAGAAACATGAAAAAAAATTATTTTTACGTAAGCGCGATTGCGCTTGTTCTCGCTGCGCAGACGAGTGCGCAGGACCAAGCGGACACTCTGTCCGTCAGTGATTTTAATCTGCAGGAGATTGAGGTGGTTGCCCGTGTAGAGCAGCCTACTACCAATCACGCCCTCATCCGGAAAGAGGACCTGAATAACGAAAACATGGGGCAGAACTTGCCCTACCTGCTGAGTATAACTCCTTCTTTTGTCTCGGTCTCTGAAGACGGATTAGGCGTCGGTTATACGCATTTCTCTATCCGCGGAACAAACGACACACGTATCAACATGACGGTGAATGATGTGCCGCTGAACGATGCGGAAAGCAGTACCGTGTTTTGGATTAACATGGCAGATTTTGCCAACAGCTTAGGTCAGGTGAATATCCAACGCGGCGTAGGTACCAGTACCAACGGTGTGGCTGCTTTCGGTGCCTCCGTCAACATGAACACATTATCAACCGCCAAGCGTGCCGACGCCCCGACATCCGTAGAAATCGGCTTCAACGGAGGTATGTACAACACCTTCCGCGAAATGGTGAGCGCAGATGTCAAACTGCCCCATAACATGCGCGTACAGGCACGGCTGAGTAAGGTCAATTCCAATGGATACCGCGACAGAGCGTCCTCGGACTTGTTTTCGTATTACGGGGCTTTGGGCTATTACGGACGCAAGACGACCGTAGCACTGACAGCATTCGGCGGCATGGAGAAAGTGTACGTTGCGTGGCACGGCATTTCCGCCGAACAGATGAAATGGAAGCGAACCTATAATCCGGACGGCGTGTATTTTGACAGTCTGGGCAACGAGCGGTACTATAAGAATAATTTCGATAATTACCGCCAGCAGCATTACCAACTGAACTGGCGGCAGCGCTATACAGACCACTGGAGCACCAACGTAACAGCGCATTATACCTACGGAAACGGCTATACCGAGGAGATTAAGACAAACAAGAAATACGAGCGTTACGGGATGGCTGATATCGCGGCGGCCACGGGAATCAGCCACACGGATATTTTACGCCAGAAACATCTCCGTAATCATTATTTCGGAGGAGTAGCGTCAGCCACTTATATGAGCGAACCGGCGGATGTGACGTTTGGAGGCGCTGTATCGCATTACATGGGAGATCACTTCGGCTACGCGCAAGACTTCCGATATCACATGGCGGAGGATGTGGAATTTTACAAGAACAAAGGAACCAAAACAGATGCTAATATTTATGCGAAGGCCAACTGGCGCGTGATCAATCAGGCGCAGCGCAAGTTGACGCTCTACGGTGATTTGCAATACCGATATGTGCATTATACCATAAACGGCTCCAACGATGATGATGATTATCAGGTACCTCTAAGGATTAACGAGCGTTTTCATTTCTTCAACCCTAAGGCGGGTATTACTTATGAGGACCATGGCCATCAGGTATATTTTAATTTCGCTATAGCCAACCGCGAACCGGCACGAAAGAATTATACCGAATCAGGCATAAGGAATAAACCCAAGGCAGAAAGGTTGTATGATTATGAGTTAGGCTATCTGTACCGACACAGCCGGTTTGCCGTCGGAGCCAATCTGTATTTTATGGATTACAGAGACCAGCTGGTAACGTCCGGCGTGTTAGCCAGTACCGGCTCCATGCTGACGATGAATGTAGATAAAAGTTACCGGATGGGTATTGAATTGACGGCGAACGTGGATATCCAGAAATGGTTGAAATGGCAAGGCACGATGACACTCTCACGGAATATTATCAAGAACTTCACGGACTCTGTTTATACAGCAAACTGGAGTGAAGTGCGTCATCATTTCGGAGACCGCCAGATAGCGTTCTCGCCAAGCATAACGGCTGTCTCTTCACTTACCTTTATGTATGCAGGCCTGACGGCGGACATCCGTACGCAGGTAGTGGGACACCAGTACATAGACAATACGCAGAGTGAGGACGCCAAATTGCCGGCATACACCACCACCGATATTAATTTGGGTTACAGCTTGCCTTTACCCAAAAAATGGCCCGCCATTACGCTCAAAGTACAGGTGAACAACCTCTTCAACAGTCATTATTGCTCTACTGCTTATGTAGAAGAGGCAACCCTTCAGGATGATGGGAGTGTGAAACACGATATCCGTTATTTCCCGCAAGCGGGCATCAACGTACACGCAGGATTTGTCGTGCAATGGTAGAAGCGAGCCAAGCGAGTAAGACAGCGCCTGTGGGAATCCATCCCCAGGCGTTTTCTGTTGCCCAGAAATCTGTCCACGGATTGGCTATCCATCCGAAGAAAAGGAAGATAGCCGCCCAGATAGCAACCAGCGCAAAGCCGATCAACAGGGCACAGAAAGAATGCAGATCAAAGAGGTGCTTATAATACAAATACCCGATCATCGGGATGGCAATAAAGACCACCGTAGGCAACCAGTACGATGCCACACCCAGCAGAACAGCCACCTCAAAACACTGCTCCACCGAACTCTCGTGACGTTTGATACGACCGAGAATAAGGATACAGAAAAGAACTAAGGCCGTGACTGCAAAACCCCACCAATAATTATCCGGCAGGGAGACAAACGCCATAGGCAATATAGCACCACCTATCGCCAGCAACCAGAAGATTGCCGGCAACAGATGGTACAATATCTCTTGGGTGTGACGTTTCATTCGATGAATCCTTTGCGACGAAGCAAGTTCTTCGGATCTGCCTCTTTGCCGCGGAACTCAATATACAATTCCTGTGCGTCACGCGTACCGCCTTGCTCTAACAAATGACGGAAACGTTTAGCTGTCTCGGCATCAAACAGATCACCCGTCTCTTTGAAAGCGGCAAAAGCATCTGCATCGAGCACCGCTGCCCATGTATAACTGTAGTAACCCGCCTCGTATCCGGTGGTGAAAATATGATTGTAGAACGTCGGGCGATAACGCACGATGATCTCATCAATCATGCCCATTTCATCGAGACTTTTACGTTCGAAAGCATTCACATCCAGCCCCTCCGCAGTGGTCAATTCATGGAAGTCCATATCGAGGATAGATGCGCTCAACAACTCGGTCGTTACGAAGCCCTGATTGAACTTACCGGCAGCGTTGATTTTCTCGATCAATTCGTCAGGAATGACCTCTCCGGTCTGATAATGGAAAGCATAAGTCTTGAGCACTTCCGGTTCATATGCGTAGTTCTCCATAAACTGACTCGGCAACTCGACGAAATCACGCGGCGTATTCGTTCCGCTCAACGATTTATAGTGTGCTTTCGAAAGCAAACCGTGCAAGGCGTGACCGAACTCATGGAAGAGTGTCTCTACATCATCCATCGAGAGTAACGACGGATTGCCTGCGGTCGGTTTATTGAAGTTACCTACATTGATAATCACCGGACGATGATCCACACCCTCAGCATCAATATACTGCGGCAGGATCTGGTTCATCCATGCGCCCGGACGTTTGCCTGCGCGCGGAAAATAATCGGTATAGAGAATACCCACCAGACTACCGTCCGCTTCGGTCACTTTGAACACCTCTACCTCCGGGTTATACACCGGCATATTCTCCAGTTTCTCAAACTGTACGCCGTACAACTTGGTAGCTACACCGAACGCACCCTTACGTACATTATCCAACTCAAAGTAGGGTTTGATCTCCTCTTCATCCAACGCATATTTGGCCTTACGCAGTTTCTCTGCGTAGTACCACCAATCCCACGGTTGCAGTTTTTCACCCGGATAATCCTGCTCCAGCAACTCCTGCAGCGCCGCTGCCTCACGTTTAGCTGCTTCCAAAGATGGAGCCCAAACGGATTGCAGGAAAGCGTCCACCGTATGATGATTCTTTGCCATACAATCGGCAAGGATATAATCAGCCGGGTTGTCATAACCGAAGAGTTGGGCTTTCTCAATACGCAGTTCCATCTCGCGGATGATAACGGCTTTGTTATCGTTCTCATTCTCATGGTTAGCACGGGTCGTGTAGTCCATGAGCAACTGCTTACGTAACTCTCTGTTCTCGCAGTACTGCAGTACTGGTGTGAAAGACGTACGCTTCGGGGTGAACAACCACTCACCCGGATGACCTGCCGCCGCAGCCTCTTCAGCCGCAGCTGCTTTAGCGGACTCCGGAAGACCTTTCAACATCGCCTCGTCGGCTACAAAACGCTGGCAGGCATTGGTCTCTGCTACTACGTTATTACCGAACTTAAGCGACAACAGACCGAGCTCCTGATTGATCTCTTTGAGACGCTCTTTCTTGTCCTCTGGCAGGTTGGCTCCGTTATCCGCAAAATGCTTATAGGTTTCGGTCACGAGGCGCATCTGCTCGGGGTTCAAACCCAACTGCTCACGCTGGTCATAGACGAACTTAACACGCTGAAAGAGCTTGTCATTGAGGATGATGCCGTCGCTCAACTCGCTCAACATTGGACTCACTTGCTCTGCAATCGCGTTCATATCGTCATTACCGTCTGCCTCCAGCACATTGAAGAACACACCTACCACGCGATCCAGCAACAGACCCGTTCTGTCCAAGGCCACGATTGTGTTCTCAAACGTCGGCTCGGCCTCGTTATTGGTGATGGCCTCTACCTCTGCTTTCTGTTCAGCGATAGCTGCTTCAAAAGCCGGCATGTAATGCACTAATTGGATTTGGTCAAAAGCCGGTACACCGTAAGGGGTGTTGGGTTGACTGATGAGTGGATTGTTGGTATTATCCGCCTTGTTACATGCTAATAAACTCATAGCAATAACTCCTAAAATAAAAACTTTTTTCATATCTATTGTATTCTTACGTTTTTCTCCATCGATTGCTTGATGCGTTCACGCAGTTCACGCGACTGGTTATCGGCTTTCTGATACCAATGCGGTTTGAAATCCTGCGCAAACTTACACTTCGCCAATTTGATTTTCAGGTCGTCGATATTACCGCTCACGTTCACGCCCAGATAAATAGGACTGAGCACATTAATATCGTAATCGAAGGTCATATTTGTATTATGCCGTCCTCCGAGTGCCACCATGTAATTATCCATCTGCACGCAGAGCGGATAGACATCGATCTCATTCTTATAGACGGTGATCTCTGCATTGATCGAGTCAATCTTGTTCTCCGTCTTCTTCTTGAACATCAGTAACTTGGCTATCTGATCGAAGGTCTTTCCGTCCAGTACCACCAGATCCTTGCCGGTCAGCGAAGCTGCGCCTCGCAACGTACTCATCTTCGGTTGGTACTGGCTGTTCAAGTACGTCTCAGCCGCCAGGTGGAACTGCGCCGCGCCCTTGAAACTGCTCAACATCGGAACCATCTCTTCCAGATTCGGAATCATCGACAATAACTCATCTATATCGATATCGATCATATGGTAGTCAAAACCCAGATAGAGGTGGTTACGACGCGGGGTCTTGTAGATAGCCGTGAGTTGCAACTTAGCCGCGCGGCAGACAAAACCCACCTCATCCAAGATCACCGTTCCGTCCTTGACGTAGATACCGCCCTTCAGGTCTTTGGCGTTCTGGTTGAAGATATCCACCTCGCGCATGTGGGTATGCAGTTGCAGGTCGACATCCTTCGGAACGAGGAACGGATCGCTCTCGCTTTTCGGCTCTTGACTCTCCGCTTTCGACTCTTCACTTGGCTCCTCTTCACTACCCTCATCGGCACTGAACCAAGCCAACAATTGGTTGGCGTCGCAGTGGTTGGACACAACCTCCAGTTCGCCTTGCAGCACGTCTTCGTGGCGGAACCACTTACCGATATGACGCACATTACCCTTCAGTTCCAGATCGGACTTACCCAACTCAATACGGCTGTTGTCAATGGTCATCTCGCGGTTGGAGTACTTGAACTCAATGGACGGAATAACAACCGGTTCCGGAAGCCGTGCCGGCATATTCAGTTCACCGTTCTTGAGGTTGATCTTCAATCGCGGATTCCATTTCAGCAACGCATTCTCGCCATCCTTATTATACCGCGCCGCCGCCTCGAGTGCCAGCGCACCCGTCTTCGCCTTCAGTTCTTCACCCATCTTGGCGTTCAATGCAGCCGTCTTGAGTTTGGCACTCACTTTCTGTCCGCCGTCCACAAAAGCCTCTAATTCGGACGCTTTCAAATCGGCAAAGATCGTGTCGTACTTCGCATCCAACGCATCAAAAGACAGTGCAGCGAAATACTCCTGCTTTTTATCCAATACGTTTGCTACCTCGGCACGGATAACCGGCGCATCGATCATGGCGTGGGTGTCGTCTCCCATGATGAAGTCGATCTTATCCGTCTCTAAGCCCACGCGTGCCCAACTAACAGACTTGCGGGAAGGTTGGTCATTGGGAATCTGCACCTTGACATGCGTCTTCGGCAACACGGCTAACATTGAGTCTTGCTCATAACGCAGATCCTTCAAATCCAGATCCGCGGCAATACGTCCCTTATGCAGGCGCATATTGGTCAAATCACTCAAGCGTATCTTGGCACTCGCCGTACCTTTGGTCGAACCGGTAACACGCATCGAGTCCGGCATAAAATACGCGAAGTCCGGCAGGTTGGCATCCAACTTAAGTTGGATATCTAATAACATATCGCCCATCAGGTCGTTCACCTTACCCGTCGCACTGACCTTGCTGTCTTTCGTCTTCGCTACCAACTTATTGATGGTCACATGGGACTTACCGCCTTGGTTGAGATTCAGCGTGGCGTTTGCATCCAATGCCAAGTCATGCAGCGTATAAGGCAGCGGTTTATAAGCACCCTTGCCGTCTTCCAGTATCAGGTGGGCATCAATAAGCGGCATCGATGTATCGCTATAAACGCCCTTAGCTGTTGCCTCAAGTTGAACGGCACCGTCCACATCGATATCCTTGAGGCCCTCCGTAAACTTAGCCGGAACCAATGCCAAGAGCGGCTGTATTTGCCATGCGTCTTTAGTTGCTACACCTAGATCTACCTCGATGGAATCGGCAATATTTACCATTCCGCCAAGAACCAACGCAAACTCATTCACCGCCAATTCTGCTCTGCGGAAAGCAAAATGCATCGTGTTGAGATCGGCCGACATCGGCGCATTTATACGAATACACACGCCATCGGCATACCTCTCACCTTTGAGCGTTGCGCATACATCCTGTGCGTCCAACGAGAGGAACATATCGTCCCAACTATTGACAGACGCAGCAAGTTCCGTCTCTCCGAGCGAAGCCTCAATAGTGTCTTTTTTGTCGATAAAATCGATGGTTTTTGCTTTGATACGCAATCCATCTACAGTCAGCTGATCGAAAGGCAAGGAGAAAGCTGCCGTGTCTTCCTCGGTTGTATCCGGGGACGTGACAAACGCACCCGTGAGGTTCGTCGTACCATCCTCAGCAATGAAGAAATGGACACTGGCATCATCCAAAATCGCTTCATGCACATGGAGGTTATTATGGTTGAGAAACTCCATGACGTCCACCGTGGCAATCAAATGTTTGGCCTCAACCACGGTGTCATTCTGCGCACCGGCTTTAGGATTGATCAGCAGTAAACCGTCGGCACGCAAACCAAAACGAGGGAAAGTCGAGAAGAAAGTCAAATCGACCTCACCTATCTCGTACTCACAAGCCACAAACTTATCCGCCGCTTGGCGAGCAATCGGTGTCAAACGCTCCGGCGTAAAAATGACATACATCGCGATACAAACGACCGCAACGACCGTCATCACAAGACCAAACAGCGTCCACCCTATGATTTTAAGCGCTTTTTTCATTTTTTGGTAAAGCTAAACTTGATACTGGTATGATCTTTCTCGTAGTACGAGAGTTTGGTATCATTCAAAGCGGAAATGATATACACTTTAGGTATATCCGCCCAGCCATAGTCCATCTTGTGGATCTCCAGCAACTCATTCTTGTTGATGCTGTACTTGAACCATCCGTTGCCGTAGGGCACCAAGTCCTCTTCATGTACATCTTCTGCCAGATCCCACTCACGACCGTAGAAATAACCGGCCTCGTCACTCTGCTCGTCCGTGAAACGCACATGGTGCTGCGTGCCATCCTCCAGCCACAAACCTTGAATATCAGAAGTCCGGAACTCCGGGGTCTCTTTTTGACAACTGCTGAATATCAGACCTACCAGCGCGATAAGCGCCAAATAATAGATTTTTTTCATTATGCTTTTTCGATTTTGATGTTCACATTATATCCGTCCATCTCTACATTATCGCCTTGTACATCCTTTGCAAGTTGTAGCGAGGTAGCCAATACCTGACCGGCGATGTACTCGTTACAATGGAGCACGGCATTATGGATCTCTTCGCGGTCTTCGATAACCACCTGAATTCTATCGGTGATCTCAAGACCGGACGACTTACGAAGGTTTTGGATACGATTGACGAGCTCACGTGCGATACCTTCTTCAATCAACTCGTCCGTCAATTCGATATCAAGGGCGATTGTGAGAATACCGTTATTCGCCACGAGCCAACCCGGCATATCTTCGGTGATGATCTCCACATCCTCGGGCACGAGTGTGTAATCCAACAACGTGAACTGACCGTCCGCTTCCATCTTGGCGATGTCATCCTGACTCATCTTGCTAATGGCCTCTGCCAGCGCTTTCATCTGACCGCCCACTTTCTTACCCAGCACTTTGAACTGCGGTTTGATTTTCTTGACCAGTCTGATCTCAGATTGTTCTGCCGGTACGATGACCAGTTCCTTCACGTTCACTTCGCTCTTGATCAAATCGGCTACATGAAGCAATGCATCGGTCGTCTCTTTGTCCGGTGTCGGGATGACGGCTTTCTGGAGCGGTTGACGGACATTCTTTTCTGCGCGTTTGCGGAGCGAAAGGATCGTAGAGGTAGCCTGCTGCGCGAGGTACATCTGACGCTCCAGATTGAGGTCGATAAGTGCCTCATTTACCTTTGGCCAATCACTTAAATGCACGGTTTCATCGGTCAAATCGCGATAGAGTCGATCGGCATAGAACGGTGCGTTAGGTGCCATGAGTTGAGCAATGGTCTTCAGACAGGTATAGAGCGTCTCATACGCGGCTTGTTTGTCTGCGTCCATCTCACCGCCCCAGAAACGTTTGCGATTCAGACGAACGTACCAGTTACTCAAATCGTCTTGTACGAAATCGCTGATAGCACGGCCTGCCTTGGTAGGTTCGTAGGCTTCGTAGGCCTCGGTAACTTCTTTGACGAGGGAGTTCAGTTTGCTCAGAATCCAACGGTCGATCTCCGAATACTGACCTTTGAAAGCGGATGGCTGCCAGTTGTCCACATTGGCGTACAACGCAAAGAAGCCGTAGGTGTTATACAGCGTACCGAAGAACTTACGGCGTACCTCATCCA
>Ga0247611_10002643_pt1 | contig 28265 bp, 45 predicted proteins | sample 177DNAGHGhighgp2_FD_192422 | JGI IMG/M metagenome (GOLD analysis project Ga0247611, IMG submission 192422) | Sheep rumen microbial communities from Palmerston North, Manawatu-Wanganui, New Zealand - 1770 DNA GHGhigh gp2 | ecosystem: Host-associated > Mammals > Digestive system > Stomach > Rumen... | reverse complement strand
GATCGGCAAGTAAAAACGTACCTTTTCCTGGATCGTGACGAGATAAACCGCACGATCCCATACGGCCTTATTGCGGAGGCCAGGTTCGGAAGCCGGTGGGGCACCATGCGCAGGAGAATTCGCTGGAAAGAGGAATTTACCGAAAGCGAACGCGAATACGCCGAAGCGCTGTTTCGACTGGCGTACAAATGGTACTGCGTAAGCGGAGTTCCAGACGAGGTAAAAATGCGTGCGAAAACGCTCGCGCTATGGCAGCGGCTCGGCGATTTTTGCGCGTCGCTCTGATCCTGCGGATCGTTTCGCAAAACGCAAAGGACCCGGTTGTCCAGGTGTGGTATTTAAAGGAGGTTTGAAAAAATGAAAGTAGCCGATATTATTAAACTTCTTGATGGAAGTGCTGAAGTCTTTATTTACGATGTTTCAGCGTGGATGGATTGTGCTGACGAGATGGATAGTACGGACTGTGTTAAAGCTGATCCCGTTTCGTTCTGCCAAGGTTGCCCAGACTTCGTAGAGAAGCACACCGAGTGGGAAAAGTTCCACGGTTCAAGCGATGCTGTTCCCATAAAGCTGGCTGAAATGAAGGTGGTTGAGCTGAACGTTAAAGAAAGAGTGGTTGGTAAACGTCACGGAAAAGAAATTAAACAGCCATTTCTTGGGATACAGGTACGGTGACCAAGATGCACGTGTACATTTTTTGAGCCGGAGGATGGCGAGCCATGAAGATTAACTGCCTATCTATTGACGTTTACCGCTTTCGCCATGGCGATTGCACAAATGGCGGGATCTCCAGCCGGTTTGGCGAACTGCTTGTTTTCTGCCACGACGGGCCGCGGAGCTTCTTCTCAGAGCACGAGCTTCCGCTGAATTTCTGCACGGTCGAGCGGATCTACGGCATCTCTCACATCGTCCCAGCGATGGTAACGGAGGACGGTCAGATCGTGCCGCGTCCTGGATGGTGGATGTTCGGCGGCAATATCGCGGACACGTCCGACAGCCGCTGGCGTGAGCTTACTGGCCTTGGCTATCCGCTGCACATTCACGACAGAAAGGAATGGTAAAAAATGAACGGTTTTCAAGTAGCGGATATGTCGGGCCACGTAAGGCCGCACACGGGGATTTGTCTTTTGTAGTCGATTATGGACAATTTCAGCAAGCTATCTTTGTGCAGTTCATGACTGCGGTTTAGCTTGCTATCTGCGCCGCGTAGAGCGATTATGTCCATGCCGAAAGGCATGTTTTGAAAGGGGGATTCCTAAATGAAAGTAACCGAAAAGACGCTCAAGAGAGCGATTGAGCTCAACAAGATTCTGGATCAGGTAAGGGGTTACAGCTCCGGGATGAAGCCCGAGATGTTCGAGATCTTCAGCGAAGAAGAGCTGCAGAAACTCAACCGGAAAGAAGAGCGGTTTCTGCGCAAGCTTGGATGCGCAGTTTGAAAGGAGAACGCACCATGAAGGTTAATGTGTACCGCCTGGCTTCGAATACCACCGACAAATTCATGAGCTGGACGGACGGCGATGGGAACCAGCGACAGGGTTTCGTCCACAACACGGGGACGGAAGTCTTCTGCCGTGGCGAGTGGCTCACTGTTTACACCACGCCAGAAGGGGAAGAAATCTGGGACTGATATGCCATGAAAGGAGAAATAACTATGACTGAATACGAAAAGCTGATCCGCGCGGAAGAATTGTACGGTGAAGCGGAGATCATCGAAGCCGCCACCGGACGTGAAGGGATGGCACAAATATCTCCAAGGGCCTACCCGAACATCGTCGGTGTCTGGTACGGTGCGGGCGACGGCAGCGACGACAAGAATATAAAACCGGAAGAATTCAATTCGCAATTCATCGTGACTTCCAAGGTGTAAAAGGAACTGGTCAAAATTGACCAGTTCCTTTTAGCTATCTTTGTGTAGTTTACTGCTCCGGTTTGTCTTGCTTTTTGGCCCGATCAGAGCGATTATACACTCGAACCGTGGACCGGACCAGGCGGGGCCGACCGGCAAAACCTGAATTTTACAAGGAGGACACCACAATGGCTAAGACCTACCCTTTTCCCACCCAGAAGCATGCCCACGACATCGAGTTCTACCGCAATCGCCTTTTCAACACCATGGCGGACATGGAGTCCGGCGAGATCCCGATGGACGCGAAGCGCTACGACCGCATCCACGACATGTACTACGGGGCGCTGGAAGAGCTCTACGACGCGGTTTGCTACAACACCCGGGACGGGCGCATTTCCTACCTGACCGGCCCGCAGATCGCCCTGGCGAAGAAGATCGTCCTTTGGGCCTCCGATACGCGGGCAAACACCTGCATCGAGCGCGGACGCCTGGACCTGGTGCAGTATTGCTGAACCGGGCGCAGAAAGGACCGGCCTTCGGGCTGGTCCTTTTTCTTGCTTTTACGCGAGTTTTGAGTTAATCTGGTATGCATGGAAGGAGTGGATTCCATGCCAAAGCTGAACTACGCAGCGATGTTCACGCTGCGCAAAGATGGCCGGTACCAAGGGATATGGCGGGAACTGGATCGGGACGGAAAGCCGACCGGAAAACGTCACGCAATATGTGACCGTGATCCGGAGCGCCTATTTAACCGGCTCAAGGAGAAAGAACGCAACATTTCTCCGCCAGTCACTTTTGAAGCCGCCGCAGACGCCTGGGAAGAAAAGCACTGGGAGCGGATCGGAAGCAAAACAGCGGAGACCTATGTTGCGCCTCTCCGGCGGGTTAAGGCCCAGTTTTCCGAGATGAGTGCGAGCGAAGTCACCGCCCAGGAAGTTCAAGCATTTCTGGTTGACCTTGGGAGGCAGGGCTTTTCCCGCCGGTCTGTGCAGATGCATCGGGACATTATCAACATGATTTTCAACAATGCCATCGTCGAGGGCCACCTATCATTCAATCCGTGCTCGGCTGTGTCTCTGCCTCGGAATCTTCCTGTGAAGAAGAGAGAGCTACCGGACGATGCGGCGATAGAAGCTGTCAAGAAAGGCGGCGATCAGCCTTTTGGCTTATTTGCCCTTGTGTGCCTTTACGCGGGTCTTAGGCGCGGGGAGGCCCTGGCCCTCCGGTACGACGACATCGACCGCCCTCGCGGCTGTATTCGCGTCACACGGGCCGTTGAGTTCGTAGGGAACAATCCGCACATCAAAGCGCCGAAAACGGAAGCCGGATACCGCACCGTGCCGCTGCTCGAGCCGCTGGCGAAGTCGCTGCCGAAATCGGGAACTGGGCTGATCTTCTGCCGCGAGGACGGTGGCCTATTGACAAAGACACAGTACAGAAAGCGCTGGCTCCGGTACTGCGAGAGCATCGGGTTCGAGATCACTGCGCACCAGCTCCGGCACGGCTACGCCACAATCCTGTACGAGGCCGGGGTTGCGGACAAGGATGCCCAGGAGCTTCTTGGCCACTCAAGCATCGCGGTCACCAGGGACGTGTACACGCACATCCGAAGCGCACACCGCGCGGAAACCGCAGAGAGATTGAATGCGTTTGTTTCTGGCAAAAAAAGTGATGTCAGCCCTGATGGCAAAGTTGATGGCAATACCGAAAAATCCTCGAAATAACGCGATTTATTCCTGCCTTTTAAGCAGGGTGTCCGGGGTTCGAGTCCCCGCTGGAGCACCAAAGAATAAACCGTGAAAAATGTTTGTATTTCGGCATTTTTTCACGGTTTTTCGATATTTCGATGTAAAAATGTTCGCAAAGTTGATTGTGCGTTTCGCGCTTCGCCAAGTGCAAAAAAGAAGCAAAAACACGCAAATAGAAGCGTTATTTGATGGCAATTTGATGGCAAAAAAGGAAGCCTCACTCTTGGGGCTTCCTTTTTCTTGTTACATCTGCTCTTCCAGTTTCTGGATGAAGCGCTGCGCGTCTCTCTGGACTTCCTTGGGGAGCTCGCCCATCATGCCTCGGATGGATTCTACCATGTTTTCCATACCATCATCATAGGAGCCGTTGTAAGAGCTTCCGCCGTATCTGCTGCTTTCACCGTCATAGCGGTTGCCCCCGTTGGAAGAGTATCTGCCCATGCTGTCGCGCCTGCGTCCACGGGCCATACTCCGTCTGTCCTCCATGCTGTACCTGTTCTCGTAAGAGTGGCCATCGTTCCCAGAATAGTCGCTTTCCTCGTAGCTTTCGATGATCTTGTCGAGGTTCTTTGCTGCGTGGGCAAGCATGTCTACGCGCTCTAAAATAGCCGCAGACATCTCCCCCTTCTTGCCGTACTCCTCAAGCTGCTTGCAGAGCAGCTCTTTCAGGTCATAAAGTGCATGCATCACTGTTTCCTCCCTTCTCTCAGGCTATACGGTCAATCACGAGGTTGGCATTCTGCAGCTCGATTACCGGGGCCGGAGTCACGGTCGGGTCTGTCGTTGCAGGAACGCTCTCAACGGACACAGAAAAGCAGCATCCGCGAGGGACCTTAATGATCGCCGTGCTGGTCACGTTACCGTAGTCTTCCGCCGCAGCCGGGGTGAAGATAGCCCGACTTGTCAGCCGGGGCTCACCCTGGACGGCGATGGCGACAGCGATGGGCGTAACCGCCGCGCCATCTGGCAGGGCGATATTGCCGTTAAACGTGACCTGGTAGGTAGCAAAGCACTGATTATTGGTGATACCACGGAGAATAAAAACCCCGGTTTCGTCCTCGTGATACACGAAGCCGCGTCTGCACGGGATAGACGCCGTGAAGATGGCAGGAGCGTTCAGCGCAATCTCCTGCACCGCGTTGGCGAGATATTCAGCCGCCATTGGTATCACTCCTTAAGCGCCGCAGCCGCAGCCAGCGTTTCCGCCGCAGGTGAAGATGGGAGTGTTGCCGTAAACGGGCATCGAGGGAACCGGGCAGTTCTTCAGCCGGTTGTACAGCGCGTCGGTCTCGTTGTTGAATCCGATCTGCATGTTGGCCATGTTGATCTGATTCTGGAGCGCAGCGTTATCCCTCTGTGCTTGTGCCAGCTGGCCTTTCACGCCGTCAAGCTCAAGCGCACACAGCTTGTCGAGGATTGCCTGCGTTCCACGGGTCTGGGCATCAATGATGTCACGGGTGTTCTGGGCTGCCGCTGTACGATCAGCGCAGTTCTCGGTAGCAACCGTGTATTTCAGATCCGCCGTTGCCGCTCTGTTGTCGCAGCAGCACTGTGCAAGCTGGGCCTGCATAGCGGTCATCCCCTGAGTGCTTGCGGTCTGGGCTGCAAAGCTCCGCTCAAGGTCTGCCAGCTGATTGGCATACATCTGAGCGGAAATTCCGTTCTGGGCCGCCGCGATGCCTGCGTTTACTCCTGCAAAGCCGGAGCAAAGGCTGTTCTGCACGTTTGCAAAGCCTCCGCAGAGCTGGGTCGCTACATCGCCAAAACCGGATGTAATTTTATCTCCGATGCTGGAGACGCTTGTCTGGATCATCTGATCCCGGAAACCTTCGTTTACTTGGCTTGCCTGATTCATCCACGGATACAAGCCGCCGACTCCGTTACCATACCCTGCGTTGTTACCGTTGTTGTTCCAGCCGCCGAAAAGGACAAGCAGGAGCAAAATCCAAGCCCAGTCCCCGCCGAAGCCGAAACCGCCGCCATTTCCATGCCCGCCGTACATCGGGGCTACCGGCATAACCATTCCAGTGCCGGTGCTTTCGTCTGTAAGAGCCATTGCTATTCCTTTCTCCCCTAATTATGGGGTAAGCCGATCAGTCTTCTTCTCGCTGATCGGGTATTTATTCACACCGCTCCCTATGCGCACTTGGGGCGGTTTGAACGCACTTATTTAAACATCTGAGCCATCTGGTAAGCGTTGTTTATCTGCTGTTGCGTAACTCTTCCTGAATTCACGAGATGCTGAAGAATCGCGTTGGGGTCGTTGACCATGTCCGCAGGTATATTCATTCCTCGCTGCATAAAGAATCCGACCGGGTTCGCCTTTACCTGCTGGAGCATCTGTATAATTGCCATCGGATTATTCATCTTCTATCTCCCTCTTTCTCAGCGATGTGCGTTTAACCGAGTTGGCTTTTATTTCTTCCACAGTGGCGCACAATGCGTCAAATTCGCGCTTTGTGACATATTCCGGCGTCTCTGCCTTGGTGTTGTGAGAAACCGCCTCACGGGGCGTTTCCGTGCGCTCTACGAGATCATAAACTGTAAGATTCGGTCTTCCAGTCGCATCTGCCTGTTTGACATAGATCGTTTTTCCGCTCTGCTCCCATAAAGCTACTGCTCCATTTGGAGCCACCGGGTATCTCTGGGCCTCATCAATTCCACTGACCCAGATTATGCTGTTCTGGGCATTCGGCATTGTTCCCTGCTGCTGACTCTGTTGCTGTGGGATCTGTGGCTGGTATGTCTGGGGAAAATAGTTCTGCATATACGGGTTTCCATAGCCTTGCGGTGTAAAATAGTTATATCCTGCCATTTTTTACCTCTCTTTCAAAAACCAGTAATACATCGGGATCTCTTTACTGGAGTCCCACGCATCGTATATGTCACCATCTATAACCGTTGCGACGTGCCTGTCAAAACAAAGAACAAAGACACCGTCCGGGTGGTCATAACAGAAATCCTCTGCTGAATAACAATCAGGGCAAAGATTTGGTATTGCGTTCCGATAGAAACCGTTCTGCCTGAGCACAGCGCCCCACACAGCGTTGGTGCTTGGCATCATCCCCATCTGTCGACCGGCCTCTGTGATCAGGTCATACGCCGTTTCCCAATCAACACCGATGGCTAATGAAATCGCCCGGACAGCGCAGTCGCCGGTACGAATTCCAATGGGGTTCTCGTTATATTCAATCCACACGGCTGTCTTCCTCTTCTCTTTCAATTGGAAACAAATCATCATCCAACAGCATCAGAAGCAAATCCCCGAGGTCGTTGCTTTCCATTTCTGCACCTTCTTTCGGAAAAATTGTATAAAAAAAGAAGCCCTCCGGCAATGAAGCCAGAGGGCATTAGTCGTGCATTCTTTGTGCAATTTTTATCTGAAAATTTTTTGCTGTTCTTTGTAAATGATGCTTTTCGTTTGTCTGACTGAAAGATCAAATTCTTCGGCTAACTTCTCAAACACTACCCCGTCAATGAGTCTGCGTTTTAGTATCGCTCTGTTCCGCTCGTTGTGGCAGTATTCGTCGATTAGCTCCCTGATTTCGCTGTTGGTGTACTCCATTGGTCACCTCGTGAAAAATCCCCCAGGAACCCCTGGGGGATGCGATTATTTCTTTCGGACTTTTACTCTCCCGTCTCCACCGCAATTTCGGCATTTAACGTATCCGGAATTGCCACCTGTTTTACGGGTTCTCTTTTTCGTTCGGGTATATGTCGCTCGTGCTGCCATAGTTCACGCTCCCGTCTCTGTTCACAATGGCAAGGCCACCGTCTCCATCGACCTGTGAATTGTACGTCTCGATGACTTCATCGGCAAAGGAGTTTTCATAACGAAACCACGCCACGTTGCTTCCAGCCAAAAGAAGAACAAGAATAATTGCCAAAATCCACAGGCGTTTAATTGTCCTCTCCATTGTCGTTTTCATGCTCTCAAACGCGGCAAAAGACACAGTTGCTTTCTCTTCCATGCTGATCCCCCTCTCGTCTTTTGAGGACACCATATCACATTTCTCCTGGAAGTCAAGACTTTTTATGCCTGTTTGTAGAGAGTCTTTATGTCGTTTTTTATCACGGCTATGTCCGTCTGGATTTCCCCCAGGCGCTGTGCGTAGCTGTTGTGTGTTTCGAGCTTGTGTTCAATGCTGGAGAGCCGGTTTTCCAACCTCTCGTCTTTAACAGCTTCCTCGACGGCTCTCTTTTTGCTCTGCTGAAACGTGGTAATTAAATTCACGATAATGCTTGCCGCTGCGCCAATCAGCGCGGCCAGGACTACATCACTCATTCGTCAGCCTCCTTAATGTTTGCCGTCATACTCGTTTGGAATCTCTGCTCCTACCATATAGCTCGGTTCCGTCTTCGTAAGCTGTTTATAAACCTGATGCGCTCCCGTTGCCGCAAGGCCAGAAACAATCCCGATTGCGATTGCTGTCAAATAATCGCTGCCTGGGAACTCCGGCATAATAAACATGGCAACCACGCCAAGAATGCCACCACTGAATCCTGCAATAACAGGATTCCACTTGCCATCAATACGCCCTGTTGCTTTGACTGCCTCAACAATCAGAAACACAATAACGACAATAACGGGAATTGTTGCAATACCAAGCTTCTCAATGATTTCCATGATTTACTCCTTTCATCTCTCTAACAATTTCGACCATGTTTTATTTCCAACAATGCCATCATGCTCTGATGGTTGATTGGGAAATACCTGCGTTTGAAACTCTTTGACCTTGCCCTCCAGATAACTGCCGAAGATCCCGTCCGGGTTTGTAACAACAAGCCCTCTTGCTTTGAGGATCGCCTGAAGGACTTCCACATCTGCCCCGCTCATGCCGGAGCACAGCACCCTCGGGGGCCAGTATTCTGTCTTCGGTTCTTCCGGCTTCTCCTGCTCTTCCGCCGTCTGCCAGTTGTTCAGGTCAATTTCGCCTTTGATCCTCTGCGCCGCTGAAAACCTTGCGTCAATGTTATGCACTGCCGGGTTTTCAAACCTTGCGCACACAGCCTTTGTTGCGGCATAGACATCGTTCGTTGTCTTCAGCAGATTGAGGTCTGCCGGGAAATCCCTCGCAAGCTCTTTCAAAGCGAACCCAACCTGAAACTCTACGCTGTCAATGGCAAGGCCGCTGGATTTCCATTCATGGTACATTTCCTCTTTGCGTGACCAGTATGTCCATTGGGCAAGCCCAAAACCCTTTGCGTCACGGGCGAATGCGTTCATGCTCAGCTCCCCGCTGTTGAGCCTCGCCACATAAGCTTTGCTGATTGAGCGGTAAGGCGAGAAGTCACCCTGAACCCGGTTCGGTTCGCATCCGCTCTCGCACTCCCAGTTGCCAAGCACCCCAAGCGCACCGGCTTCTGTCATTCCTGCCTTGCGAAGTAAGTTGTAAATCTTCTGCTTGCTCATGATCAGTTAGGCCATGGGGGTCAGCTGGTAGATGTGGGTTGCGTAAGTTGAATTTGTTGCGTCTGTTAATGCCTCAATAAGCAGATGCGAGCCGCCAGTCCTGTATGTGACAATAGCACCAGCTTGGATTACGCCGCCTGTCACAGCAAACTCCATAGCCTTGCATTTAACGACCAGGCTCGGTATATCGAACTCAATATCCCGCCCAGCATTGTATGCATCCGTGATTTCCTGTGGGGTTTTGTCCATTGTTCCGCTGTAATCTTGAGCTGTCGGTGTTAATGTAATAGTTAATGGAACAAGAGACATATCTTTTTTCAAGACATATCTGGTTTCCTCAGTACCAGATTCTTCGACAACTATATAATTGTCACTGCTGAGTGTATATGTAACTGGCTGAGCTGTCTCCGTAAATCCAAAACCATTTATGTCCATGTATGCTGTGGCATAAAGAGCAGTTCCATTAACCGCCTGAATGGATTGAGTTTCTGCCATAGCAACAACATCTTGCGAGGAATATGGATCTAAAAACAGCAGAACAAATCCTTGGCTTGTTTTATTGAATATGCTATTATCCGTAGTGTAATAATATGTCTTATCCGTTTCGTTATCATATCCAAAATATAGATAAACCAATTCCGTTCCGACTTCTCCTGCGAGTGCCGCAATAGCGGTCTCCATCTTATTAAGTTTTTCAGCAGTAACAACGTCACCACTCTGCCAATTTGTTGGTTCGTAACTCATTTTTAGTTTCTCCCTTCATTAAGATTTTAAAACCATTGAGTCAACAATGCCAATATCCACAATATCACTTGATGCATCGCCTCCAAGCGTATAATATGTTGCGCTTAAATACGATCCAGCGAAATTGTGGTCAATCGTATCACTCCCATATTGGGGAGTTAAGCTTTGTGGAGTAACGTGTTCAACAACAAGTTCTTCAGGAACAAAAGCTGTAACTTCTCCATCTTCAGACCAAAAATAATTGGTTCCTTTAAACGTATCAATTGTCTGTTTATCATAAAGTTGATGCACTTTAAAATAAGGCCTGTATAAAAATTTGCGCTTTTGAATATAGCCATCATTACCATGATCCCCGTCAGCATAACCATATGGAACATCTGAATAATAAACGTCAGCATAAACGGTGTAGAAATCGCCATAGTCGGTCTGAGAAACTTCCCAAAAAACATGAATAGGAATGTTGTTGTCAAGAATGTACGTTCCTTCTTCTGGAAGTTTTTCTTGTAGTCTTTCATAATCGTTTGTGTCATAATGTCCAATTGCATATCGGTGCCCGACAACTTTACCATCTTCTGTTATAGAATTGTAACCCTGACAATATTCTTCAAGATCGCACAACTTTAATGGAAGCATACCGTCATCTGTAAAATCAAGAACGCCACCATATACAGGTTTCGAAAGATAGACACTTATTGGCTTGCTTGCTTTTAGCTCATACTGTTTTGCTTTGTATGCGGTAATTTGTTGCTTACCCACAAATTGACAAACATTCGCATAAGGAGAAAACGGAATAGGCTCAGAAGAAGATGCAATCATTGGCGATATTACAATCGACCCATCATACGAAAGTCCTCCTCTGAATGAGAAAGTAAAATCAACACGTTCATCCTCATCAACTTTGCTTGCAAGTTCAGACAAGTCAAAAACATGAGATTCATTATAATAGTTGAAAGCTTCAAGATATGTGCTTGTGCCAGACCTTTTTGCGTCTATAAAAGGAGAATTCCCACTCCCTGAAACTTGGATATGTAGATATCTGCCATTCAAGGCAAAGCCTTTGCAATATGCGAAAGCTCGTGACGCCCATGCACCAGCACCAGCAGTGCAGGTTCCACTAAATGTAAACCGTCCATAAGCATCATGCCGTATTTTTACGCCATAGTATGTTATTTCCTCCTCTGTAGCATCGTAATTACTTATAATAGCGAGTTTGTTCACTCCATCCCCGGGCTTCCAAGGCTCACCATATTCATTGAACACTCTGGTGTCAATATCCACTTCGAGTCCATTTAGCTGTTTGACTTCATCAGCAGTAAAAGTTACGACACTGCCAGAATATTCCTTCTCTTTTGGATATACAATAATTGCACCACTGTCTTTTCCGCCAGTGCTGGATACAAATCTTGATCCAATGCTCTGAGTCCCATCATAAACACAAGCTTCATTCCGATGAATAACTTCTCCAGTTATAACATCATGAGTATCTTTAACATTACCAACAGCCAGAAGATTTTCAACAATTGCTGTCTCTCCATTGAGTGTAATTGTTTGAGGAGTTTGTTTTGGAACAACAATAACCTTGCCATCCGACTTATCAAGATAACCATTGTTTATCCATATGCTCGCACCCGATTGGCTCATATATCCATACACCAAAAGAGATGCAAGAGGCTCTGGAGATGTATTTGCAAGTCTAAGCGGTACATATCCGCTTTTTGTTACAGTTCTTCCTCCAATCGCTTCTGAAAGTTCTTTTAACCAGAATTCAAGCCTGTATTTTGGCTCAGGGAGAGCAATATCCAATCCAGCCGCCTTCGCTAAGAACAGTTCAACTCTCGTTAAAGGTTCTGGTATATCTATATTTTGCCCAGAAATTTTTGCAAGATATATTTCCACTCTGTTAACAGGCGCAAGCATACACACTTCGCCTTCTTTGACGGAGGAAAGGTATATTTCAACTCTTGTTTTTGCTTCATATGGAACTTCATTGCCATTTATGATTCCATCAAGGAAGTGTTCTATTCTTGTTACAGGTTCAAGTGTTGCTGCCATTTTGAATTCTCCCTAGTCAGAAATGATGTGTTCGCTCATTGCGGCTCCTCCTGCATCATGGATTATAGATGTAAATCACGCATGTCCTTGTTGTCGCAACTTCTGTCTTGTTGTACTGTGTGCCCAAAAGCACGTCTCCAACGTAAAACTTCATCTTGTGCAGATTAACCGTTCTTGTCGCGTTATCTGTGGCCGTCGCTATGTCCGTGCTCGTTCCGTCCCTCGTCAGCGTGATAACGCATGTGTTTGCTCTGTAAGTCGAGCTCGCTACTCTGACATTAATCACAATGTCGAGTGTGCAGTTTTTTAAGACCGTTAATGTGTGCGCGGCGTCATCAACCGAAAAATATTCCGCAAAATGCTCTCCGGTTAAGTCCGCATGGGTATTGTCGAGGAGCGTGTAATTCGTGCCAGTCGATGATTTCCATGTCGAAAACGATCCAATCATCTCAATCGACCCGCCGCCGAATGTGACTGGGTTTCCGAGAATGCTCACGATAACACCTCCGTCAGAGTAGCCTGAACCGTTAGGTTGACCGATGGCATTGCGCCAAGGGCAGTCGCCTCAAACACTCCGTTATTGTTTTCAATATAAAGTGCCGTAACCCCATCATTAATAAGCTGCTGGATCTGGTTTGCATCCAGCTGCAAATCAACTTTCGTGTTTGATGTCCCGCCGGATACGGTTACTGTCTGAGTATAGATTTCTGTCAGTTCGATATTTTCCCATGCGGATGTCGGCATTGATACCGTTGTTTTTGTCGTATTCGCGATGGATGACCATTCTGACCATCTTCCCGAGATATATCTTCTAATCTTAATGTCGTAATAAATCGTGTTAATGGCGAGTTGCGTATAAACAGTGGTTCCACCCTTAGTTCCTCCTCCACAGATAAGCAGAAAAAATCCGGAAAACGGCGAATTTGTAACGTTACCACCATTAACCTGGGCAACACCCGCTTTGAAAAGGTTCAGGTTCCCGCTTGTAATTACCGTACCAACACTTGCATCAAGCCGAAGCGCGCCGAGAGGAACATTTGTCGTTCCGCTTTCAACCTCGACCCCGTCAACGGAGTTAACGGCGCCTTGCCCGTCCTGACCGTTATAGACAATGATCGGATCATAACTGTCATCGTCATAGACAACGTGATAGGTTCTTTCCCTCCCGCTTTGGGAGATGTAGTCTATGCTTTTAATGCCGATCCCTTTTGGGATTTTCAGCACAAGAGCGCCGCTTATTTCGTCATATGAAACCACTTCCGCCGGAGCCGTTGAGGCTCCAGTCTGCACTGTAATGTCAAGGATGTTCCTGTTAATGTAATTTTTAAGCAGCGTTCCCGTTATCATTCTCGGTTCATTGGACTGGTCAACAAGGAGCGCGTCCGTGTCATTGATGTCCGTTGCTGGCTGCAAATCGGTAATGTATCTATCAGCCATTTTTGCCCTCCTGTGGGTCAAATCTCTGCGCTGTGGCCTTCAACCGCTCAAGCTCAATTACACACCCCACCCATGCGTCAGCGACCTTAAATCCGCCCTGCACGGGAAGATTTTTGATTGTCTGGATGATCGGATCAAGTGCTTTCTCGTCTATGATAATTTTCGCCATGCAATCACCTCTAAATTTTGCTTAAAGCAACAATCATTTCACCCTTAAAGTTGATACTTATACCACGGAAAACCGTAAATCCTTCAAAAGTCTCAATCACGCCGTCATAATTTCTTGTTAAAACGGTGCAATTTTCAGGATTTGTAAATGTATTTATCACTTCAGATAATGTGCTATTTATGACTCCAAACCTCAGAACCCCGTCAATAGATGCGACACCTATCCAGCTTATTTCAAATTCGATGCCGTTAGCTGTTATTAGTTTTATCATTATTGCCTCCAAATTTCTCTAAAACTATAACTATATCGTCATCCTTTAATTCTGATGCTTTTTTGTAAGTTACAGTAAACGCACCCAGTTCAAAACAATGTTTAACTTTAAGGTAATTGCACTCTAAAACGCCTGTTTTTATACGATTGAATAAATTCATTGTTTTCTCCTATCGATAAGCCGTCCACACAATAGTAGATGGGCTTAAATTAGAAAATGTATCATAGCTGAGATGCAATGATCCAATTTGCACGTTGTGGGATACTTCAAGAGAATTACAACTTAACACCCCAACAAACATCGCGTTAATTGCCGCGATATCAGATTGGTTTGTCCACACCTGATCGAGATTGCTTTGAACAGACGTTGTGGTTTTTCCGTATCCGACAGTTGACGCCGTTAGCCCACTTCCACTAAATGTCCCTATATTATCGTCTGTGTTGCTATATGTTATGTTGCCAGCATAAACCTCGCCAGTAAATGTTCCACTTGTCGCATAGAGGTTCCCATCAGCGTCAACCTGAAATTTGTTGTTGATGTTGATGCTTCCCTCTGTGATCTCGAAGTGACCTTTCAGCCAAGCCCCAGTAGCGCTGACGCGGAAAATGTCACCGTTCTGGTTGTAAATTTTCCACTGGTCATCCTGCAAGCTCCACCCGAAGGTCGTGTTCCCGGTTGGGCTTTTGCGGCTAACCTTTTGCCTCAAGGCTCTGTCGGCTCTGCTTTCGAACTTGTATTCGTGGTCGACTTCCTCGTCATAGGGAGCGCCAAAATTTGCTGCGTAACCTTTGCCGAACGTGATGTCCTCAGTCAAAAGACCGCCAAACACGCCCCGAATGTTGCAATAATCCCCGATCTCTGCCTGTGGCGGAAGCTGGCCTGTGTCCGCCTCGAAAGGCGCGTACTCGAAGCCGTTAAATTTGCTCAACAGCCATGTTGCCTGTGCCTGTGTTGCCCACGGGCTATCAATCTCAAGCTCATATCCCGTGTCAGTCCCGGCCTCATAATAACTTTTGTCGTCCGTGTACATTCTGACTGCGGAAACCGCCGGTAATTTCGGACTTGTGCGGAGGTCTTTAACGCTCCGACCAACATTAATAATGTCTGCCATAATTCACCACCTCACGGCCTCGCAGCCAGAATAATTCTGTCCCCACCAATCAAAACCCTGCCTGTCCCCTCTGGGTCGATAAGCAGATAAAATGTCTCTTCAGGCTTATCCCAGAGGCAGATCAGCTGAAGCCTGTTCATGTCGTTTATAATGAAGCTTCCTCCATAGAGTGCGGCAAGGTAACCGAGCATTTCTCTGCATGTGTATTCGTCTGGTGACGGAACGGGGATCTCAAAGCCCTGGTTCATCAGCGTGTAGGTCCGGCTGTCAACAGATACGCCAAGTGCGTCCTGCGCAATCATCTCAACAAGCTCGATGTCCTCAAGCGGCCACACAAGCTCTTCAGGCCACTCCATCATCTGTTCCGCTTTGAGCATTGCGTCATAAGCATCAATCTGGAGATAATTCCCCGTCCCGGCAGTCCGCGTGTCAACAAAGTAGGTTCCCTTTTGCAGCCACTCGCTCTGCTGAGTGGCATTGCAGACGCGCACATAAAGCTGGATTTTTGCCATGCGTGGGATGCTTTCCGAAGAAACCCCACGCATGGTGATCCTTGCCTGACCGGCGACTGCAATACCGATCTGTGGCGTTCCAGATCCAAACGCCGCCCGCTGTGTTTGCACAGATGCAAGCTTGTCCATGCCGTAGGTCGTCCCGCCAATAACCGCTTTAACCTCTTTCCAGTGCTGGCCGCTGATTATCGTCTGATACAGTGCGCTTGTGTTTTGCATGGAGTCACCTCTCAATCAGCGAGACGGATTCTATCGTCCAGACGGAATTCCCGTCTTCGTTTAGAGTGTACACCGCAGCTTTTCTTGAACTGTTGTACATCGTCAGGGTGATATCGCCGCGCCTCTTAGGATGCACATTTGTTTGAATCTGGATATAATCACTTCCAGAAAGTGCGTTAAGGACGATCTGCGCCTCATCAACATCAAGAGTCCGAAATGTAAGTGTGTGCTTGTCTTTAATCGTGACGATCTTTCGATGCATCAATCCGTCCATTGTCCGTCCAGAGTTCTCCGCATCAATATCATTCTCTTCCCAGGACAAGCCGCCCTCACTTAGGTACGGTAAAATGTTAATGCCTTTAATGCGATAGTAAGGTTGTGCCATCAGCCAGTCGACCTCGCTTCCTGCCTTTGATAAACAGTAACCGCCCTTCCGATCTCTCTCCGGTCAAGAACCATCTGCGTGGATACCTCTACCGGTTGTCTGGAAAGGGCAGAAATCTCGCTTCTAAGCGCCGCAATTTCTGAGAGAACATCACGTCCCCAGTTATCACCAAAGCCCGCAAAAGCCGCGTTTCTGGGCACGACATAGCCCCCTGCCATCGCTGGCATAGGAGTCGTTGCAAATGCATCAGCAAGACGATTAGCAAAGTCCGACTGCAGCATTCTGTCGATTATTCCATTTGCGACCAAATTGATCCATTCAGTATGCTGTTCTAGCGGCACAATTGCTTCTTTCCCAGCCTCGCCAGCGCCGAAAAGCGTAGGTGCGTCAACAATTCCGCCTCGTGCGTACCACGCAACATTCAGCGACGGGATTTGCGATGGCAGGCCTAGCGTGGAGAGAACCCTGCCGACAATTCCATCAACTTCCCGCCAGCTCCAACTTAAATGAGGGAGCATGACTTTGAAGGAGCTCAACCGCAGTCCTTCCCACCACTGTTTGAGACTGTTCCATTTTTCGGAGATGCTTGCCCTGATGCCGTCAATCTTGTCGCCTATTGCGGTTTTGATCATATCCCAGATCTGGGTTGTCTCGTCCCTAATTCCGCTCCAGAACGTTGTCCAGTTCTCTTTTATGTTTCCAAGAACCTCTTTGATCTTATCGCCAAGTGCGTCCCAGTTGACTGTTGCCGCAACGCCTGCCGTGCCTGCGATTATCAGGGCAAGGCCGAGCGGAAGATTTGCACCAGTCAGCGCAAGCAGAATGCCTATGGCGATCGACGCGCCACTTGCGATCGCTATGATGTCCCTAACAACAGAACTGATTGTTGCTGTCGTTGAGTTCCAGTTGATTGCTGCCCCAGCCGCAAGAGAGGCGGCTCCAAGAGCAATAAGCCCGATGCCGAGCGGGGAAAAAGCGGGAGTTGCTAGTGTCAGGATCAAGCCGAGCGCCAGCATTGCGCCGCCGACTATAAACATGATCTCGCCGATTACACCTTTGAGCTTTGTTGGCATATCATCCCATTTTATTGCGGCATAAGCGGCCATCCCTAACGCCCCTGCAGCGATCATTCCAAGGCCGAGCGGAAGATTTGCACCAGTCAGCGCGAGGACAAGGCCGACGCCAAGAAGTGCGCCGATTGCGACCAGCTCTATAGCTCCGAGTGTACCTCCGCACTTTTCAACAATCGTATCCCAGTTTTCCGCTACCACATACTTTGCGAACAGCCCGCTTGCGATCAGCATTCCAACACCGAGGGCAATGTGCCCTGTGAGAAGCAGCGCAATTCCGATTCCAGCCATCGCTCCAAGTGCCACAAGCTCAAGCTCCCCCAGATGGCTTTTCACAAGTTCAAGCAGCGTTGCAAAGTTATCCCCGACTTCAACGCCGACCTCTTCGAGATCAATCCCATCGTTTCCGCCGCCTCCTCCGCCGGAGTCACCGTTTAGGACGTTCAATTCGTCGAATGCCATGAGCTGTCTGTTTGCTTCTTTTGCAGCCCCGCCGACGCCACTTATGCTGTCAGCCAGATCGTCATTATTTGCTATTGCCCGTTTGTATGTAGGCCTTCCGCCGAGGATAGCAAAGAACTGTGCTATTGCGTTTGCGGCGCTTGTCAGCCACCCGATCAGCTTCTGTAGCAGAGGCACTACAGCGTTGAAAATGGGAGCAAAAGCGGCACCCCAGCTTACTTTCAATACTGCGAGAGAATTTTTAAGGCCTTGAATGTTCTTCGCTGTTTCCTCATCGTACTGAGCAAATTCCTTTACAGAATCAACAATAGACTTTTTAAGCACCTGAAACAGCTTGACAGCCGTTGTGATGCCAAAAGCAACGCCAATAAAGCTTTTCAGCTTCTTCTTTGCGGCATCAAACTTCCCAGATAAATCGACTTTTTCGGAGGTTTCGGCCAGCACCTTTTCCATGTTTCCGGCTTCTTCCTTCATGCCGATCAGGGACTTTCTCCCTTTGTCTATGTCATCTCTCAGCTTCTGATACTCACGAGCTCTTGCGTCCTGATCTTTGACAGAACTTCGATAGTTCTCCGTTGTTTCAGCAAGCCTTTCTCTGAGAGCCGCCTTTTCTGATCTGCTTCCAGTTGATGCAATCTCTTCTTTCAGCTTCTTGATCTTCTGTCTGGCCCTTTCGATAGACTTCTCCGACGATTCCATCTTCTGCTCGAGAGCGCTTTTCCGCTCCGACTTCTCATTCAGGTCTGTTTCCAGTTTGCTGATCTTCTCTTTGAGCTTTTCGAGTTCTTTTTCTGCCTTTGAGGTGGACATGCCAACGTCAATTCTTACGCTGCCATCAGCCATTCTTCACACCCCCATCCACTCTTTCGTGAGTTCGTTTTCATCATCAGTAAATTTCTGCTTAAACTCAATTATATCTATATTTCGGCGATACCATTCTCTTTCGTGCTTTTCGAGCTTTTTTCCCCTTGCCTGCTTCTCCCTGATGGAGACGATCTGCGAAAACATGCATTCCCCGATCTCCATGTAAGCTCCCATAAACGTCCACCAATGCAGCCCACCTGTATTCGTTTCAAAATCATAGGGTATTTCCCTTGACTCTTTTCCGAGAACCCTGTTTATAGGCGCTATGATGTACGGGAAGTCCTGCTCCCAGTCCATCAGCCTGGGGGATTTCGCCACTGTTTTCTGCTTCCCCATATCAATGAAGCTGTAGCACGCTACCAGTGCTTCATTCGGGTTTTTTATGCCGTCCGGAGACACGTAGAACAGAGTTATTGCCGTTTCCGCCTTGTCATAGTCGCTCAGGTCAGGATCTTTCAGCGCTTCGAGGATCGTGAGAATAACCCGAAAATCGTACCGAATTTCGTGCTGTTCGCCGTCAATGGCTACGGTTTTTGGTAATGTGTATTCCATAGCGAAAAAAGGCGGGTGTTATCCCGCCTTTTTCTTAAACTTTTCCGTATACTTTTGAATGCGCGGGTTCGATGCTTTCTTCTCACGAGCAAAGGCATCGTCCATCTCGTCGATAATCGCAAGCAAAAGGTTTGCCCAGATCGGAAGACCGTCTGCAGTTGCGTATACAGAGATGTTTCCAAACACTGGTTCACAAACCTCGCATCCGAGTGCATCATCTATGAGCTTACGCATTTCGGCGTCCATGGTTCGAGCAATAGCGAACAGTTTAACGCCGTCTGTTTCCTGCGTGATCTGCTTGCGGTATTCCTCGTGCTTTTCATCCAGGGAGTTGAATGCCGTGAAAATGCGCTCAATGAAGTTAGGGTCTGTCGGGTTAAACAGGACGGTCACAGCGCCGTTAATGTTATACTCCTTTAGGCCCGTATCAATGTTAAGATTAAGCATCTAGCCCGTTTCCCCCTCACGCCGAAAAAGTGATCATGCCGTCCTGGCCCTTCGATGCAGTACCAGTAGTTCTGTCACCGCCATACGTCACGTTGAGCGGCATCTGGATGTTTCCACCGCCCTCGCCGCCAAGGCTGGACGGGGTAACCATGCATGCGCTGTATCTCTCCGCAAACGGGGTGCTCGTTTCCCCCGCATAGAAGTGGACAATCAGCATGTCCAGTGCGCTCAGTGCATTGTAGTTCTGGTCTTTGACCGCCATGTTCCAGATTTTTACAAGCGCTGCATCGCTGGGGTCAAGATCGGACGGGTCAAAGCTCTGGGAAATAACCGGCTTTTTCAGCGTGTTATAGGTGGCACCCAGAATGTCGCGTGTGCTTTCCTCGCTCCAGTCGTATTCCGCCGTGCTGTCTTCCACTCGTTTGCCAAGCGGCGACCACACAGGAGACTGCTCGGTTCCCGTGTTGAGGTATGCGATCACAAGCTCTCTTGGAATGGTCAGGCCAGCCGTGGTGTTAAAAGTCAAATCAGCCATATTATACATTCACCTCATATAGCAAAGTAAAAAGAATTTGATGCACTTCCGCTCCGTTTGCGTCTCGGCCCAGAAGCGCTGCGTTCGTGTTTCTGTTAACCCGAAGGAACCTGCATCCCTCTGGGAGTTCAGGTGGGTTTGATTCCGCCCATGCCGCATAGTTGTTCAGGATTTCGTCAACTTCCAGCCGCTCGTTTGCCGTTGTTGGGATAGTCTGGTAAAGGATCGCAAATTGGAACTGCGCCTGATATCCGCCAAGCAGATACCGTCTGGTCTTATACGCTGCTTGAACGGTTTCCATCGCCAGCCCGCTGGTTTCGCCGAGAAAGTCAACGTCAACCATCCTTGTTGGTTTGTTCGGATACCGGTTCAGCCACGAGCGGACAGCTCTTGCGACCTGTTCCGCCTCCGGCGTTATGTCTCTTACAATTTCATCTGCCATTGTTTATCAACCTCTCCGCCACTCTTGCCCACCGCTCCAGGTTCTGTGCTTTGGATACCTCGAACCAGTGTGACGTTGCGAGCGGGTGCATAGTCTTGTGCATAACCAGATCCCGGTCCGTCACTACCTTGTGCTCATTCTTCGGTGCCCATGTGCTTCCTGTCGGTTCATAGATCATCACTTTCCCGTAGTAAAGGAACCTCGCATACGGGCCGGGGTAAACGATAGTGCTTTCCTCGATGTGCGTGCGCTGCGTAAGGGAGCCCGTCAGCGCGGGGACGTACTTGTCGGTGTCTTTCATCACCTGCGTTGCAAGTATCTTTTCAGCTCTATTGGTGGACGGCAGGATAGACGATAAGTCTCCCGTTTTTACTGTAATGGTAAGCATTATCTCGCCCCCACTTGCCAGTGCTGCATGTCCTCGCTGCCGAAATCCCTTGTGTCAACCGTGGTCACATCATAAACATCGTCATTGTATTCCCTGATATGCTTGTACCCGTCTTTGGAAACGTAGATACCCTTGACGAAAAAGCAATCAACACCGGAGCTCACGCCACCGGCTTCAAGCGTCCAGTACCCTGACGTATCGGCAAGGCCTCTGTATGCTTTCGGACCGATATATTTCTTCTTTGCTCCGGTTATGCCATCAACCGCTTTTACCGAAAACGGGATAAAAAGTGTTGCGCTGTCTGCGTCACGAAGGCCGGACTTTTCAATATTTCTCGCCTGAGAGCGGTCTAAAAAAACACCGAGGAGCACCGTGATGTTGTAATCAATATCGAGGGTATCTGGGTCCTCTGTTACGTTATAGATCGTCACTGTATGCGGGGTATACATTGCAAACACCTCCCCGGTATAGCAGGCCAGTCGGCAGCAGGTAGCGTCTGGCAATGTTTGAAAGTTCCTTTTCAGCCTCTGTAACCGCCTGTGCTCCCTCAACCCCGTTACGGAACGAGCGGGAATGTGAGCCGACCGATTCGCTTGCTATGATACCGTCTTCCGTTACCTTTGCGGAGGCGGCTTTACGGAGTGCGTCGAGGCTCTGGTAGCGCTCCGCCAACGCACAGCAACACTTCTTCACTGCAGCCAGCTCAGCCTGTCCGGCGGCCTTTCCCATGGTGAAGTAGTCGATGAAATCTGACGCAAGGGAAGCAAATTTATTAAATTTATCTTCGGGGATCATGTCCCCGTAGAAAGTGCTCGTGTAGTATGCATAGTCCGCGTACATACGCTTCACCTCACTCCAGAAACTCTTCCATAACAAAGCCGCCTGTTTCCAGCGCCTTCCATCCTTCCGGTGCATCGGCTTTCGGGTTAATTCTCACCTTTGCTCCGGTTATGAGGGTTGAGAGAATCCGAGCGTGGATGCTCGGACTCTCTCTTACATTCAGGCGTCCCTTTGGAGCGGCTACGATGTAATTAACCCTCTTTGCCATTAGCCGTTTCCGTCGTCTTCGTCAGCGGGAGCAAAGACCGCGAACGGGCTATAGCTCTCCAGTCCGGCGCGATATGCGCTGACGGGGTTCGGAATTTCCCAACCGAGCCGCATGGTGGCGCGAAGGGCTACCATGTCCTGCTGCGCAAGGGAGTATACGACCGCTTTGGTGGTCGGGTCGACGATGGTTGCCTCAGTCAGGATTTTGAAGGTCACGTCCTGACGGATGGAGTATACCAACTGGCTAAAATCTCCGGCGATCATCAGCGCCTGTGTCTTGTCCCACGCGCCATTCATCGGGAAATCAAGAGGCGTTCCATCCAGAGCATAGTTTGCGTTCTGCTGCATGGTGGTCAGGAAGATCGGCTGGCCGTTGGAGTCCACAAGGCCACGGAGCTTTGCACGCATGGAAACGTCCGCGAGGATGCGAGTCACGTTGTAACCGGCTTCCTCAACCTTGGCCAGAAGGCCGTTGACGCCGAGCAAATCCTGAAAAAGATTTGCTACGAGAGGCGGGGTCGCCGTTGCGTCATCCACAGATTCCGTCACGACCATATTGGCGGCGGCAGCGGTCTGGAGAATGCCGTCGCGCCAGGTGGATGGCTTGTTGGTGCCGAAGATGATTGCTTCGTCGATGCGGTGGCCCATTGCCTCGACGATGCGGGGCCTGACCTCGCCCCAGATGTCGTAGTTAGCGTCGTCAAGGACGGCCTCCGGGATGGGGATGATGACGGCGAGCTCCTCGGCGTAGAGCTTTTTCTTCTCCCAGCCCTGGGCGCTGGTCTGCTTGTAGCCGGTATCGCCGTCAACCCAGTAGGCCATGGGCAGCATGTCGAGCACGTTGATGCTCTGGGTCTTAGCGGTCATGTTGGGCAGTCTGCGTCCAACCCGGAGGACGGCGCTGTTCTCCACTGCGCCCTGCATGATCTCTCTTGATACGGGTTCCGGGATAAGCCCGGCCATTTTGGTTCTGTCAATCAATGCCATTGCTTTTTCTCCTTTACTTTGCGCTTCTAATAAGCGCGTTCATGATGTCGTTTGGCTTTTGCGGTTGCGTTCCGCCATTGTTTACACCGCCTCCAGTGCTCATGCGCACCGTCCCGGCGGGTGGGTTGTCCTTCAGGTACTCCTCGGCTGCCTGCTCGAACGACTTTTTGTCATCCACAAGTCTGCCGATTTTGAAAGCATAGAACTCCAGCATGTCTGATGGGACACCTTTGCCTGCGAGATACTTCTCGTGGTTCAGCGCATCATACTTTGCCTGCAGCTCGGCCAGGTCGCTTTTGGCCTTGTCGCGTTCCGTCGTGAGGCTTGAAATGCTCGCGTCCTTCGCCTGCATCTGATCCTGGGTGAACAGGCCCTTGGTGGCCTTGCTGCGCTCTCTGGCGATTATCGCATCAAGCTGCTCCTGAGTGAACGTGCGGAGACCGAGGTTGACGGTCTGTTCCTGCTGCGTAGCGTTTTTTGCGCCGCTGTTTTCGCCTTCGCCATTAGTGTTCACGTTTGTGGGGTTTTCGTTTTCCATGATTTCTCTCCTTCGTGTTTAAACGTCCCGTCGGACTCAAATTTGAAGTGTTTAAACGTCCCTTCGGACACACCCGGTATAAGCCCCCGGACGGCAACAAAAAAGGAACCGCCGAGTATTTCTCGGTTGTTCCTGTTATGCTTGTTTCGCTATTCGCAGCCGCTCCCTTTGCTCTGGGAGGTCTGCCGTTTTGCTGAACCGCTTATATTCCGCGCTCAAAGCCCGATACCTGGCCTTGGCGTAGGTGTACGCTTCCTCGTCACCTGCGGCCTTATAGCCGATCATCTCGCGTTCCTTGGCCCGAATTGCGGTCTCGAGTTGGCGCTGCTTCTGGGTGGCTTCGTAGGCCGTGTAGGTCTTGCCTTCAAACTCGAAGTCTGGAGGGTCGATGTTGGCAAGCTCCTCGTCGGTGTAGCTTCGCTCCATCACGCCCGGTACAAAGGGGTACCATTTATGCCGTACATCGGCAGTTCCATCCGTTGAGACCTTCGCCTGTTCCATATCCGGTGACTGTCACAAAATCTGGATACTCTGCCATCCTATCGCCTCCTTATCGGGGAGTGAACCCCGATGTTATTTGTTCCACTTATACACCTTGCCCTGCCAGCTCTTGTGGTTCTCCGGGCCGACGCCCTTATCACGAGCGCCACGGTGTGCGGAAACCTCCACATAATCTGTGCCGATTTCTTCCATCAAGGCTTCGCTGTACCGCGCGGAGAGCTGAGAAATACCAGTCATGACCGCCCGCCGGGCGGCCACTTCAACACGGTTGTGCCAGCCGGACTCGTAATCTATCCATTGGAGACCGCTTGCGGCGAGCTGCTTGATGGCGTTTTGAATTGCCTCGTCGTAGCTGAACGCGCCGGACTGTACCTGGATTGCCGCCACGTCAAGGACGCGCTGGTACGCCTCCATGATCGGCGTCGCCACCACGCGCCCGTCCGGCCCGCGTGTTGCAAAGCCAAGCGAACGGGTGATGTTGGTCAACTCATCCAGCGTCTGCGCCCGCAGGGCCGCTTCCTCGGCCTCCAGGGCCTGCTTGCGCTCCTTGGAGAAGATCAGCTTCAGCTTGTTCAGGGTGTCGGTGAAAAACGCCTTGTTGCGGGAAATGGCCCCGTCGTAAATACGGTCCAGCTCCCGCTGCGTTAGTCCAAGCGTCCGGCGGATGCGTTTTTCGATTTCTCTCAGGGATAGCCCTCGCCGTTGTAGGAGTCGGATCAGTTCTATGCTTTTTTCGTTTGCGTCCCCTGTTGCAAACTGTTCGCAGATGTACTCGAAAATCGAATTTTCCAGTTGTCTGTAAATCTCTTGGAGCTGTTCTGGGAGATAAGCGAGGTAATCTCCGCTTATTGGGTATTTCAAACAACCTCAGCCCCTTTATAGGGTGGTTCGTCCTCCGTCCCATCTTCGACAAGCCCTCGCGTGAGTTCGTCATTTTGTGGCAGCGCGGCCTTTGCGGTTTCTTCGCTCTCGTTCATCCACTTCATGCGAAACTCCCACAGGTTCAAAGCGCCCATACTGACCATCGCCGCGTCGCGCTGGAACTCCGTGTTTTTGTCCTCGATGATGCTGTCATCGAAGTCCACCGTAATTTCCACATCGGTGTCAAGGTTCTGCCCACAATAAAGATTGCCCATGCGCAGGATCGTCCGCGCCAGTTCCTTCAGCATATCCTCGAGAACGATTTCGTGCTTTTTGATTGTGCGGAAAAGAGTGCTGTTTTCGCTGACAATCTGGGTCGCCGTTGCTACTCCGCCGTTGTTGAATTTGTAATGGTTCTCGCCAAACCCGCATCTCGCCGACAGTATGTTGAGCATATCCTGGACCGCCGCGTTGAGCTGCGGAGTCCGCAGGCTCATGTCGAGCGGGGTGATCATGGTTGCCTCGGCACCTGCGGATGAGTCTTCAGGAAGCGCATAGAAAATCACGTCATCAGGATCAAAGGTCGGCTCTCCATCCATGTTTTTAAGCGCCTCGGCCTTGACGATCACTCGCTTTTTCCCAAGGACCATCTCGTTAACGTAGGTGTCGTAGGCGATGTCGCAGCCTTTAAGCTGAGGGATGGCATTCGCGTACACAGAAATGCCAAGTGGCATGGATGGGTCGATGTTATTGACGATGTTTGGCCTGTTGATCACAAACATCCTCTCCGTTTCATGCGTCGTTACCTTTTCAGAAACGTTCGCAAGATAGGCAATCGTACCCAGCTCCACCTGCGTCAGGCTTCCATCGTTGTCTCGGTATAAATAGTTTTCAATGTCGTAGGTTCTCTGCTCGTTCAGCCTATGGATTTGAAGATACAGGTATTTATCCTCGCCGTCGACAATTCGCGTCGCAAACGCGCACTCCAGGATTTTCCCGTTCTCCCAAGATAGCGGGTAGACGTTCGGCATGTAGGCGTAGTCAAGCTTCAGCCTCCCAGACCCGGTAACGTCGCCTGTTTCTTTGTTGACCGGGACGTCGACCGCTCGGACTATGATCGCCGTTGTGCCGCCAAAAAAGGTGAGTTCCTCCTGCTCGTTTGCTTTGACCTCGAAGTTGTTGTCGCGGCAAACCTTGTCGAAAAACTCCTGCTCGGCCTCGCCCTCCAGAGTGATCTTTACCTTCTCGTTCATCAGAAGGTTTGCCCAGTCCTCGCAGACCTTCTTTGCCATGCCAAGACCATATCGCGTGCAATGTATTTTCTTTTGTCCGTTGTACACCGTGTAGTGGTGGAACTTCTCCACGTCCCCGTCATACCAGGATTTCCAAACGTCGACGTTTGAATAAAAATCCTCCGGGCATGTCTTAAAGCCAAGCTCACGAAGTTTTCCAAAAATGTCCTGTGCCATCAGCCAATGCTCCTATACTTTCCGAATACCCTCTCTAAAGCGTAGCGGGTTGCGTCGATCAGGTGGTTGTTCGCGTCCGGGTAACCGCTTATGACATTTCCGTCCCTGTCGCGTTCGTATTCATATTCGGTGAACTCCCGGTATGCGTTGGGCGTTCGCCGTTTGTCAATGACGATCTTTCTCTTTTGCAGCCACTTCATTCCGTATGAAACGCTGTCCGGCCCCTTGATGGCCTTTTTCGCATCCAGCCCGCAGGCTCGGAAGTCCGCGATGCTCTTTGGCTCTGCAGAATCGCAGGTGATCGTGTGCCTGTCGTAGCCTCGCTCTTTGATCATGTCAACAAGGTCCTGGTTTGGCGTTTTGTTGACGTAAATTTCATCGATGAAGTAAATAACCTCTCTGTTGCTGTCGTAGTGCAGGCGGATAAAGGCTGCAGGGTCTGGATACCACCCGAAGTCCTGCCCCTGGTAGATGCGGTCGAAGTGGGAAACTTCCTCGTCCGTGATTTCTCGAAGTTCCAGATTTTCAAACACATTCCCCCCGGTTCCGACCGGGATGCCAAGATACTCGTGCTGGTAGGCGCGTTCATTGACGTCCTTCAGGTGCTCAGCCTCGTCAATGAACTGCTCTCCAAGCCACTCTCGCGGAACGTCCAGGTAGGTTGACGAGAAAACGAGCCTGTCAGCTCGTTCCTCTTCTACGTCTTTGTTCGCCCAGTTCGTGTTTGTGATCGGCGGGTTGAAGGTTTCAAAATTCCAATAAATCTCGCCGCCACGCATCGTTGACTGCAGAACGTTTCGGGTTTCTTCCCTTCCGGCGAACTGGTCAAGCTCCTCAAAGTGCGTAAAGGCGATGTACCCGAAAGGCACCTTCACCGATTTTATTTTCCCCGGGTCGTCGGCTCCGCGGAAGAGTATCTTTTGCCCCGTCGGTTTAAATGTCATCTCGGGCGGGCTTTTTTTTACGGACCAATATTCCGCTACACCAAGTTCATTAACTGCCCATTCGTACTGCGCCAAAACCGAGTCTCGCAATGTGTTCGCAACCTTGCGCAAAACAAGCCCGTGCACATCTTCGTTTTGCATGACGATCATCACCCCGCAAAGAGAAACGAACGAGCTCTTTGTTGAACCTCGTCCTCCTTTTCCGGTGTAGTGCGTGTGCTTATGCCGAAATACATCTCCGGCTATATCAGAAAACGCCGGTGCAATGTCCATCCAATACTTCTGCCATGCGATTCCGAGCGCTTTCTGTCGGTCTGTTTCGCCGTCTGCCGTCTCTTCTGCAAGAACAGGGTAAACAAGCGCGGCGGCCCTTGCGTCGCCTTTCATGGCCTTTAGGAAAAGCTGTGCGCCCATAGTCTCGCCTGCGGTCATGTTCTGCCCGGACAGCTCCTGAATTGAGCCCGCGGCGTCCGGATCAAAAACCTCCCCGTCCTTGACCGGCATCTTTGCCATGAGCTTAAACATCTCGTTCATGGACCGCTGGCGGCGCATCTTTGCCTGACTTGCCTTTCCGCCCTTTCTGCCAGCTCGTTTCGCCGCCTCGTCGCCGCTCTTGAACTGTGTAGCCGCGCCCTTTTTTAAGTTGTCAAGCTGGGCTTGCGTTCGTGCCACACCACCAGCTCCTTCGCCGGACTTTTACCGTACTTCCCATCGTTTTCCCATCCTGTGCCGCCACAGTTCGCCGCTGTGGCGATGTAGCAAAGCAGGCGGGGTAAATGTACCCGCCTGCAGTCTGTGCGCTTTTGTGCGCGTTATTTTGCCTTTCCGGCTCTCTTCACCCACTCGCTTTCGAGAGTGTTTCTCGCCTCGCCGCGAACGTTCGGTTCTCTGTCTGCCCGGATGTTTTTGACCTTCGGCCTTTTCATTCCCTCAAGCGTTGTGCGGATGGTGTACGACCCGTTTCTTTCTCGATTGTAGGCAACCTTGCCGACACCTGCGATCTCAAGTGTACCCTCGCCTGGCTGGTTCGAAGTAAACAGCGTTTTCCTGATCTCATTTCGCTTGTTCAACAGGGCCTGCTCGTTACCGCGCACCACCATCCTGTTCCAAGCGGCCTGCTCGTCCGCTGTAACAATTCTCGCGCTTTGAGCAGCTGCGGCTCCTACTGCTGCCTGTCCGCCAGATGCTCTGCCGGATGCTGTACTGTGTCCCATCGTTATTCCTCCTCAGTAAAGGCCCACTCGGCGA
>Ga0247611_10002641_pt1 | contig 28273 bp, 40 predicted proteins | sample 177DNAGHGhighgp2_FD_192422 | JGI IMG/M metagenome (GOLD analysis project Ga0247611, IMG submission 192422) | Sheep rumen microbial communities from Palmerston North, Manawatu-Wanganui, New Zealand - 1770 DNA GHGhigh gp2 | ecosystem: Host-associated > Mammals > Digestive system > Stomach > Rumen... | reverse complement strand
AGGGGTTCTTTTGATAGACCAATCTGGTCTTCCTTTAAGATGTCTAAAGTGATTTGCATCACTATAGGTCTCAAAGTTTGCAACCAGTTTGTTTTCTGTATCTAAAACTCTGTACATTATTTTGGTAAATCGTTAATATCGTCAGTGCGATATTTGTCAATATCAAAATCTGCACCAAAGTTCTCTTCTTCATCTTCAGGAGGGAAGATGTCGTTCCAACAATCATCGCAGAAACCTGTGATGAGGAGTTCACGTTCTGCAGGTGATAACTCAGGAAATGCTTCCTGAGCTAACATATCACCTTCTTTAAAAGATTGATAGTTAGCTTCATCAACTGTTACTTCCCAATCTCTTTGGCATCTGGGACAAATGCCTTTAATTGTTATTTTGCTCATGTTCTTGATTGTTTTTGTTTTGTTCATATGAATTGCAGAGTCTAATTGACCCTACCATTGTGCCACAGTATTTATATACTGGACAACCTTCACAATGAGGATATTTATCTATATATCTTGGCATACGTAACATCCTCCCCAATTAGGATTAAAACACCATTCTGAACGATATTGCCTTATATATTCATCTCGTTCTTCTCTAGTGTTAAATTCTTCTTCATATACAGTTAAACCGCCATAATATTGATCAGTTATTGCTGACCAATGAAAATTTCCTTCAGCGTATTTTAATTTATATCTTGGCATAATTAGAACTCATTAACGTATTTATTTTGATTGTCTAATACTCTACAATAACCCATTTGCACACAGCTCTAAAAAGAGCGTATACCATTTATACATTGGGTCTCTTCCTTGTTTCAGTTTATGTTTCTTGCAGAAAGCAACCCATTTGGTGTCTTTATCTCTGCAATAATCTCCTGAAACAGGCTCATGGGGTTCTGATACTCTCAAAACTCCATAAGTTGCTTTAGTAGTAATCATAATTACATTGGGTAATCTGTGAAAACTAATTGATAGCAAAACCACGCAGTTACAGCAATAAGTGCTATAATTAATAGTACCCATTGTATAGTCTTCTTTATTTTCATAACTAGATGACTGAAAGTGTTATAAAATATAAATTAAGTGAAGTCTAAGTCTAGGTAAAGCACAAAAAAATAAAAAGGGATGTGGGCTTTTTATCACCCACATCCCATTCATTATCAGCAAGTTACATACTTTGCAACTTAACGATTCTTCTTGAGCTTCTTACCGTCAACACGGTAAATCTCATCGTCATCACGTTCCAAGGTGATAACCTCAATGCTCTTGGGGTCTACCTTGTCACCAACAACCAAGTCAGAGTTGCGGTCCAACTGTTTGTAGCGATCTCTTCCATTTTTCATATGGAAGCAGATGCTTGCCACAGTCTTTGTGGTACCATCATCTTGTACAAAGTCACGCTCAGTAACTTCGCAAGACTTAATGTCCTTAACATCCTCTAACTTCTCGCGGTTAGTCTCTTCCCAACCACCGCCATACTCCTTGGTAATGTCTTCAATTCTCATGACTTAAAAACTTTTGATTGTGATTAAAATGTTAATATGTGGAAGAGCAGCATAGCAACATGCGAACTGCAAAGGGCTACTTCCAATTTTATTCCCTTCAATAAAAGGAAGGGGTGGTGTGTTGATTAGCGTAGATTTTAAGTACAAAGGTAAAAAGAATAAAAGATTAGGTCTAAGTAGAGGTGCTGTGTTGAAAAAAATAAAAAGGTGAGGAGTTAGACTCCCCACCTTTGTAGCGGCTGTTAATTATCTCACAATACGGATTCTACGGATGATACGACCATCATCAGTATTCTCAAGGTTCATGAGAATAACTTTCTCAGGGTCAATCTCAAGTGTTGGATCATCCTCATCAATGAGATACTCATAACGCTTAGCAGAAGTAGCATCAAGTTTGACACCTCTTCTTTTCTTGCCATTAGCATCTTCATCTCCCATCAAGTGAAGGATTTTGCCCCTCACTTTGATGTCCATATACAGCTTGATGAATACACCATACTCACCATTGTATGCTGTGATGGAACAGCTAACAACAGTTTTCAACTCGGCATCACTTAATGTAAAGATGCCTGCTTCCTGCCACTCAGAGTTGGACTCTTCAAACCAACTCATGGCTGCTGATTTCTTACTCATGTTCTCTAAAGTTTAAAGTGTTTATAATGTTTATAATAGTCCAGCGGCACAAAGTCTCAAGTACATATCGTACCACTTAAATAGGTCATCATTTGCTTTGAGGTTGTATTTCTTCTTGAAAGCAATCCATTTCTCGTCTTGAGATATACTATAGTCTCCACGTATAGGAGTGTTAACACCCTCATTAATGTAGAGGGTGCTAACAGTGCTCTTGATGATAATCATAATTAAAGCTCGATTTGTTCTACCACATCTTCATAGACAGGAACAACCTTGTCATAGTTGATGCGCAAAAGGTCATTGGTGTAGAAGTCAACAGTGAAATGCGAGTCAATGCTAGTCTGGAAGAATACACCTTGATGGCTCTTATTGAAAGCAACAAAGTGAAGATTCGGTCTTGGTCTGATAGGTGATTGCCATTCTCTGTTAAAGTAAGATGCGAGTTGTTCAACATTCAGGCGGACATACTTGTTGGCAGGTCGCAAACTGATGAAGTGGTTGATGTAATAACCAGTAGGTGATACTGATGACCAGCAGGTATCAATCTCTACACCAGCAGGAAGGTCGATGAGAACTCCCCAATTCTGCTTAGTTTCACCAATCTTCTTGCTAGTCTTGACAGTCTTGTAGAAGCGGATCTGAGGAAGCTTTGTAATTACTTCTTGAAGGTTGCGCCAAGGCTTATTCAACTTAGGATTAGTACGCAGAACAGCTACACTGTAATTGCTCTTGACGAGCTTACTGAAGATGTTCCTCAACTCCTCACGATTGTTGATGTCTTGGTCAAGCTTGAGATACAGCTTAGTAGACTTAATGTCCTCACCAGCATCATTCTTTACACTAACGATAATTGCAAAATGTTTCATAATGTTTAAAGTGTTTTATTTGTTAATAATGATTATTACTTGAGCGCTTTTTCTGCTTGAATATCAGCTAAATCGTATATCCAAGGTTCGTTAGAGCGTTTATGTGTATTGTAAATATTTATCTCTGAACCGAGTTTAGTACTAGGGATCATTGACAATGCTTTAGCAGCACTCTTTGCAGATACTATGAATATGTAGTTCCATGTATCAATACGATAAATAGTGCATACTTCGTTAATGGGTTGCACATCTATTATATATGCACTGTTGTGCCAATCAGATTGAGTCATATTTAACTCTGGATCTTTGTAACCAACGTAAAGAGGTGTGCGATTTTTACTATTGATTTCATCATTAATTTCCTCAGCACTAATGAGCCACACCTTGAAATGTGTAACTGTAGTGTACTTCTGGAATTCGTGATAACCAATAGAAATGGCTCTCGTTACATCTTTATATACAATCTTTGAGTCGTAGCAAGTGGGATAGTTGTCATCAAACCACTCTACTTTATATCTTATTCTTCCCATAATTATTAACGTGTTAAAGTGGATATGTTCTACGGATAGCACCAAGATCAATGATATCTTTGGCTCTGTTCCATTTCTGTTTAATCTTAATAATGTTCTCAAGGATGTTAAGACAGCAATAGCGCTGCTTAATTTGCAACGCTTCAATACGTTCTTGCTCAAGCACATCAATGATGATGTCTTTGTACTTGAAGCTATATGAGCTATGAGATGACCTGTGAGGTACAAAGGTGAATCTGTTGAATTTGTCACACATTACAAATTTACTGATAATCTTAGTAAAGCCTACAGGAACAATAACATCAACATCGTGAGGAACCCTCTCAATGTCAACATGGTATGCAATAAGAGCTACTGAACCACCAATAGCATAATTGGTAGTTGAAAAGCCCATTGCACTCATAGCTTCATGTACTAACTGATCAGCCTTGAGATAGAACTGATACTGCTTGTTAACACGGTCTGCAGTTGCCATTTCAATGGCAATGAAAATCTGATTAATCATAATTATTTCTTTTTAGGTTGATAGATAATTACAGTTTCTACACGAATGTTCATGCGAACCAACAGTGGTGACTTGATTCTCAGCAAATGAAGAATTAAATCTTCTTCAAGCTTATCATCAAGCTTTCTCAGCTCGTTAAACACCTTGAGATAATAGTCACACTTGGCTTTCTCAACAGTAATCTTCTCATACTCTTCAGGATTGGACGTACCAACTCTAATAAATCTTTTTCTAGCCATAATTGTAAGGATTAAAGTGTTAATTACCAAGGCATTGAAGGTGCTTCAAATGCCAACATGTATGCAAAGAACATCATACTGATGATGCAGACAATCCAAAGACAGATTGTTGCTGTCTTACTTGAAATCTTCTTCATAGTTATTACTTCTTAGGGAGATAAACTTTCTTACCTTTCTCGTTGATGTAGTAGAAACCACCTCTCTTGCCTTGATAGACAATGTAGGTTTTGTTCTTACCATTGACTTTCTTAGTGAAAGTTCCAACAGCCTTGTCAGGTTGAGCAGTCTTGGTTTTGGTTGAATCAACAACCTCAATCCACTTATTGCCCTTCTTGACAATCTTAGCTTGACACGGCATAGTGAGTGCAAAGCACATCACAATAATCATAATTAGATGTTTCATTTGTTTAAAGTGTTTAATAGTTTATAATTACTGGGTGATAGTTATTCACCAAAGTCTAAATGTTAGTCGTTGTTTGATAATTGCTTCTTAAGTTGATCCTTAAGTGCTACATACTCAGCATAATACTCTTGAGCCTTTTGGTTCCAATCCATAAGGATATCACCAGTAAAGTTCATACTCTGTGCACCATAATGGTACAACTCATACATCTCCTTAGCATCTTTAATACGACGCCTCAGTTCGTTGGGCATTATATACCCAATGTTTCTTCTACTTGGTCTCATTGTTTTTTTTGTTTTAATTGTTATTGTTAATGTGAGTTGTTAGTCGTTGTTTTTCTTCTTCAGTTTATGAAGAAGGTTTTGGGTTTTGACTAGTTAGTCAGGGAGTTAGTGATTTACTGTGAGAATTAGGATTATGAGTTTCAGCATTGAGTTGCTGATTAATTCTCAAAGCTATGATGTGGGGGGAGACTCCCCACCCCCGCAGGGGCAGGTGGGGGTTCTGTATGATATATCTCACACATCTCAGTAAACCCCAAATTCAAAAAAAAATAAAAAATAAAATTTTTAAAATTCTTCACCCCCATTAGTATTTTACTTACCCTATTGCATATAATGTTTATTATCCCTACCTTTGCACAACTTAATGATAGCTTATCTTAGGTGACAAGGGTCCCCTAGCCAACATGGGAAAGTAAAGGATACCATAAGCAGGGCAGAGGTAATAGGGGCTAGAGATAACAAGAGTGAAAACCAATAATATATAAACGCCCCTTGTAAACTATTGATAAGTTGCTGGTAGAACAGCAAGCCTCAGCGGTGAAAAGAAGGCAACTCCGCTAGGTCTCTTTATATCTAAAAGTAAACCTTCTTCCAAGTAATCTATATTCAATTATCTTATACTCTATAGGAATAATATATAGGTGAACGGGTGAACCAGCTTTACAGCAAACATATAATTTAGTAAAATGAATATAGATGAATTTGTTGCTTTATTAAAGCAAAAACCTTATTTAAGAAGAATGGGAAAAGGCTCTTTATCAAAGAGATATAAGATATCAACTAACGATGTAATAAGAGCTAAGAACATAGCCGCAATAGGCAAATACACACCTAAGATATTATTATTTGACATTGAAACATCTCCTATAAAAGCCTATGTATGGAAGTTGTGGAAACAAGATGTACATTTAGATCAGATAATAAGTGATTGGTTCTGCATTGCTTGGTCTGCAAAATGGTTATATAACACAACCATAATGGGAGAAGTTTTAACTCCTGACGAAGTTAAACACGAAGATGACAGTAGAATAATGAAGTCTCTATGGGAACTCATTAATGAAGCTGATATAGTAGTATCACACAACGGTAATAAGTTTGATATACCTAAGATAAATGCAAGATTTGTTATTAATGGTTTAGAACCAACTAAACCTTACTTTAGTGTTGATACTTGTCAAGTAGCAAAGAAGCAGTTCGGTTTTTCAAGTAATAAATTAGATGCTCTTGCTACTTATTTTAATATAGATCACAAACTTAATACAGACTTTAATCTTTGGAAAGAATGCCTAAATGGTAACGAAGAAGCACTTCAATATATGCTACATTATAATAAGAAGGATGTTGCTATATTAGAAGAAGTTTATCTTAAGTTACGTCCTTGGATAAAGAACCATCCCAATATGGGTAACTTGCAAGGAGATAATATGGTATGTTCTATATGTGGTTCCGATGACATCCATGTCATCCCAGATAAATATTACTTTACACAAGTAGGTAAATATCCTATATATAGATGTAAGAAGTGTGGTGCTATATCAAGAGGTAGAAAAAACATTAATATAAAAACAGAGTTAAATAGTGTAGGTAGATGACAGATGGTATATCAAAACAAATAAATAGTCCTCATTTCTATGAAGATATGAGATACGATGGAACATTTGAAGATTTGATGAATCAAGCATTAGGAGGTATTAGTAAAAAGAAAGATTCACCCAAAATGCATCTTTGGTTACCATATTCAGCTACACAAGAACAAATAGACTTAGTTAAGAAGATATGTGGAAAGATTTAACTTTAAAAGAGAAGGCTGAAATAATGAAAATGTCTGTAGCTAATGGGGTTACAGACATTAATGATATACAAAAGTTATATAACGATAGTATAAGGCATAGGTTTGATGAAGGTGGTGTTGTAGAGCAACCTATAGAGGAACCTATAGATGAAACACAGGGTTACACTGGTCAGACTCCAACTGGTGGAGGAGAAAAACTTGGCAATGATACTTGGTTACATTGGTGGTTACCGCAAAGACAAGAGCAGTTTGAAGCTAATAGGAAAGCAACCGAATACACTGGGTATGATGGTACAACTAAGAATTCTGGATATACAATGGAAGAAGAATTGGATAATTTAGCTAACACTAGAATATATAATTCTAATGATCCAGAAGCAGAAGTAATGGACAAACAAAATCCTTATGCTACTGCTTATAACAGTCCATTTACAAATGATGCATATGGACCATATATCTATATGAGGTATCCAGATGATGCTGGAGCAGAAGCTACCCAAATTCACGAAATGACTCATGCATTGAATAATACAGACTACGATAGAAATCCAAATGCTAATTCTCGTTCTCCGCAAGAGGTTATGATTGATAAAATACTAGAAGAGGAAGGTATAGATCCAAATGGTGGTTGGGGACATTTATATCAGATGTTGAATGACTTAAGATTCTCTAATAATGTAAGTCCAGATAGAGTATTTACAGATCAAGATGAAGATGAGATTAGACATTGGAATTGGTCAAACAATGCACAAGGTGGTTTGGGAAAGTTACCCACATCAGTAATTATCAGATTGTTAAATGAAATAGCATATGAACCAACAGTAGATAATGCTCAAGGAGCTTATGCCGCATTAGGTGGGCATTTATATAATAATGGAAGCTACTTTGGTAAAGTTCTGCCAGAACTAGAAGTAATAGGAACTAGACCTAATAGACCTAATAAAAATTGGAGGAACTATCAATCTCAAAGAATAAGAGATAGATGGTTTAATAGTATTATGCCTACTTATTGGGACACTATTGGTAAACCAATGGAGTATATATTACAGCCATTTGAAAAAACATATGGTTGGTTAAAGGACACACAACCTGATTTATATAATCATTTATTATACTCTACACTTGGACCAGAGTTTATGAGCTATAATACTAGACATGATAGGTTATTTAATTTTGCTAACGGTGGGCATTTATATGAAAAAGCTGGTCCATTAAATAAAGCTAAACAACAACCTAAATATCAATATGGTATTATAGAACAGATACTTAGAGAGAATGGTGTGAACTTTAGAGTTACTAGTGGTAAAAGAAAACCTAATCAAGCTGGTAATGCTGGTAAAGGTAGTGCACATACATATACTATATTTGGTAATTCACCTGGTGCTATTGATATTGTACCTGGTGTTGGCTCTGATTGGAATACACTATTTACTCAGATGAATAGTCCTAGAGTAAGAAGAGCATTAGCTGCATATGGATTAGATGTACTTAATGAAACTAATCCTAGTGTAATGGCAAGTACTCATGCTACAGGTCCTCATTTACATGTTGGTAGAGGTATTAAAGGGCAAAGTGGTACAGGACAAATGTTTGGTGGTACTTCATTTGGTGGTGGTAAAGGTAGTTATACTATGCCACAGTATTCTACTACAGGAAGCGATAGTTATGCTTCTATGATGCAGCAACAGGCTATGGAACCTATAACATTAGCAAGTAGTAATGCTATTAGTCCTTGGTTAGATTATATTAGCAAGATTGGACAACAACGCCCAGTTACTTTTAATACTCCTATTGGAACTCCTAGTGACCTTGCAAGTAATGGTCAAATTAATATTGGACCAGTTGACTTTAGCAGTATTGGCAAAGCAGATGAATTGGTGTCATTTATTGATCCATATACTAGCAAGCAAGCTCTAGAATATAACTTAGGATTAGAGAATAATGCACTTTGGAATAGTCCTTATTTATTATTTAATGAGCATAGTGCAGCAAATGGTGGGCATTTATTCTATCCTGGTGGTGAGATGTTATTGAAGAATAATGCTGTTAATCCATTAATGCAATACGTATATGGTCCAGAGTATCAAGACATTGTAGTAGCTAATAGAAATTATAGACCTCGCACAAGAAGAAAAGTAACTAGACCCAACTATAATCTTGAGCAAAGAGCTGATGTTGTACGTAATACTGCTGAACCAACTAGAAAGAAGATAGCTCAAAAGCAAGTTGATAGTCCAGCTAGAAGGAATAGAGAACAACAGCAATATGATGCAATGATAGAACAATATAGAAAGGAGAGGCAAGGTACTATAAGTCAAGCTCCTGATAGATTGAGACATCCTGATTATGACCCAATTAAAGCAAATCAAGTACAACAAAGATATGAACAGAACGAAATAGCTGAAAGAAAGTGGTCTAATGTTCAAAAGAGAGCATTAGAACAGCAAATATTAGAAGGTATGGAGGCTATACCTTGGCCATCTACTGTATTTGGTGCATATTATAATCCTAATACACACTGGTATGACCCAGGTAGTTTCTTTACTAATTTATATGCTAATGATAATAGAGGTTTCTTTAATTTTAATCAAGCTACTAGAGATTTCTATGATGCTAATCCAGAAGTAGGTAGTATAGCTAACTTAGTCGGTGATTTTGTAGTACCAGGTGCAGCAGCTAAAGCGTTAAAAGGTATAGGTAAAATTCCTGAAATTAGTAGAAATTTAGTTGCTTCTAGCGCTATTAATTATGGGGCAAAAACTAGAACACTTCCTACAAATATATATAAATTAAGAAAAGCACTTAGAGGTCCAGAAGGTAGTTCTATATGGGATAGCGATCCATTTGTTAACTTTATAGATAGCAAACGAGGAGTCCCTTCTAATACGTCTTATTTCTTTAGGATGCCAAATAATGTTGACATATTAAAAGCAAGAAATGGAGCTTATAGAGCGAAGGGGAATGATTATGTAATTCACTCTGGTGGAACAGTAGACGGCAAATTTGTATCTTATGGAGAGCCTTGGATGGAATTTGGAACTGGAAAAAATAGTGCATGGTATGAATTTCCAACAATGAGACATAGAGGCCCGCACAGAATGGCTACAGATTGGAGAGGAAATGTAATGGATTATACTACACAAGAGGCATATGATCAAATGGCGATTCGTAGAAATCCTGAATTTATTAAAGAAAACAGAGAATTTATGTTTAAAGACTTTAGTAGTCGAGAAGAAGCATTACAAGCTCAGAAAGATTTTAATGAAAAATGGGGAATTGATCCATCTGTAAATGTTTATGATATATATCACTCAAATCAAACAGTTATCCCAAATAAAGAGTGGAACTTTAACTCAGAATATCCTAGAGGATTCTTGTCACAACCATTTTGGAGATATACACAAGATCCTTATTCTGGAGCAGTACAAAAAGAGTTAATGATGAACTGGGAATCTCCTATGAAAGCATTAGATAAAACACATGCTGATATAATACCATTTTTAGACGAAACGGGAAAATGGGATTATTTGACCTCTGATGTACATATATCTCCAGACTATGGTAAATTTTCTTTTATTGAAGATAAAAAGTTTGATACAAAATTATTTGAAGATTTTTTAAATGAAAGAATTAAATCTCCAACACAAGTTCCAAAACAAACTCCAACGAAAAATATACCTAAAAATTCCACATTTAAAATTGATACAGATAAAAGATTAAAATTAAGTTTGGGATCTCCAAGTAGTATATTAGTTACAGATATAGGAAAGCTAACAGAAGCTGAAGTCGAAGCTATGTTTGGACCAAGAGCTGTGTATTGGAAAAAAATGTATGATGTAGCAAAAAATCATAACTTTGAAGGAAAATTTAAAGCAATTGGAGAACAAGCGGAAAGAGAAATAAGAAGTAGATTTTCAATAAATAGGGAAGATCCAGATATAAAAATTGCAATAGATAAAGCAAAGAGATTGTATGATATACCAGAATATAGAGCCAGGTTTGAAAAATTTGGTACGTTGGGAGATACGTTTATTGACGATGCATTAAATAGAATTAAAAATATGGAATTACAAGGTGTATCAAAAGATTATAAAATAATTGGGCAACATGGTGTTGAAGGAGGAGCGTCAGCTGAAGCTCATCCAATAAGTCCAAAGGTAACTATAAAAGATAGCGATAGTAGTAGAGCTATTCAAGAGTTAACGCAACACGAAGTAAACCATGCTGCACATGGAATGAAGTATCAACCTGAATGGATGAAGTATCATAATGAACGTATTAGACCAAAACCAAGAAGGGAAAGTAATACACCAGGGGCTAAATACATGAATGAAATGGATGAGATAGTTGAAAGAGCAAAAACAACAGTTGAGTGGGCAGATAGAATTAGAAAACCAGGTGAAAGTTTAAATAATGTATTAAGTAGAGTAGTAGACGACTTTGAAAATTTAGATGGATTTGAATTTGCTAGAAAGTATAAGGATATTCCTGGAGATACTAAATCTTATCTTCTATTCTTTGAACCAAAAACAGGAAAAAGGTTTTTACAAAATTTTGTAGGAAGCTTTATAATTGGAACTACCAGTATGTCTATAGCTAATCAGTAAGTTAAAAATTATAAATGCTTGATAAATAAATTTGCATAATAAAAATAAATGTGTTACCTTTGCGCAATGATTGATTACAATGTCTCTTGGTGTAATGGTAACACACAGGTTTTTGGAGCCTATGTTAGTGGTTCGAATCCACTAGAGACAACACTGATCAGTTAGATTGTTTATGTGTTAATATGATTGTTATTTTTTAGTTTTTAATTAATTAATTAATCGGTGACGGGATGGTAATAACCCTCTGCGGTTCGTGAGAATAGGAGGGTGTTTTTTAATAGAGTAGTGGCCTAATAGGTAAGGCACTTGGTTTGGGACCAAGGGATTGTCAGTTCGAGTCTGGTCTACTCTACTAAAGTAGTTAAAGGTTTTGGGTTACTCCCTGATGCTACTAAAAAGTCTAATGTTGGAGTGGATATTCAAAGTAACCCTTATAGTGGTGTAGTTCAATGGTTAGAGCATCTGACTGTCTATCAGAAAGTTGTGGGTTCGAGTCCCATCATCACTGCAACGCTGTCATAGAGTAATTGGTTAACTCGTCTGCCTTTCACGCAGGAGATTATGGGTTCAAGCCCCATTGGCAGTACTATACTTCAGTACGCAAATTGGTAAAGCGGCCACACTTAGGATGTGGTGATTATAGTCTGTGAGTTCGACTCTCACCTGAAGTACATGAAACATAAAGTTAACGATGAAGAATTTTCTAAGATAGTTAAATCAAGCTTATCTATTGCAGAAGTAATAAGAAAGTGTGGTAGAATTCCAGCTGGAGGTAATTATCAGGTAATAAAGAAAAGGATACAAGAATTAAATTTAAGTACTGAACACTTTACTGGACAGGGTTGGAATACTGGTGATAGATATAAAATTGCAGTTCCAGCTAAGCCACTACAAGAAATATTAGTAAAAGGTTGTTATTATCAAAGTTACAAGTTAGCTAAAAGATTAATAAAAGAAGGGTTAAAAGAGAGAAAATGTGAATGCTGCGGTAATACTACTTGGTTAGATAAAGATATTCCTCTAGAATTGCATCACATAAATGGAGACAATACAGACAATAGGTTAGAAAATTTACAATTATTATGTCCAAATTGTCATGCTATGACTGACAATTATAGAGGTAAAAATAAAAAGAGTACTTAGTACTATTTGGGGGAATGGCGAAATTGGCAAGACGCACTGGATTTAAGCTCCAGCGGTTATAAACCATGAGAGTTCGAATCTCTCTTCCCCTACAATATGAAAGATGAAAAATTTAATCTATTTGGTTCTGAATGGACCATTAAGTATGTAGAAGTTATACCAAGAGATGATGATGGTTTCTGCTTTGGTTTAACAGATTATGTTGGTAGGGTTATTAGTATTGCTACTAAAGGACGTGAAGGTGAATTGATACCTAAATCAGAGCTACGTCTAACTAAAGCTCATGAATTAATGCACGCAATTTTAGGTACAGGTTGCTACAGTGTTACAAATGATGAGCCTTTAGTAGAGTGGTTAGGTAGATGTGTATCAAGTTTATTAGACCAGAAAGTATTAAAGTAAATGCCTGTGTAGCTCAGTTGGCAGAGCAACTGATTTGTAATCAGTGTGTCGAGGGTTCGAATCCCTCCTTAGGCTCTTAATTGTATTATTATGGAAAATCAGGAAGGTTATTTTAATGTAGTAGCTTCTGACAATGTAAGAAGCTTAATTAGAGAATTGAATGAAAAAGGGTATACTAAGGATGATGTTGTAGGGTATGCCTATAATTCAGCAAAAGGTCAACATTACGTAATAGTTTATAAATAAAATGGAAGAGCAGGACAAGTTAGTAGAAGGAAAACCGATGCAGCAAGATGAGTTTGAAGCTAAACTCCATGAAATGGCTGAAGCAAATAGGATTAAAATGGCAGAAGACTTTGAGAAAGGTGTTCTGTTTTTAAAAGGATTTGCGGCTGTATCTAAATATAAATCAGTCAGAAGAGCTATTAGAAGAGGTCATGTTTCAATGTGGGGTGATATATACCCAAGAAGACCTTATAATAATAGAAAGTTAAATCCGCAAAGGAAACTCCTACGAGAGATTTATGGACAAATTACCAGAAGGATTTGAGTACAATAGTATCCCAGTATATTATTGCACTCAATGTTTGTCTTTAAGAATAATGGGTGTTGAATGGGATAAAAATATGAATTACTGTGATGAATGTAATTCAACTAATGTGGCCCAAGCAAACATCTTTGATTGGGAAAAAATGTATGAGGAGAAGTACGGATATAAATTTTTAAACAAACCAAAATATTAAAATGGAAGAGAAGAAAGAAAAAGCAAAAGGACAGAGAAAGCTTACTTATGAAGAGTTGGAGAATGCAGCAAAGCAAATTTCTGCACAATTCGATGCAGTAATTAAGGAAAATAACCAGCTTAAAGCAGCTTTACAGAGAGCACAGCTTGCCAATCTGTACACAGAACTAGACTTTAAGTTTAAAGTTCTGCAGAATGCTGAAATGTTTTCAACCGAGTTTGTAGAGACTTGTGTTAAGAGCATTGAAGAAGTGATGACTCCAGAACCTGAAGAAGCTGAAAACGAAGATGAGCAATCTTAAAGTGAACGGTATTATAAACGTTCCTTGCTCAATAGAAGACAATAGTTTCTTTAAATACTGGCTTGATTTTTTAGCACCATTTCACTCATTAACTACTAGAGAACGAGAAGTTGCTGCTTGCTTTATAAAACATAGATATATGTTAAGTAAAGCTATTACAGATAATGATGTCTTAGATAGAGTTGTAATGAGTGAAGAAACCAAGAAGAAAGTAAGACAAGAGTGTGGAATAACAACATCTTACTTTCAGGTCATAATGGGTAAATTTAAGCAATGCCAATTTGTAGTTGATAATAAACTAAACTCTAAATTGATACCAAAAGGTATTAAAGAAGGAGATACATCATTTTATCTACTATTACATTTTGATTTAAATGGAAGAAGCAATAAAGAAACTAGCTGAGTCACTCAACCTATCTGAAAAAGCTATAAGGGACGCTTATAAAGCTTATTGGAAATTCATAAGAGAGAAGATTAGTAGTCTTAATCTTAAGAAAAATATACCTGAAGATGAGTATGAAAAACTAAAAACTAGTTTTAATTTACCGTCTTTAGGTAAACTTAGTTGTCCATATGACAGATGGAAAAGAGTAAGAGATAATAATAATAAAGTTAAGTATAAAAACATTTTAGAAGATGTTAACTATAAAAAAGATTAGACCAGTATTTAATTGTATCGTAACCACTATGGACATGTATACTGAAGATGAACTTAAAGTTGGAGGTATTATTGATGCTAACAAGGTTAAGATGTCCATTAAAGAATATCAAACTGTACTTGCTGTAGGCAGTACTGCTAGAGATGTTAAAGTAGGTGATGTGGTTAAAATAAATCCAGAGAGATATAAGGTTAGAAAGTATAGAGAGGACTCTATAAAGAATGACATTAATACATATAATCCTGTAGAACAATTTCAGTTTAAAACTGTAGTAGTAGATAATAAACCTTGCTTACTACTATATGATTCAGATGTAGACTTTGTTATAGAGGAATATGAAGAAGAGATTCAAACTGACCTTATAATGCCTAACAACCAGATATTGTGTTAAACATAGCCTGTGGTAACACAGGCTTTATTTTTAAAAGCTATGATTAGATTATTCCATTATGAAGGTTATAATGTAAGTGTAGACCCAGAAGCTTTGCTACTTATTCCATTTAAAAGGTTGTGGGACAGAGATAAAAGTAAAGATAAAAGTATTGCACAACAAGAGCTTGCTTACATTTACTTTATGTCAGACCCAAGAAGTGACTATCAATATATAGTAGATGAAGAACAGCGTAGTGCTGAAATAACACAGGCACTAGGTATGCCATCTAAGTGGAAACCAGATACTTATGTAGATGCAGCTTTGAAATATTATGAAAGTTTCAAACCTTCGTCAGCTGGTCTTTTGGAAGATACAAGAATAGCAGTTAATAAGTTGAGACAGTTGCTACGAAATATAGACTTAGAAGCTGTAGATGATAAAGGTAAACCAATATATACTTTGAATACTGTAACTGCAACTATTAAACAAATACCATCTTTAGTTAAAGACCTAGATGAAGCTGAAAGAACTTTATCTAAGGATATTATACAAGAAGCTAAAGCTAGAGGTTCACAAAGTAAATCGTTAATGGAAGATGAAAATTGACAATATATTAGAAAGCATTAATAAAGCTGTAGATTATGTACGTGACAATAATAATGTTGTTTCTGTTAGAGGACATTTTGTGGCATTAACTACGTTAACTAAAGCAATGGGTCCTTATAAAGAATGTAACATACAAGTAAATTATATTGATATAGATAATCAGAAAGTAATACCTTTTTGTAGTGAGAAGTGTATAGATAGATGTGCAGCTAATGAAGAATATAAATTAGTTGAGCAGACTACAAATAAGCTTATAACTACATTCTTTATTGAATGGAATAAATACGCAAACGATATAATTAACGGTATATATGGAAATAACTGAAGACTTTAATATACCAGTAAATGAATTTCAGACTCCTATTGACAAGAAGCTGATGGACTCTTTACCTGAAGAGTTACAGGAACAATTCTTAGACTTTATAAATAATGTGGAGTTTATAAAACGTCTTATAGCACCAGATAGAAAGAGAGCTAAAGACTTACCTAGAGATGAACAAGGCAGGATAATAGTAGACATAACTCATCCACATATACTAGAAGATATGGATTATTTCAGACCTTCTGCAATACATTACCAAAAGGAAGGCTGTTATACATTTTTAAGGCCAAATCCAAATCCTAATAGTGAATATAGAAAATGGTTAACTGAAGAAGTAAGGAGATGTAGGGAAGGTTATGTTAGAGAATCTGATGGTGAATGGGTTACAGGATATATGTACTGGTTTCTAAACTACTGTCCTATCATGCTTACTAAGATTAATAGTAAGACATTAAGAGCAGACCGTGTTAGAGACTTTCCTAGAGTGTTTGAAGGTATATATTGGAGGTCACATTATTTAAATCAAGCTCGAGAACAAGGTAAACATGCAGCTGAACTAGCTAGACGTGGTGCTGGTAAATCATTTTACTTAGCTAGTATGATGGCTAAGAACCTAATACTAGGTGAGAGTGAAGTAATGAAGAGAGATGTTACTACTATCTTAACTGCGTATGCTAAGGAGTTCCTATCTGATAAAGATGGTACATTATCTAAGTTTGAGCCTATGATTGATTTTGTCAGAGAGAATACTGAATTCCCTAGATTACTGATGAAACGTAATGCTCAGGATATGTTCTGGCAAATGGGTTATATTAATGATAGAGGTATCAAGAAAGGTAGTTTAAATAGTGTAATGGGGGTGTCATCAAAAGATGACACAGATAAACTTCGTGGTAAACGTGGTTTCATTTACTTTGAAGAGTTTGGTAACTTCCCTGGATTGTTAGATACATATAATACTGTTAGAGCTGGTCTTGAAGATGGTGTATATGCTTTTGGTCAAGCATATATGATTGGTACAGCAAACAATAAGGAAGCAAACTTTGATTCTGCAAAGTCTCTACTTTATGAACCTGACACACACAGGATTATGTCTCTTGACAATGTATTTGATAAACCCAAACAAGGTAAACCTAAATTTGCTTTCTTCTTTCCTGCATATATTAATAGAGAGGGCTGTTACAATAAAGATGGTGTATCTGACGTAGTAGCTGCACTTGTAGAGATCCTTAAATATAGATATGAAGCTAAATACAGTAGTAATTCTACTACTGTTCTTAGTAGAATTGCAGAGTTTCCTATTACACCTGCAGAAGCTATCATTAAAGTAAAGTCAGCGTATTTCCCAGTTACATCTCTTACTGAAAGGTTAAGTCAGTTAGATACAGATGCTAAAGCATTTGATGATGTTTATATAGGCAAACTATTTCAAGAGCCTAACTCAACTGAGATTAAATTTAAACCTACCGATGATGTTCCTATAAGGAAATATGGTGTAGAGAACACAACCAAAGGTGCCATAGAAATCTTTGAGATGCCACAAAAAGATTCTCAAGGTAAAATATACAATTCAAGATATATTATAGGACACGACCCTGTTGATAATGACCAAGCTGAATCATCTTCATTATCATCAACAATAGTACTAGATTTATTTACTGATAGAATTGTCGCAGAGTACACTGGTAGACAAGCATATGCAGATGATAACTTTGAAATAGTTAGACTATTGTGTTTATTCTATAATGCCAAATGTCTATATGAGAGTAATAAAAAAGGTCTATATGCATACTTCAGTAAACTAAATTGTACTCATTTATTAGCTGATACACCAGAGTATCTTAGAGATAAACAGCTTGTAAAGTACTCAGCCTTTGGTAGTAATGCTAAAGGTGTTAATGCTACTGCAGCTGTGAACAACTATGCTAATAGTCTGATTAGAGATTGGTTATTGAAACCAGTTAATACTACCATAGAAGAGGATGGCGAATCCAAATTTATACAGGTTCCTAACTTGTACTTTATTAGAAATAGAGCTTTAATTGAAGAGCTAATTGCCTTTAATCCAGAGATTAACGTGGATAGAATTAGAGCTTTAGGTATGGTAATGTTGTATAGGGAAGAGAAGCTTATATTATATCAAGGACAAATTAATGCAGAAGCTATGGATAAAGCTTACTCTGATTATTTGGGTAACGATGACTATTTTAGTAGAAATTACGATAATAGACTAATGTAATGGTATTAGTAAAATACTTTAAGTATTGTAGCTGGAGTTTATTTTATATACCTTTGCACAAAATATATTAAGTATGAGCTACAATGTAAAGACTAATAAATTATTTGTTGATAATAAATGGGGTGGCAAATTACCACCTCAGCAGCTCTCTTTCTCTAAAAAGAACAAAGAATGGAGAATAGCTCACTTGATATGGGCAGATAGTAAATCATTCTTTAATTATAGTCCAGTAAGAACTTCAGTGATTCATAAGAAGATTAATTATGATTTACTGAATGGTGTCTTACATATGGAAGATGTTCAGACTGTAATTAACCCTGAGCAAATAAGGGAGAAAGTCACTGCAAGTAATATTCAGCACTATCCTATTATGAATAGTAAATTGAATGTTCTTAGAGGTGAAGAGTCAAAGAGAGTATTTGATTTTAGAGTTATCATAACTAATCCTTTAGCTCTTTCTGAAAGAGAAAATAATAAGAAAGAAGAAGTACTGCAGTATCTACAAAGACTGATTCAAGATGATTCCCAATCTGAAGAAGAATATCAACAGAACATAGAGAAGATGGGTGATTATTTCAATTACGAATGGCAAGACATGCGTGAAATAAGAGCCAATCAACTTCTAAACCATTATATTAAAGAGTATAATATACCCTTAATATTTAATGAGGGGTTTAGAGATGCTATGGCTGTTGGTGAAGAAATCTATCAATGTGACATTAGAGGTGGAGAACCAGTTATTGAAAGAGTTAATCCTATAAAGATTAGAGTATTCAGGTCAGGAGATAGTAATAAAATAGAAGATGCTGATATTATTATTATGGAAGATTATTGGTCTCCAGGTAAAATAATTGACACTTACTACGATGTACTATCTAAATCTGATATTAAATACATTGAGGATGCACCTACATTCACAGGTGAAGGTACTACCAATGAAGTTGGTGAAAGAGATGAAAGACTAGCATTTGTAAACGGTCATATGGTTGATGAAACCTTAGATGGAGATAACTTTTACTTCGACCCATTTAATATGGTATCTGGTGTTTCCAACTCTTTATTACCTTTTGATTTACATGGTAATATCAGAGTACTTAGAATGTACTGGAAATCCAGAAGAAAGATTAAAAAGGTAAAGAGTTATGACCCTGAAACAGGTGAGGAGATATACGACTTTTATCCTGAAAGTTACGTAATTGATGAAGATGCTGGTGAAGAAGAAACCGTATATTTCATTAATGAAGCTTGGGAAGGTACCAAAATAGGTGAAGAAATCTATGTGAATATGAGACCTAGAGTTATACAGTACAATAGGCTTTCTAACCCTAGTAGATGTCACTTTGGTATTGTAGGTTCTGTCTATAATAGAAATGACAGTAGACCATTCTCAATGGTTGATATGATGAAGCCTTATAGTTATCTTTATGATGTAATCCACGATAGACTTAATAAAATCCTAGCTAAGAATTGGGGTAAGATTATTATGCTTGATTTAGCTAAGGTACCTAAAGGTTGGGATATTGATAAGTGGATGTATTATGCTAAGCATAATAATGTTGCTGTAATAGATAGCTTTAAAGAAGGTAATATTGGTGCTGCAACAGGCAAGTTAGCGGGTGCATTAAATAATGCTTCAAATGGTGTTATTGATGCAGAGCTTGGTAATATTATAGTACAATACACAAATCTTCTTGAGTTCTTAAAGAATGAGATGTCAGATGTTGCTGGTATCTCAAGACAAAGAGAAGGTCAAATTAGTAACAGAGAAACTGTAGGTGGTGTTGAGAGAGCTACTTTGCAATCTTCTCACATTACTGAATGGTTGTTCATAGTACACGATGATGTTAAAAAGAGAGCTTTAGAATGCTTCTTAGAAACAGCTAAGATAGCACTCAAGGGTAAAAAGAAGAAATTCCAATACATTTTGTCTGATGGTTCTCTTCATGTAATGGATATAGATGGGGATGAATTTGCTGAAGCTGATTATGGTCTAATAGTAGATAATAGTAATGGTATTCAGGAGCTTAATCAAAAGCTTGAAACATTAACTCAAGCTGGTCTTCAGAATCAAATGATATCATTCAGTACAGCTATGAAGATGTTTACTACTATATCTATGATTGAGAAACAACGTCTTATTGAAAAGGATGAAAAAGCTATACAAGAAAGACAAGCTCAAGCACAACAGGAACAACTTCAATCTCAGCAACAGATAGCTCAAATGCAGCAACAACAGCAGCAAGCTGAACTGGAGCAAAAGGAACAAGCTAATATTAGAGATAATGAAACTAGAATATTAGTTGCAACTATTGGTGCTAATAGTAAGCAAAATGATAGTATGCCTGAAGAGCCTGTATATTCTCAAGAAGCTAAAGATAAGTTAGCTGAACAGATGAGACAATTTGATGAGAAGATGAGATTAGATAGGGACAGATTAGCTCTTGACAAGAAGAAAGCCGACATGGACTATGATATAAAAGAAAGACAGATTAAAGCAAGGAAAACAACAATTACAACTAAATAAAAATGGGAAATAAAGCAAATATACAAAAATTAAAGGAAGGTGCTTTACTTGGTAATGGTAGTAATAAACCCATATATCCACATACTATAGATAAAGCTGTAAATACTAAATGGTTAAATAGTTACTTACCCTTAGATAAGGTGTTAAGTAATAAATGCAGCAATGTATTGAGCTATACTACATTTAGTCTTGCTGATACGGATAATGACGAAGAGGAAATAAGAAAATTCTATCACCTTTTTACCTTTTCAGATCCAAACAAGAAACAAACATTTAATACAATACTACACTTAAGTCATAGGGATTTTATTAAGTATGTAGAAGATCATGGAGACGATAATGATGTAGATTATTTATCCCTATACGATTACTACTCAATAGGTAGTGAAGAATGTCTACAACAAAGATTAATGTACAAATGTGTAACAAAGCTATATATTGATGCTGTAAATCTACACGCAAGTTCTGACTTCAAATTTGTAGTGAAAGATGAAGATGGAAACCTATATAATAGCGGTGATACAATTTATTTTAATTCTTATCCTGGCAAGCTATATTTGTTATTAAACGATACTAACCAGAATAATGCCCATTTTCAGGAATTAAGAGACATGGTTCTTGGTGAAAGTGGTAATAAATTATATAAACTATATGTATTATCAGAGTCTGGTGAACAACCAAATCCTGATTATACAACCATGAACACAAAGTGGCATCAAACTTTATCGGATTATAAAGTATATCAGGATCCAAATTTCTTAACTCGCCTGAGTGAAGGTGAATCAGTAAGACTCGGTGACCTTAATTTTATGTTGGATTTAATGATTACGGGAAGCGCTTTAATGTATATATTGCCATCAGATTATCCTACCGAGATTAATGAGACTATATTATCGGAATACGAAAGTCAAACCAAAGCTGGTACAATCCGTATATCTGAAATATTTGAACGAGATGGACAACCAATGCCATTAGTTAACGGTATTATGCCTTGTGTATTTACAGTTGTGTTTAATCCACAAAATAGCTTTATGTTTGTTATGGAACAAACTTCTGTTACATTAACTAAAGCGAAAGGTTGGAAAAATTCTGTCTTAATTAAAGGTACAAATGCTGCAGAGAATAGTACAGTGGAAGTATCAATTCTACCAGCTGGTTCTAATTTATTTAAGATAGGTTTAGATGACCAAGAAGAAGAGGATTATAGTGATTCCTTAACAATAAGTGGTTCAGACTTAGAAGAAGGTGTAAATATCAATATTATTCCTAGTACGTTTACATCCAACTCGAATGGTAAATTACCGTTTGATGGTACAGCTGGAACTACTAGTGCTACATTAAGTTGTAAATATATTGACTCCAATAGCGAAGTATCTACATTTAGTAATGTATTAATAAATTCTGTTACTGCAGAAGCTGACGCAATGAGTTTTGTAAATATGGAAGTAACACCTATAGCAAATGTTCCTACAGCTAGTGAAGGTATAGCGTGTGTAGCTCTTACATTAAGTAATAATATAGAGCCTATCACTATATCAAATACGTATATTAAGTTTACAAAGATTGTTGGTAATGCAGCAAGCTTGAGTGATACACTTATACAAAACATATCATTCAAATATCATCTCAAAGAAACTTCAGATGAAGAGATGAGTTTTGATAATCTAGATATAAACTCTTGGGAAAGTGGTAGTACTCCAATGATATTCTCTGAAGAAATGTTAGCAAATAGAGGTTTAATGTTAGCAATTAAGATACCAAGTGTTTACAATACCTACCCTGTAACAATGGGTAAAGTGTGTATAGAAGGTGCTACTAGGTCTGGTAAATCTTTAAAGCTTATAGTTCCATTTGATTTTACTGATACTCAAAGTAGTTCATTTAATCGTGAATTATATGGAAGAGTTATAGATTGGAAAGAAAAGAATGGTGAAGGAACAGCACTTTTAGCTACAGATAATGGTATTGGTACTGTCATCAACATATTGACAAACGGTGTTTCTACAATATTAGATTCCGATGCTGTAAAAACCGTGGGTAAACTTGATGATGAAGCTTTTGCTAATATTGCTACATTAACTAGTGGTAATTTCCTAGAGGTTTTAACTGAAATTACTGAAATACCAAACCATTGTTTCTTAAACGATGTCAACATGACAAATGTAATAATTCCAGAAGGTGTAACATCTATAGGTTATGCTGCTTTTTGTGGCACAGGATTAACAGAGGTTACTATACCAGATTCTGTAACAAACATTGAAAATATGGCATTTTCTGAATGTCACAATTTAGAAACAATAGACATTGGTAGCGGTATAACAGAATTAGTAGATGGTGTATTTTACAATAGTGAAAATATAACCGATGTGTATCTACGTTCAGAAACACCAGTTAATATTGACACACCTCAAGTATTACATCATCAATCTCAAATATTTGCAGCTGGTTCTGAAGTAACTTTACATGTACCAGCAGTCGAGATAGAAGGTACATCGCTTAAAGAAATATATGAGAATGAGAATAGTCCTTGGATGAATATCCCAGATGTAACAGTAACTGTTGTGGAAATAGTAGTTGAATAAACTTTAATACAAATATAACAATGAAAGATAATTATATACAATTAAGAAATCATCATTTAAAGCAAGGTAGAAATAACGATAGAACTCCAATATACCCTATTACAAAACCTGAGTGTATTAAAGGGTTAATGGATTATATAGAAAATAATACAGACGGTAGTTCTAGCGGTTTAGGTTATGACGAAAATACTGGTATCTTCTATGCAACAGTAAATGACGCGCCAGTTATTGTAGCTCACACTTTAACCAAGATGGCAGTAACATCAATCGCTACTTCTAACGCATTAGTTGCCGCTGTAACACTTGACCCAACTGTGTATCATGAAGTCGAGGACTGTGATAGTCTGACTATTGCAGATGTTGCAGATGATACTTATGACTATAGTCTTTGCACCTTTATAGGAAGGTTTACTGCAAATAGCGATGATGTTACTATTACACTTCCTAGTGGTATTCTTCCTGCTGACAGTAATCCTGATACAGAAGCTGGTCATACTTATGAGTATAACATCTTTGATGGTGTGTTTAGTTTAATTGATGTAACAACAACGCAAGAAAGTAATGGTTAATCTAAGAAGAAGAGCATTGTTTAAGCCTGTTGCTGCAGGTGGTCTTCCTGCTGGTTATAGACAGGTTGCTTGGATTAATGCTAATGGTAAAACTAAAATGTCATTAGATGATTGGGGTATTGTAAGACCTTTCGATGTAGAACTTGGTATAAATCTAGTTGCCCATTTAAATTTTATAAACTTCATATTTACTGGCGAGTTGAGTCAGATAGGTTGGTGTAGTAACAAAAAAGCTAATGCAACTACTGGTTACGGTAATGCAATATTTAACCTTGACACAGATTATACTATTATTGCTCGATTTAGAGAAGATGATGCTGATTGTAGTTATCTTGTAAATGGTAATGACGCAGGAACAAGGCCTATTAAAGATACATCGTCAAGTGCTACTTATTTGTCAATACCTACTATATTCGGAAGGAAGGGCGATTATTCTTATCGTAGTTCATTTAAACTTTATTATTTTAAAGTGTATGATGTTAACAGCAACCTGACTCACGATTGTGTTCCCTGTGTAGATGGAAATAACAATCCATGCCTATACGATATTATAAATAAAAAAACAGCTTATTTTATTACTGATAACAATAATGACGCATCTTTTGCTACTTACGGAGAACTAACAACTTAATATAAAATGAAAAAGTATTTTAAAGTTATTGACGGAGAAACCGTTTATTCAGACGGTAAGTTTCTTCAGACTGAGAGCAACAATATTGTTAATCCTACTGAAGAACAGATGCTTGAAGCTGGCTGGCAGGTTTATGTAGAACCAGAGCTTAGCGATGCAGATAAACTTATTGCTGCTAAACTAGAAAAGATTGCTCAAATTGAAAATTATGATTCTTCTTCTAGTGTTGAAGAATTCATTATCAATGGAGTTCCAATGTGGCTTGGTCATGAGTTAAGACAACAGATTCGCACAAGTGCTGATGCTTATGAAGCACTTGGTGCTGAGACTATGACTAAAGTATTTAATGGTATGGAGTTTGTATTTCCTATTGCCGTTTGGAAACAAATGCTTAATTCGCTTGAAGTTTATGCAGCTGAAGCATTGAATACTACAGAACGTCACAAGAATGCAATTAATGCTATGGATAATATTCAGGATGTAATTGATTATGATTACACTACGGGTTATCCTAATAAATTAACATTTGGTGAAGTAGAAGATTAATATGGAAGAACTAATAAGATTAGCAAAGGAAAATAACGAGTTACTTAAAGATAATAATAGAATGTTAAGCGAAATAATTAACGCAATCAACGTCTATTTATCTAAACATCGTGGTGAAAACCAAGAGGACTTTGAGCGTAACATTATAGCTAATCTTATTAGTTCTCATATAACAAGATTTTAATTATGGCAAAAGTAAAAAGAAGTACAAAACGTTCAAGTAGAAGACCAGGTCTTATGATGAAGAAAGCTGGTGTAACTAGAAGTTCCAGACCATACAAATGCGGTGGAAAACTTAAGAAAAAGTAATTATAAACTGTTTCTTTATATAGTTAAGATAAGTCCGTATGTGATAGCTTTTCTATACGGGCTTAACACACTTTTATCTTACTTTTGTATAGACCTAACTTGGATGGGATATATAGCTCATTTATCACTAATACCAACATTAGCGATGTTAGCTCAATCCTTTGTATTTAAATTTTGTGTTTATCACAGAATACCTATATACTATATAATAGCAAATGATGCTATAAATTCTTATGACTTCTTTTATGGTATACCAGTATCTGATAAGGAGTTATTATTAATTAATGTATTGTTAAGCTGTCTTGCTATATTTTGTATAATTTCATACTATGTTAAATATCATAAGAAAGCTACTAGAAAAGTTGCTTAATGACATAGATGCTGGTAATAGTAATATTACTGAAGAAGAAGGCCAGCAGATTATTAGCATGTTATCTGAAATCACAGATAACAGAATGAGTAAGTATCAAGCTTGCCAGTATCTGAATGTTAGTAGAGCCACATTTGATAATCTTGTTAAAGACGGATTTTTACCTGAAGGTAAGAAACAAGCTGGATTTAAGGAGAAATATTGGAGAAGAACAGACATTTTGAAATATAGTCCTAAGAGTAAATAGTTAATACACAAAGTTTTATGTAGAGTGGTAGTATCGTTAGAGATGCTACCACTTTTATTATACCTTTGCATCATCATAGCTATGGTATAAACAAATAATAAACAAATTAATTATGGACGACAGCAAAGTTTTTATGTTTCCTAATGCTGGTAATAACAGCATAGATCCAGGTTTACTAGCTTTACTGAACAACAATGGTGGTTTTGGTAACAATGGTAACTGGATTTGGATTTTATTCTTATGGATGATGTGGGGTTACGGTGGTAATTGGAACAATGGTTTCGGTGGTAACAATGGCACTGGTTTCTTAGCTAATCAACTGAACAATGATGCAGGCAGAGACTTGCTACTGCAAGCAATTAATGGTCGTGCTGATGCTCTTGGTCAATTAGCTCAGATTACCAATGGTAGTGTAGACCAAGTTCGTAATGCTATTGGTCAGTTACAACTAGGCATCTCACAGGTAGGTTCTCAAGTAGGTATGAGTGGTTTAGAAACCATCAATGCTCTCCAACTAGGTAACGCTAACTTAAGCAGACAGCTTTGTGAATGTTGCTGTGAGAACAGATTAGCTACTTGTCAGCAGACTAATACTCTTCAAAGTGCTATTGATAACCATGATGCTAATGTTCGTCTACAGCTTGCTCAACTTAATGGCGAGGATAAATTAGCTGTATGTCAACAGACTAATCAATTAGGTTCTCAAGCAGATAGAAACACTAACAGTATTCTTGGTGCTATTGCTAATCAGAACACTCTTATCACCAAGGAGTTCTGTGACCTCAAGGAACGTGAGTTACAGAACAAGATTGACACCCAGGATGACATTATTACTCAGTTAAGGAATCAAATCAGTAATGATAAGCAGACATTGCAGTTTAATGCTGCTTTCCATGCTCTTGATGACAAGATTGATGCTATTGCAGCTAAACAACCTAATACTGTACCAGTTCAGTGGCCTAATTTAATAGCTGCTAATGCTACCCCTTATATAGGTGGTTATGGTTGGGGTAATGGTTTCTATGGCAATGGTTTTGGTAACAATATTGTTTTTTAAGTAAGGATATAAGGAGGTAAAAGTATGAATTGTTGCACTAATAATGTTACAACTAATGCGGGTGGTATTCCTTATCTTAGTTCAACCAATGTTACTATAGGTACAGAAACTGTAGATATAGCTCTAGGATTTCGTAGAATACAGCCAGTAGGTTATCTTACTGTGTTTGTAGAAGATGTTATTCCTACTGGAACTACGGGTACTCTACCTATAACAATTACATTAAATGGTACTACAAGAGCACTTGTGCTTCCCAATGGTACTCCTGTAACAGCAGCTGAACTTATAGGGGTTAATGTCTTTACTGTATTTAATGATAGATTTAGAGGCATATTAACATTAATGTCTCGTACAATAGCATAAATAATAATTAACTATGTTCTCAAATTTAAGTCAAAATAGTATATTATATGTGTTAGACTTGAACAACAAGCCTAAAGTACTCAGTGGTCCTATTGAGAGAATCTCAATCCCTCGACCTAAATACAATACCTTTAATCCTAATATGGAAATGGTGGTTGATATCGTAGCCAACATTAATGGTGAAAGAAGAGAATTTAAGGGTGTCCCTAATAGCACTATAGCTGATTTTGGTGATAACGCTTTTGTACTTGCTGAAAGTAGAGATGTCTTAAATTCTTATGTCAATTCTATGCTACAAAACAGTAGAAATATTGTAGACAGTATGGAAAAACATCAGAATCTTATTGTTCAATATGAGGAAGCTATTCAAGAACTGAATCCTGAAAGCAGAGCTAATGATAAAGCCATCAAGGATTTGAAGGATGAGATTTCTGAACTTAAACAGATGATTGCTAGTATGGCTAAAGGAGAACCTAAAACAACTTAAATTATGATAGTATTATCTTTTAGAACTAAGCGAGATAAAGAGAGAATGCTTGACAAAGCCAGAGAAATGGAAATGTATGCCAAAGAATGGGTTGAGTGTTTAGAAGAAGCTAGACATGGTGAGCATGAGTATGAAGATGATGATGACTATGACTACTCAGAAAGACGTGGTAGAATGATGCGTAGGAGTAGATATGGTTATGGAAAGTAAAAACCTTTTAGGGTAGGGTTAATACCCTACCCTTTTTAATTTATGAATTATGCAAAGAACTAATTTTACACAGTTTGATGAAATGCCCGAAGCAATGATTGCCTACATGAGACACTATGGTCCTCATTTTAATAGAAAGTTATATGAATTTGCTGTTAGTAAAATGTATAAAGAAGTTAACAATAAGCGGGAAAAAATAACACCGTTCAGTAAGGAACAAATAAAAA